>VAOX01000979.1_pt1 | contig 28436 bp, 21 predicted proteins | sample 3393891 | NCBI WGS metagenome assembly VAOX01 (sample SAMN08290429, study PRJNA428436) | hydrothermal vent metagenome | isolation source: Deep-sea hydrothermal vent chimney | place: Indian Ocean: Southwest Indian Ridge | depth 2822 m m
CGATGGTTTCTTGCATCCATTATTATTAAATCTTTAGGCCCAGCCAATGCGGAAATTGCTGCCAAATTAGTTTGGTAGCCAGTACTACATAGTAGAGTAGCGTCACGCATAAAATAGTCTGCTAATTCATGCTCCAGGAGATTATGTACATCGAGTGTCCCATTTAGTAGTGGTGAACCTGAGCAGCCGGTACCATACAGGTCGATAGAGCGCTTAGAGGCTTCGATAACTTTTGAATCTGTTGCCGCCCCTAAGTATGAATTAGTACCCAATAAAATGATTTCATTCCCATTGGATAAGTTTACTGTGGAATTTTGCGCTCCATTAAATTCTGGATAAAGTCCGTAAATTCCGGAAAGGCGCATCGAATCTGTGCGGTAATAACAACCAATTTTGTAAAATATATCTGTATTGTCATAGCCCGCTTGCTCTTGTTCTATGCGCATTTGTATCTGGGGTATGTCGGTGTATGGTGCCCCTGTTTTTATTAAATGATTATAAGCAGGATACTCCGGTTGTGTAATGCTTGACGATAGTAGTTGCGCTAATGTCTTAGCATGCCGATGATTGCTCTGATGTTTCACGAAATAAACGAGAGGAATTATGTCGGCACCTAGCATCGCTTTTGGCGTGTAATTGGTGATTCCCAGTTCTAAGGTTTTTTTGCCTAAATATATGGCTCGTTGCAGTGACAGGATTGTAGCAGCCCGGTAAAGGTTTGCTTTAGCATAGTGTTTGAAGGAATAGTCTACACCCCAATCCAATACGATATAGTCATCGTTACCAAAAAGGTTTAACATAAATGCGACTATTTCACCTTCGTGACGAAATAGGAGTACTTCGCAATTATTTTCCAATATTTTATTACAGGTCTGAAAAAATCGCTCATCAAGAAATTCACGACTATAATCTTTGCTTTGCTTATGTACATTTAACCAGAGTTTAGCAAGTGTTGGTACGTACTCGTGAAAATCCGATATAAACTCGTAGTCGATATTAAATTTCTCATTCAACTTTAGACTATTTTTAAATTTAAGACGAGTTTTACTGTTAAGGGATTCCAGGTATGCATCGATTGTTTTCCATTTAATGTCGAGTACTGTATTCGAAAATCCTAAAGCCGGATAGTAACCTAGAGGACCAAGTATTTCCTGATATTGATCGTATAATCTAATGGGTATGTCTCTTATTAAACAGAAATCTGCATCACAATCAGAGGCAATAGAGTCCATTTTATGAAGCACAGCTGGCAAAACTTTCGATAATTGTGAATTTTTTTGTAGGGCAAGGCCATTCCCAATCATGGTAAAAAAACCACATTCAAGAATTCGAAAATCCATAAAGTCTGGGTACCAATGTTTAATTATGTCCCGTGAATCTGGGGGTAATGTCGTGTCAAAGGTAGAGAAGTCCGTTTGTGTTACATAGAAATTTGCCCGCCCTAGTTCTATGTTGCTCTGTCGAATAAGTAAGTAGTGATGTTCAATGTTATTAATTCCCGAGATTTCTACAGTCTTCAGAAAATCATATGACATTGGTGTGGGTAGCTCATTAATGTTGTTCCAGATTTCCCGCGGTATATCTTTAATCGAAGTTATGTGCTTAACATTAACATTTTCAGGTGTCTGGTTAGTCGCAACTTTAGAATACTGCTCAGAAATTTGATTCATTTTTATTAATCCACAGTTCGGTAAATAAATTATAGTTAGTTAGCGCTTAATAGTTGTCGTACGTTTAATTGCAAATTAACATTGTGATTTTGTTAAGTGATGTTATTTGAGGTGAATGCTAACAGAAAAGTTATTGATTCAAATTATGAGTCTTAATAATTATTATTAGGGAATTTAATAATCTTTACTTATTTAAATTTTGGATTTTTAAGTTATTTTGTACGTGACTTTATAAAAAATTGAGTCAATAATCGTCCTAAAATTAAGAACGACCTTATTATGTTGCATAAACTACGGCGCTTTATCGTCATAAGTTAATAACGAATTTTCAAATATTTTCGACATTAACTGGTATGGAGTATCAAATAATATTTAACACAAAGTGTGTATTTCATGAAATAATATATCTGTGTAGACTGTAAATATAAATAAAATATGTGAACTATACCTCCATTATTTGAATATTTAGGTAGCGTTTAAGGTCATTAAAATATAACAATGAGTAAGCCTTTCAGATAGTGAGTGGCTTGTTAAGATGTATATAACAGTCATCGATATAGTTTTTGATTATTACTGACAAAAACTCAAGATTGTTAAATAGCACTTTCAAGTTGCCAAAGCTTGTTTCAAATAAGGCGGTTATATTATTTCCATTTAGGTCAGTCCTAATACAAATGTGAAGGATGAACGAGGATGAGTTGGTCTCTTAACGATTTCGATATATTGAACCCTAGATTATTTAAAGCATTTTTAGCCGCTTCAGAGACCAATTCATTTACAATTGCTGCAGATGTGGCGTGTATGACACAGGGGGGAATTAGTCAACATATTTCTAAACTTGAAGATCAAATTGGTCTTCCACTCTTTAGACGAATAAAAAATAGACTGATATTGACGGACGCAGGCCATCATTTATTGCGTTATGTTAAACGTTATCTTGATTCAATGAATGAATTTAGAGAAAGCGTGATAGGATCAAATGATAAATTGAGTGGATTAGTGACGTACGCGATGCCAGCCAGCTGTCTTCTTTCTCCACATTTCCAAATGTTATTAAAAAAACGACTTCAATATGAATCGATCGAATTATCTATAGTACTTGAACCTTCGAAAAATGTTGTTGAATCTGTCCTTGCAGGAAAGGTTGATTTTGGATTTGTAACAAAAAAATATGATAGCCTTGAACTTGAGTTTATTCCGTTTTGTGATGAAGAGTACGTGCTTGTCGGCTCCAGTCGTTTTATACAGAAAAATTCAACCTTAGAGAAAATAGCTAATAGTAAGTTTATTCGGTACCCCGGGTTTGAATCTTCCAGTGAATTATGGATGCAGTCTGCTTGTAGTAACAAAAGGGAATTTTCATATCAATCCAGGAATTATTCTGGTAGTGGCAGTACAATAGATGCAGCAATCCTTATGGTTAAAGGTGAATTAGGCGCTTCAATTTTCCCTCGTCATTGTGTGCAGTCGCTATTACAAAAAAAAGAATTAATCGAATATACCATTGACCCGCCGGTGTTAAATTCAATTTTCATCGTAAAATTGAATGGTTTTAATCATTCCAAGCGAACTTTAAAACTGATCGATTGGTTTATGGAAATGAAAAATTGACTTATATAAGTGATACATAGTTCAGCTCGTTAATTATTCTAGTTATGAAGAGTTATGCGAAGACTACCCATGTAGTCGCAATGTATTTAACGCCTCGTTGTAATTCCACTCCACGGTGCTCATGAGTCCAAAAAGGAGGGAAGAGCAGTATTTTCCCTTTTTCAGGTTTTACTTTTACATCCTGAAAACTAAATTCAGTCTCGCCTCCAGGTCCGGGTACATCGTTAAGATACCAAATTGCAACTAACTGCCTTTGACTAAAATCATGGCTGCCGCCGTCAATGTGCCAATGATAAAACTCGCCAGGATTAGTTCGCTGAATTGCATAACCGACGTCTTTGAAGCCTGTTCCGAAATAGGGGTACTGTTTACCCATTTCTCGCATAGCCAAAGCGAGTGATCGAAATAAAAAATCATCAATATCTTTCCAATGTTCTTTACCACTCACAACAAGGTCCGTAGAACGCTTGATACTCATCTCTTCTGTAGCGAGCTGACCCACACGGCCTTGATATTGATCATCATTGTAGTGCTCGAAGCGAGCTATCATTTCATCGCATATGTCTGAGGGTAGTCCATTTTTAATTTCAAAAATAAAACTATTAGGCTTTATTTCGTTAATTATGTAGGGATCAACTTTTGTGTTGATCGTATCATTGGAATCTTTCATTTGACTTGCTCGTGATGGATTAAATGAGCACTAATTATATTCTGAATTGCGTATAGAATACAGTGTTGATGCATAAAGCAAGCGTCTTATCCCGTATTTTTTAGGTATTAAGTAAACTAGGTGCTAATTATTTTTCTAATGAAGTAATGTGTCCAGGGAGCTCAATAAACCATTTGCCTTGAGTTTGCCGGGACTTCTTTTAATGATCTTTGCTGAATTATGTTTTCTATATAAGGCGCAGAATTGGCTCCATTTTTGTGCCAACAATCAATTAAATCACGTCCAAGTGTACACCAGTGTGTGTAAGCCTTATCGGTAAACTCCAATACAGAGTCTAGATTTTTACTGTCATTCCAATGTTTATAGCAGTCTATTAGAGAAGGGAATATTTTTTTCCTAATCGAGCCAAAATTTCCAAAATAGAAATGGATAGACTCGTCATTTTTCTGTTGGAATAATTCAGGAAGCGTTTTATAGCAATCTGCGATATGGTCGCGTACTGCTCGTACCATAAAATGAGCAGGAGAACGAGGAAGGTCAACCAGCATTTTCTGCCAATCAGGGCCCAGTATTTTTTGAGCATGAATTTCGCCTTGTTCGTGGTATATCATTGATGTGATTTCGTTATCGCTAATAGTGTCGAGCGTATTCTCAAGGTCGTTGTCGATATCGTAACGCGAAAATATTTTTTGGAATGCTGTGTTGTGATTTGTTTCTAACTTCCACTCGTCTATTTTTTCCCACACCATACGTTTTACTGATTCCTTGCGGATGAAAATGGTGTTACCAGTCGAAAAAGCAGGTGGCGCGGGGAGGTCGCGAGCAAGCTCTTTGCCGCTGATGTAAATAGAGTGCCCCTCTAGTTCAATATGTTTTAGTAAAACTCCAAGAAAGAAGTGAGGCCTACAGTTCAAACCTAGTCCCGAACTATAGATATAGTGATGCTTGAGTATTTGGGAGTTGATTAGATCCGCGTCGTAGGGTTCGTAACGAGTATTATTAATTTCGATGGACTCTAAATCCAATTTCTCCAGGGCTTCCCACTCGGTTTCTTTGTTACATAGCCATTGAGAAATGTTCCTTTTTGAGAGAGGTTCTGAAAAAGATTTCCCGGTTTCCCAGCGATAGTATTCACGCATTTTTAATAAGTAAACGCATAATGAATAGTCGCTTGCATGACGGGCATCAGCAATATCACAGTTTTGCTGAACCACTTGCTGTAAATTGCGAATCATGTCGTTAATAGTCTGATCCCCTTAGGTAAGATAATGGCGCTTAAAACTTGTTAAAAATCTCTTGCTTTAAGTTTATCTAAAATCAAAGTAAAATATCAATCTTTATAAATCAAATAGTAGTAATTCTTTATGAATACCATTAATAAATGTAACAGTATAAATACTGGCAGCGGGAGGTGTTGTGGCACTGCGCATTAAAAGTACCTGGTTTAGACGAGATGAAGATCGTTTAAGTGAATCTGGCTTGAAGGAAAACGGTGAAGCACTGGCTTTTATTTGTTGGCGGCTTGCGCTTGATAAGGCAATCAATCTTCATGGAGAAGATTTTATTTACGATAACGACAATCAACGAGTCGGGATTATAGGAGAGTATATATCGTTGATGATTAACGTTGCTGACAGGCATGTACATGAACGTCTCAACGATAAAGACAGAGGGATATTTATTAATTCCCTTGCCAAACGTTTAGCTGATCATATGCAAGATAATTGCACGGATATATTTGGTTCAGGGGATTATAAGGGTCCTTTTATTAGCATGCTGAATATGCGTTCAATAGGTTATTCTGAATGCTCTTATTCAAAAGAGAGTGGGCCTTCTTATAATATGATGCACTATTTTGGGTCTCATGCTCAAAAAGTGATGGGCGAGGAACATCATGATAATAAGTGGGTTATTGACCAGGCAATGGAAATTGATGGGCCTGAGGTCATTGAAAAAATGCTTAGTGCACTTGATAACTTATTTGACTAGTTTTATAAACGTTAACAATAAAAAAGCGGGTAAAACCCGCTTTTTTTAGGTAGTAACTAAAACGCTTAGGCTTTCCAGCTACCAGCACTGTCAATGGCTTTATTCTTTCCATCGTCGTAGCCAGCAGTATAGGCGTCCGTGATACGCTGTTCTTCACGTACTGGATTAAGCATGAAGCCGCCTATCCAACCTTGAATGTATTCACGGTCGACTCCCATTTCCTCCAATTTGTTAATGGTATCGTAGTACATGGGATCCATAAATCTCTCCTAAATTCTTTAAATAAATTAATGGCCTGTGACGAAAGTCGAAGTGCCATAAAAAAAACGTATTATCCCATATTTATTTAAAACGGCAAGCAAAGATGATCGATTTGATAAGAATATTTTCACTTACGTATTTTCGACCTTCCTATTTATATTTAGAATTCAATGAATTACTAAAATACTTAATATTAAATACTAAGTCATTGAATTGGGGGATAAAAATATTTTGTGGATAGAGGTCTTGAGTCTCTATAAAATGCTTATTGTGTGTGCAATCCCTTATTTATACCTTAAATACATAACGATTAGGGTATTTCATAAAGGTATCTTGGGAGTGACCTATTGGTTTCTATTTTAAGTTCTATATAATAGAAGACTTATCTAATCAGGAATTAATATGCCAAAAATCGAAATGTATTCCACAGCTGTGTGCCCTTATTGTAATCGTGCTGAAATGTTACTTATGAATAAAGGTATGAAAATCGAAAAAATAATGATCGATCAGGATGTTGAAGCTTTTAGAGCTATGTTGACTCGCAGTAACGGTCGCCGCACGGTCCCTCAAATTTTTATTGATGATCGCCATATTGGTGGCTTTGATGATTTATATGCGTTGGATATTGGCGGGGAACTTGATCCTTTACTGACCACTGGTTGAGTGCCCCCCTTGTTGATAAGACATCAATAAACTAGAGAAGTAGAGTATGAGTAATAATAATGAGTTTGAGTAATGAAGACAGTTTGCGTCTGAATGTACTATTGGTTAATGCCGTTGCTACGCGTATTGATGAAGGGGCGTTAAAAGTACACGGTTTATTAAAAGATGGGTCAGAGACCCAAATGCTATTAAATCCTAACTGTAATGTTGACCAATATGTAAAACAGGTAAGAGAGTTATTTTCGAGTACAGTGCTCGGTTCGCCTGGCGGGTACCCTGTATTCTTAAAGCGTTGGACGCGTATGGGGCAGACTAGTGATGCACGCTTAGATGAGCTTCTGATGTTGGGTGAGCCGGAAGCAGTAGTTGCAGTCACCTGCGCTTCAGCCTTAACTGATGATATTGCAGAAAAAGCCTGGTGGGCCATGCCGGATGCCGCCAATGCGCGGCGTATGTTAAAGAATCCAGAAGTCGTGAATGGTAAAATGGGCTCAATACTAGCTGAATTTTTAGTAGAATTTTTACCTTTTGAAGAGAATCCTCAAGCGATAATCGAAAGCGTTGCCTTGGTATTACAGGATAATATCATTGATCAGGAAACACAGCAAAAGCTTTGGAAGAAAGGGACTCAAAAAAATATTTTTAGACTAGGTTTTTTGAAAACTATTCCTGACAATCTTCCTGACAAGACCTGCATTCGATCCGACCGTGAACATCATCTCGTTGAACAAAGTGAACTCTTTCGCTTATCAGAATGCGGTAATCGCTTTGCCTGTATGTTGTCGAAACTTTATGGTGAACAAGGGCAGAGCTATTTAGCGGGATGTGAATTTGTCATGAAGAAGCCTGCTTCTCAAGAAGCGGTGGTTAGTTTACTTGATACAGTCGCACATTATTTTCAGGCAGTTCAAGTGCTAGACCGATGTTATGCCGATATGGACTCTTTATTAGCTGATGTGGCTAAATTTGTAGTGAGCAATCAAGATCAGGATCTCTACCAGTTGCTACAAGCACTCCCTGAAGTAAAGCAAGATATTCACTCTATGTTGGTGTTGGCTCATGCTGGTATTCCGGTCATTAATCCTATTTTTGCGATTACTGATGCTATTGGAAGTTTGATGCGCAAGAAAATTGAGTCTGTAGCAATCCCTATCAACCATTGTCTTAAGACCCTTCAAGGCACCGTGTAATCACGCATGTAGGCATTATCGTTATAGCATTTTGCTGTCAGGGAGCTTATACAGTGGGCCACTGGCAAAGACAGGAACCGCATGGCAGGGTAGAGTTTATTCTGACTATCAATTCAATAGATAATTCTGATATAACTGATCCATGAGAACTTAAATATTCTCTCGATTTTTACATAAGGAGTGTGAACGATAAATTATCTGACAAATTAGAAAAATTACGTTTGTTAGCCAGGAAAAAAATTAAACTAAAGCATAACGGAAAACCTTGTACACAAGATAGTTGGAGCTGTGATGTACCTGACTTTAGAATTTATCTTAATCTTTTGCGGAAATATAAGTTAATTCCTCTAAAATAGATTGTTTTCAATAAACTTGCATTGTTTGGCTTATTGGCAGCGGGTTAGTAAAAATGTCTACGGTAAATACTAGCAATAAAATTTGTTAGTATTGCTACAACAACATATTCAGAGTTTAATTCACCTATATAGCAGAATTAGCAGCGCAATATTACAGCCAAGTAATATCAGTGAGACTATTTTCCAAAACTTGGCGGGATTGCGCTCTAGCAATGGTTTAAATTCTGCGCTGATGTAATTTTTGTTGATATGCGAAAGGTCATACACCAGTTCAGTTATTTCGTCATAGCGTTTTTCGGGATCCGTGTTAAGGGCATGTTTAAGTGCACTTTCGATCCATATGGGGATATCAATATTTAACTCCTGAAATGAAATGTAACGTCTCTTGGTATTACCGTATTGTGACAGGGGTTTGTTGAAGGGTAATTTTCCGGTTAGCATTTCGTAGGTAATCACCGCCAAAGAATATTGATCTGAACGTTCATTGCCGCTCGCGCCGCCAATATACTCAGGTGCCGTGTAGTCTGCGGTGCCAACCAAATCGTTTGCCAGCAAGGGGATCGAAATGTCTTGGTCGCCTGCGACTTTAACCGAGCCAAAATCAAGAATTTTAACTACACCGTACTTATCAATAATAATATTTTCTGGTTTCAGGTCTCGATGTATCATTTCAAGCCGGTGAAATGCGCGTAGACCTTTTGATATTTGATCAACTATACTGCGAACGTCAGAGAGATTAGGTTCAGAATTGTCATTCATCCAGGCTCTGAGTGTTTGGCAATCAAAGTACTCAGTGATTTGGTATAAAAAGGTACGGTCTCGTGTATGTTCATGGATATTTAAAACATTAGGGCTACTCACTCGTTTGCCTATCCATTCTTCCTGTAAAAAATTCTTAATATAAAGAGCATCGTCAACGTAGTTGATTGAAGGTGTTTTAATAACGACTTGATCATGCGTATCAGTGTCTAGTGCGATATAACATTGACTGCGTTTGCTACTGTGAATTTCACGTAGTATTTTATAACCGTCAATGATATTGCCTGCGGCCAGATCAGGAGGGAAAGGAAGGCGTGTTAATTTTTCGTAAAATTCTTCTGAGTCAGGGTCTGGGAGGTCGACAATCTTAACTGCTACGCAGGTTACATTATCAGTGGCATTGTTTTGAATTGCCGTATCCACTAATGTCTGCGCGGCGTTATTACAATTACCATTTTCCTCAGACATGCAATTCAAAAAAAGATTTTTTATCGTTTTATCATCCAGAAAATCATGCACGCCATCAGTCGTAAGAATTAGTACATCATTAATATCCAAATCAAATTTTCGATAATCAATGTCTAAATGTAATTCTATGCCAAAGGCACGTGTAAGATAGTTTTCAGTTTTGGAAACAAAGTAACGATGATCTTTGGTTAATTGCTCAAGATTTCCGCCGCGTAACAAATAAACACGTGAATCACCCGCGTGAAATATGTGGGCGGTATTTGATTTTAATACCACACCGCTAAAGGTCGTTAAGTAAGTCGAGTCACCGCCAGAGCTACTGATATCTTGAAAGCTTTTGCCGTATAGCCAGCTATTAAGCGCTCCCAGTACTTTTTGTGCGGACGTTTTAACTGTCCATGAATCGGGTGTACTAAAATAATCTGATAAAAAACCGTTGATACAGGCTTCACTGGCCGCTTTGCCAGCTTTGCTGGAACTCACCCCATCGGCAATGGCAATGGCGATTCCTTTTGACTCCAAAAGATTGTTGGTCGGAATGGCAACGCCATGCGAATCCTGATTTTCTTCTTTAGGACCCGTTTCAGTTGCTTCGCCAGTTTGTATGGTTAATTTTGAAGTCATGGCATTTATAATTAAGTTTTGTCCTTGTTATTTTACATCAATCATCTGAACAGTGCCGTCAGGTAATGTTTCAGCAATTTGTCCTTTAGGTTCTTCGAGAAAAACAATAATTAAAAAGAAGACGAAAGCAGCAGTGAATCCAATATACATAAAAAAGTATTCATAACTTACCAAAGAGTTAATTGTCAAAAACATTACAGCACCTGCGTTACCAAACGCACCTGCCATTCCTGCTATTTGCCCTGTCATCCTGCGTTGAACCAGCGGCACCATTGCATAGACTGCACCTGATCCTGCTTTTGAGAATATGCCGCCAATAATGGTAACTGTAATCACTAACCCTAAAGACCATGATTTATCGACAAATCCAAGTACCAGAAAACTTGCAGTGACTCCTGCAAATGCGATTCCCAGAGTGAGTTTACGCCCAATTTTGTCGCTTATCCATCCACCACCAGGGCGTGCGAATAAATTGATGAAAGGGTAAATACCAGCAAGCACAGCCGCGTTTACCTTGTCCAATCCGAACCATGAAACATAAAAGCTTGCGAGTACCAACACTACCGCCAGTTCAGTACCAAAGGTGACAAGATAGGCAAAATCAAGAATAGCGACTTGCTTAAACTTATATCGGTGAATTTTCGGAACAGGCTTTTTAAGAATGTGGCCATTGATATGCCAAATCTTCCAGATTTGTATCATGTACAAAATACCAAGTGCTGCATAAATCGAGTACGTGGTCGTTGCTCCAATCATTCCCATTCCGGCAGGCGATAACTTCCATGCGGTTAAGCCTAAGGCAAGAAACAGGGGAATGTTCATCAAGATGTAAAGGATCAGATCACCACCACTAGTCACTTCCATTGCACCGGATTTCTTTGGTTTAAAGTAAGTGGAGCCTTTCGGGGTGTTACGAACAATAAAATAATAGAGAATGCCATACAAAATGGCTGCAATACTGGCGAAAGTAATTGCGTAGCGCCACCCATCATCAGAGCCGATACTGATTGCTATAAAGGGTAGGGTCAAGGCTGCACCAGCAGAGCCGAAGTTACCCCAGCCTCCGTAAATGCCTTGTGCGAGGCCTGTTTGTCGGGCAGGGAACCACTCACCAATCATGCGAATGCCTACCACAAAGCCTGCACCAATAAAACCGCAAAGCAGGCGGATTACAGCAAGTTGTTCGTAAGTATTTGACCAGGCAAAGACGATGCTTATCAGGCCACCTAGTACGAGGATACTCGTGTATAAAATTCTGGGCCCCAGCTTGTCGACTAACATCCCGACAACAATTCGGGCAGGAATGGCGAGTGCTACATTAAGAATGAGTAAAACCTTAGCTTGTTGTTCAGTTAACCCGAGTGCTTCACGAATAAAGGGCATCATCGGGCCCAATCCTAGCCATACAACAAAGGTCATAAAAAAAGCAAACCACGTGTAATGCAAAATTCTGATATTACGTTTCTTAAAGTCAAATATATTTAATTTACTGTCGGACATTGAAGTCTACCTGATAAGTGATGATTCTGGCGTCTTGTAGCAATTTTTGTGCCACCAATATAATTAATAAATAACAACTAGTTATATCAATTAAGTGTCCTAAATATTCTTTCCCCGTTCTGTTTTGGTGCAGTATCTTGGTGGGATAACCGCGAATTTTAACATTTATAATTACTTTAGTGGTCTACTTAATTGCTATTTAGGCTAGTAGTGGATTTTATAGGCATGTGTTTAGAATATTGCATGATTTATATCCAGCTAAACATTACATAATAATATATTACTATTGATGGTGTTTTTTCAGAGAAGGAGTCGCTTTTAGTCCTTACAAACCACATGTTAATGGCTCATTATAAGGCAAATAGCACAACTACGCACAGTATTGGTGCATAGGTATACCCCATAATAGTCTAGGATTTCTTATTAAATCTCATATTATCAATGATATAATGCCTCATTTTCAAATTGGCATAACCTTTGCTATATAAGTAACTAATAATATTCTAAAGACGTATTTTACGGAGTTTATTCATGAAACAAAAGCTGGTACTCATTGGTAACGGTATGGCTGGAATCAGGGCCCTTGAGGAGCTATTAAAAATAGCACCTGATTTATATGACATCACTGTATTTGGTGCAGAGCCCTGGTGTAACTATAACAGAATAATGCTGTCTCCAGTGTTAGCCGGGGAGAAGACCATTGAAGAGATTATGCTCAATGATGATTCCTGGTACGAAGAGAATGATATTACCTTATATAAAGGCAAACGGGTTACTCGAATTGATCGACTGAAGCAGGTAGTCATTGCTGAAGACGGTACTGAAGCGCCTTATGATCGACTTTTGTTAGCCACAGGGTCTGAACCTTTCATTCTTCCTGTTCCAGGAAAAGATCTCGCGGGCGTTATTAGTTTCCGTGATATTCAGGATGTTCATAGCATGTTGGAAATCAGCAAGGAAAACGGTCATGCCGTAGTGATTGGCGGTGGTCTGTTAGGGCTTGAAGCAGCCAACGGTCTATTACAGCAAGGCATGAAAGTAACTGTAGTGCATTTACTGGATCGCCTGATGGAGAAGCAACTTGATAATGCCTCCGCAGCAATGCTAAAAGAATCGCTGGAACAACGCGGCATTAATTTTTTGATGGAAGCAGAAACTGAAGCCATTATTGGCCAGAAAGCTGTTGAAAAAATAAGATTTAAAGATGGTACCGAACTCTATACTGATTTAGTGGTGATGGCAGTAGGTATACGCCCTAACACTGATTTGGCAAAAAGTGCAGGCCTGCATTGTGCTCGCGGCGTAGTCGTGAATGATACGATGCAAACCTTTGATCCACATATTTATGCGGTAGGCGAGTGTGTTGAACATCGTAATCAATGTTATGGACTGGTCGCGCCCTTATTTGAAATGGGTAAAGTGTGTGCTAATCATCTCGCTGAATTCGGTATTGGTGCTTACGCAGGTTCTGTGACTTCGACTAAATTAAAAGTCACTGGTATTGATTTATTTTCTGCGGGCGATTTCATTGGCGATGAAAGTTCAGAAGAATTGGTCTATCAAGATGTCGCGAGTGGTGTTTACCGTAAATTAGTAATTAAGGATAATAAAGTGCTGGGTGCGGTGATGTACGGTGATACCGTTGATGGTAGTTGGTACTTTGATTTGTTACGTGACAATACCGATATTTCAGATATTCGTAAAAACATATTATTTGGTCAGGCTCATTTAGGTGATTCAGGCCATGGCGAAGAAAATCGTGTTGCACAAATGAGTGATAGCGCCGAAATTTGTGGCTGTAATGGTGTGTGCAAAGGCGACATTATAGAAGCTATTACAAAAAAGAAACTGTTTACGCTTGATGAGGTAAAGGCACATACCAAAGCCTCAAGCTCTTGCGGTTCATGTACTGGCTTGGTTGAAACTATCTTGGCATTGACAGTGGGTGGCGATTATTCTGTGGCTCCTCATCTTAAGCCTTTGTGTGGATGTACTGATTACACACATGATGAAATTCGTAAGGCAATCAAAGTGAACGACCTTAAAAGCATTCCTCAATTAATGAACTTTATGGAATGGAAAAAACCTGATGGCTGTAATAAATGTCGTCCAGCACTCAATTATTATTTGGTTTGTTCATGGCCTGAAGAATACTCTGACGATTATCAGTCACGATTTATTAATGAAAGGGCACATGCCAACATCCAGAAAAATGGTACCTATTCAGTGATTCCACGGATGTGGGGCGGTGAAACTACACCTGCTCAACTTAAAGCGATCGCTAATATTGCTGAAAAGTATGGTGTACCACAGCTACATGTGACCGGCGGACAGCGTATTGACATGCTAGGCGTTAAAAAAGAACAGCTGCCTTTGGTGTGGGGCGAATTGTCCAAAGCAGGATTTGTATCCGGTCATGCATATGGTAAAGCATTAAGAACAGTTAAAACCTGTGTTGGTCAGGAATGGTGTCGTTTTGGAACTCAAAATTCAACCAAAATGGGAATCGAACTTGAGCAGATGACGTGGGGCTCATGGATGCCTCATAAATTTAAGCTTGCTGTTTCTGGCTGTCCACGTAACTGTGCTGAAGCAACGATTAAGGATTTTGGTGTTGTTGCTGTTGATTCTGGTTGGGAGCTTCATGTAGGGGGTAACGGCGGTATTAAGGTACGTGCTACAGACTTCTTGACTAAAGTGGATACTCCTGAAGAAGTGAAGGAGTATGTTGCAGCATTTACTCAATTATATCGTGAAGATGCACATTATCTGGAACGTACCGCTCCCTGGATCGAGCGTGTAGGGTTAACCTTTGTAAAACAGAAATTATTAGATGATGAAGAAGGGCGTAAGGTATTGGTTGAACGTTTTCTGTTTTCACAAAAATTCTCACAAGATGATCCTTGGGCTGCTCGCGCAAATGGCGAAGATGCACATGAATTTCAACCCATTCACGAAATTAAATGAACAAAGGTAAGGCGGTTATGACAAATGATAATAATAGCTGGATAAATATAGGAAAGGCTGACGAAATACCTAAATTGGGAGCAAGAGTTGTAACCTCAAAGCAAGGTGATATAGCTATTTTTCGAACAGCGGATGATCAATATTTTGCACTACGTGATAGTTGCCCTCATAAGCAAGGGCCACTATCACAGGGTATTGTCAGTGGCACAGAGGTAGCGTGCCCATTACATGACTGGAAAATAAATTTAGCGACTGGACTTGCAGTGGCTCCCGATGAGGGTTGCGCTGCATCTTTTCCGGTTAAGAATGAAAATGGTGAGTTGTTCTTGTCTTTACAAAACTCTTAAATTTTTGAGGAAGCGCTGCAAATGTTATTTGGTCGAAATAGAAAAAACCCCATTAAAATCGCAGACAAGGGTGTGCAGGAATGGAAATACACCACTTGCGGGTATTGCTCGACAGGCTGCTCGATAGAAGTGGGTCTTGATAAAGACGGTAAAGCTGTTTCTAGTCGAGGTGTTGCGAGTGCTGATGTAAATCGCGGTAAGTTGTGCTTAAAAGGTATTTATGAGCACGAGTTATTTAAGACTGACGGCCGTGGTAGTCAGCCATTAATGCGCGATAATTTCTATGATGAATTTGCCCCCGCTTCCTGGGATACTGCCATTGATAGTGTTGCCGAACGAATTAAAAAAATTCAGGATAAGTACGGGCGCGACTCATTTGCAATAATATCGACAGGCCAGATAATGACTGAGGAGTTTTATACCTTGGGCAAATTGGCGCGCGGTGTCATTGGCACTAATAACTACGATGGCAACACTACTCTGTGTATGTCTTCAGCAGTCTCAGGTTATAAGCGATCTTTTGGTTCAGACGGCCCTCCAGGGTGTTATGAAGATTTTGAGCACACGGATTGCCTAATAGCCTTTGGTTCCAATTTACCAGAACAGCATCCAATTATTTACTGGCGTTTGAAAATGGCGCTGGAAAAACGTAAGTTTCCAGTAATAGTGGTCGATCCACGTGTGACCATGTTTGCACAGATGGCTGATATTCATTTACCGGTTACTCCCGGAACCGATTTGGTTCTGTTAAACAGCTTATGTTATGTCATTCTTGATGAAGGGTTGGCAGATCAACAATTTATTGAAGATTCCACTACTGATTACGAAAGCTTTAAAACAGAAGTGATGAAATACGATCCTATCTCGGCATCTGCTATTTGTGGTATTGATGAAGATACGATTCGTAATGTGGCAAGATTGTATGCAAAAGCGGGTACCGCAATGTCTATATGGACTATGGGCATCAACCAAAGTACCCATGGCTCTGATGGTGTGGTGGCCATTAATAATCTAAATCTTATTACCGGCAATATTGGTAAGCCTGGCGGTACGAGTTTATCAATTACAGGGCAATGTAACGCGATGGGGACCAGAGAATGGTCGTCCTGCTCTGGTTTACCAGGTTATCGTGCATTGGAAAACCCACAAGATCGGAAAGATATTGCTGAATTTTGGGGAGTCGATGAAAATTTCTTCCCAGCTAAACGTGGATTATTTCAAACGGATATTTTTCCTGCGATTGAAACAGGTGAAATAAAAGGTTTATGGATTATCGCGACTAATCCCATGACATCGATGACCAATACTGCGCGTATTAGAAAAATTCTCGAAAAACTAGAGTTATTTGTAGTGCAAGATGCTTATCGAGATGTTGAAACCAATGAATACAGCCATGTGTATTTCCCCGCCTCTATTTGGGCTGAAAAAACAGGTTGTTTTACCAATACCGAACGTCGAGTCAATTTAACACGTAATGTTAGTAAGCCCTTTGCCGATTCAAAACCAGACTTCTGGATCTTTAATGAAATGGCAAAGCGTTTTGGCAATAGTAGTACAATGAACTTTCCAACAACCACTGAAGAAGCCTTTGAAGAGATGAAGACTTTGTCTAAAGGTAGAATGCTGGATTACTCAGGGATGAGTTATGACAAGCTTGAGGAACAACGTGGCATACAATGGCCTTGTACTGAAGGCGATGAGTCTGGTACACAGCGATTGTATACAGACGGTAAATTTCAATATTCAAATCAAAAAGCAAAATTAATCGCGTTACCTTTTATAGACAACAACGAAAAACCTGATGAAGAATATCCTTTTTGGTTGAATAGTGGCAGGGTAGTGGAGCATTTTCACACGCGGACACGCACTGGAAAAATCGGCAATATTAATAAATTTAGCCCAACCCCTTATATGGAAATGAACCCTGATTCGGCTGCTGAACTCGGTCTGGAACATGGTAAATATGCACATCTTCTATCGCGACGAGGGGATTCGGTAGTACTGGTTCAATTGACGCAAAGGGTTTCTCCTAATATGGTGTTTATCCCTTTCCATTTTCATGAATGTGTTAATAATCTAACGCTGGGATTATTGGACCCACATTCTCGGCAGCCGGCATTTAAGCAATGTGCGGTAAGAATAGAGAAAGTCACGAGTCAGGGAAAAGCCGCTAAACGTAATAAGTTGGCACGTAATTATTAAACTCATGTACTTTATTGACGCAACCTATATTCTAAGAAGATAAACTGATAGCAGGAAATACGGATAAAATGTTTAAACGCAGAGATGACGAACCAGAATATGCAATACTAGATACTCAAGGTAGCCCTTCAGTCAATCGTTATGGCAAGAATATTGAACTAGTCGATAGTAACGATAAACTTTCTGGAAAATCTCTTAATATCAATAATGATTCTGCCATCGGTGAATATAAAGATCGTTATAAGCAACATGGATTTTATTTTAATGCAGATAATTGCATTGCCTGCCATGCTTGTGAGTCTGCTTGTAGCGAGAAAAATGACCTGCCTTCACATCTTGCCTTTCGATCAGTAGGGTATGTGGAAGGGGGGACATGGCCTTCGTACCAACGATTAAATATTTCTATGGCGTGTAACCATTGTGATGATCCTGTGTGTCTTAAAGGCTGTCCAACTCGTGCCTATACCAAGTTTGCTGAATATGGCGCAGTACTCCAGGACCCTGATATTTGCTTTGGTTGTGGCTATTGCACTTGGGTATGTCCTTACAATGCACCTCAGCTAGACCCTGTTAAAGGGCAAGTAGAAAAATGTAATATGTGTGTTGACCGTCTTGAAGTCGGGCTAAAACCTGCTTGTGTTTCAGCTTGTTTGGCCGGAGCACTTGACTTTGGTGTGACCGAAACGACGCCTGAAAATCGTGATCAACTTAATACCAGTATTCCCGGCTTTCCTGATCCTGAAATTACTCACCCTAATATTAGGTTTCAGCAAACCCGTAGTTTGCCACATGAGATGAAAAGACCTGATTCCATGCAGGTCAGTTATTCACGTGATTCATATGATAAAGGTAGTTATGAACCAAAACCAGATTTAAACGATACAGGTGAATCGGGGTGGAATTTTGCAGCACTAAGTTCCCGAGAAAATCCATTGGTGCTTTTTACTTTGTTATCGCAAGCAGCCATTGGGGCTTTTATCTTTTTTGTTATTTCTCAATTTTTCTTGATTCCAGCGAGTATAGCGAGCACCGTACCCTGGCTTGCCTTCGCAGTCACTGCGGTAGTCATCATTATGCAGAGTATTGCATTATTTATGTCGACTATTCATTTAGGGAAACCCTTAAAGTTCTATAGGGGTTTTAATAATTTGCGTTACTCGCCAGTGAGTCGTGAGGCCGCTTTATTAATGGTCTTTTATATATTCGCCGGATTGTCCGCACTTATTTTACTGTCTGAGTTAGTATTTAACACGAGCTTAGTGCCAGCAATCGTTTACCAATCTGTCGTTATTCTAGCGATAGTAGGCGGTATAGCAGCCCTGTATTTCATGCATAGAATCTACCGTATCAAGGCGCGACCTTTTTGGAATCATTGGCAGGTCATGACTGACTTTTATGGCACTATGCTAATGTTAGGGGGCTTGTCATCAGGCTTTATGCTATTACTGGTTATTTCAGGAAGTCATCCTGCAATACAGGAGCTGGAAGAGCTTATGGCCGCGTTCATCGTCTTTGGCGGCTTGATAAAATTGATTGGAATGTGGTTTCATGCTCGTGCCATGAAAAATTCACATAACGAAGGGGCTGTTTCGTATCAAATTCAAATGACCAAGTTTAAGTATTTATATTGGCTCAGAGCGGTGATGTTAGTAGTTGGCATATCTTTGGCGGCATTGACGGCAGTTATTTCACTCACTAGCCTGGAAACAGATTTGATCTGGGTTGGAATTGTCTTTTTGGTATTATTTTCCGAGTTGATTGGGCGCGCGTTATTTTATATATTAGTGATTCCGACTACGATGCCTGGGGCTTACTTCTGGCGCAACCAGGGTTTTGTGGATCATGCCATTGAAACTGAATTGGCTGAGTTTCCACAAACAGGAGTGGTTGCACCCCGGCATTAACATTAATGTGAAAATTTATACCGGATAGTTAAATTGAGACTATCTGGTAAATCAGATTAAGACTGAGAGGCGTGTATGTTAGGTCATGAAACGGTCAACATCAGATATAAGCCACGTTTTAAATCTATACTTCTACTTATTGTAGAAATTCTTCTTTTGGCGTCACCTGCCACCTTAATATGGTTTTATACAGTCTATCAGCTTAATTTCGGTGCGGGAGTATTCGAACAGAAAGAGCTGTATCATCTTATCTTGGCCTTATCCGGTTATAGCCTGTTTTCTTTATGGTGGTTAAGCATCAGCACGATGCGCTCAGTGCGTTATATGAGGTGTCGTGAAGTGCCTGTATTGATAAAGATTGGCGTCGGGGTCGGGATTCTTACTTCAGCAATTTTTCTAATTTTCTCGGCTCTATTGGTTAAAATTAATCTATGGGCATTTTTAATATTTTTCTGTCCGATAGTCTTATCGCTTCATTTATTGTTTATCAGTAAACCTAACACAGACAAAAATGCCTGATCTCGTTATGAGTATTAGGCATTCTTGCTGGACTTGCACTAACGCTTTATTTCATTAGACGAATTGAAATAATTTTAATAACGGTCACTGGCTTATTTCCCGCACCTACTGGCGCTTTACTGATTTTATCCACGATATCCATACCTTTAATGACTTGGCCGAAAACTGTATGTTTTCCCGTTAACCATGGTGTATCAATAATATTGATAAAAAACTGTGAGCCATTAGTGTTGGGGCCCGAGTTAGCCATAGCGAGTGCGCCTCTTTTTGGTGAATGTGAGTTTCGCGTAGTGTTGTATTGATACCCCATATTTTTATAGACATCTAATAGGGTCATTTTATTTAACTCTGCAAGAAACTCTTTTTCACGTTTGGTGGCATCTGCCTTATTAGTAATTCCCAGTTTTTTATAAACAGGCATTAAAATAGAGGTTGCAAATTGTCGACTGCCCGGTCTTCCCAACCAGGGATGGAATTTTCCATCTTTCATTACCTTCATTTTATCAAGGCCTAAATTGACGCCATTTATTTCATCTTTGAATTTGTAACCAGGACTGCCTGTACCTGTCCCAAGTGGATCTCCCCCTTGAATCATAAACTTATTGATAACTCGGTGAAATATTAGCCCATCATAGAATGGTTTTTTATGTTTCTTTCCTGTTGTTGCATCAGTGAAATCTTTTTTTCCTTCCGCCAGCCCGATAAAATTTTTGACGGTTTCAGGTGCCTCTTCAGGAAATAATTGTACCTGAATATCTCCCATGCTCGTTTTGATTAGCACAATCGTTTTAGCAGTAGCTGTCGCTGATAATACAGAAATACTGGTTAAACTCAGTATTGAGAAGAATGTAATCGTGAGGTACAGCTTCGAAAATAGCTTGTTCATAATAAAACCTTCAATTATAAAGTAACTTTTAATTAAAACATTGTATCAAGATGACAAGTATACGCCAGATTTTATGTGAGATTTTATATGGGATTTTAGGTTACTGAATCATTTTTCTATTTGAGGGTATGAATAATCGATCTAAACGGAGCGGGGGAGGGCTTAATATTTGAAGCATATTTCGATAAAGAACGGGCCATATTGGGTTTTGAACGGTAGTAGAATGACCGGTGCGCTAACTTTATGATCAATATCATGCGACTCTCCAATAAGTGTCTCAGGAATTGCCATATCTATCTCAAGGCCAGATTCAGAGAGCAGGGCTTTCGAGCGTCCAGTGACAATATTAGATAACTCACCGGTTAAATCTTGCGCAATATTATCGATTTTGCTAATTTTCTCATCAAGTATAGCGCTTGCAAGCTGTTGTATTAGCGGAAATGTGAAACTCAACGCGATAGAACCCTGGATTTTTGCGCCATTCATTTTTAATATACTGGTTATAATGCCCTTGGCCTGATGGCCCGATTTCAATTGCGGTTTGTCAGGGCTAGCTTTCAGGTTGGCCATCATTTGTAATGTTTCAATGGTGGCAGTTAATACTGGATTAATTATTTTTACGTCCATAATAGTTCGGTCTTGTATTGTGATCGCTATAACAGGGTATCGGGTATTTGTGGTTAATCTTTACTTTAAGAGCTTTAAATCTCTTTAGACCTTTAGAGTTTTGACCTCTTTAGACCTTTAGAGTTTTGACCTCTTTAGACCTTTAGAGTTTTGACCTCTTTAGACCTTTAGTCCTCTTTAGAGCTATAGGTCTTTAGATGAGTTATTATTGATATAAGACGTTTATTGTGACGAAATTAAAAAGATCCATAAAAACAAATAGATATATCATTTACCCACTAAAATATTTAGTGATGACTCCTTGTTTTGATGTGAATATTTAAGTATAAATACTACTATCGATTAAAATTTTATAAGAAAGTAGTAAATTTTCAGGTACGGGGGCTGTACACGAAATTTACATAGGAATGCGTTTAAATTGCAAAATTGATGTTAACGACGGGTCGGTACGCGAAAAATCTGAAAGATTTTGCAGGGTCTGACCCTAGACTCTCGTGCAAGGTTCTAAAAGACTAAAGATATAATAGTTGATGAAATTATAGTCGCCTAAAACCTTGCAGAGAATCAGAGACTAGGGTCAGCCCCATCGATTGAGGCGCCAATTAGGCTTGTTGTTACAATGGTAAAAACAATAATTCAAAGTTTGTCTTTAATATGAGGTTTTCACATGGAACCCAGTGACCCAACAGAGTATCAACTAGGAGAAATTCTAGGGGTAGGGAAATGCGCGAATGTTTATAAGGGGTTCAAGTCTGACGACCCTGACAATACTTTTGTTGCTATTAAAATATTTAAGAAAGAACTAGTGTCAGTATATCCTCCTGATAACGTAAAGGAGGTTTTCTCTCGTGAAGCCCGTTTAACTAAATTATGTAAACACCCTAATGTCGTTGAGTTGCATGATTTTTTCATACTCGAAAACCAGCCTTGGCTTGTCATGAATTTAGTTGAGGGTTTGTCGCTTAAAACACATATTGCTAAGGGAAATATAAACGTCGACACTTCGATTTTGCTAATTCAGCAGATTTTGAAAGGCCTTGAAAATATTCATGCAAACGGTGTTGTCCATGGTGATATTAAGCCTGCCAATATGTTAGTGACAGCAACAAACCATTTATCAATATGTGACTTTGGTTTAGCCAGTGACTCCAGTGAAAAAGATCCTTATTGTCAAATAGCCGGGACACCCGCCTATATTTCACCGGAACAAGTTCGCGGGCAGTCGGCGAATCTACGTTCGGATTTATTTTCCTGTGGTCTGATATTTTTTGAGTTATTGCTAAAAAACAGCCATCATTCTGATGATTTACCTGATATTTACGAATTACGCAAAGGTCGTATCAGTATCATGGAAATGATGGAGATAATTCCCCCACCCTTTACCCATATTATTATAAAATCCACAAATACTAAACCTGAAATGCGTTATCAAACAGCAAAAGATTTTTCACGCGCTATTTTTAAGGCCTATAAAAAGTATTTGGTTAAATCGGAAACTCAGCTTCATCAATCAAAATCAACTCAAATGAAGCAAACAGCAATATATGGACCGCCTCGAGCACTACGGTATTGCAGTGCCCATCAGCAAGAAATGATACTTGATAAATTTAGGTCTCTAAATGGTCCTATTGCGAACTTAATCTTTAAACATAAATTATGTCAAAGTAATAGCTTAGTAGAACTGAGTGATAGTTTATCGGCCTATATTGAACATCAAATAGAACGTATTCATTTTCAACGACTTATTAACAAGTTAACCAAGAAATAGATTTACATTCATTGCAATTTTAAGGGTATTGGAAGGTTGTCGTCTATATTTCCCAAACGAGTGTCATTTACCTCGAAATATTTTTGCTCTGTTTGAACTAGTGATTACAGCCTATCTTAACTCTCTGATTTACATTTCCTTTCTGGATACAATAAATTCTCAAATATTATTCAACTATTAAAAATAATTGTCGTTAACTAAGCATAGGCACGGTCAAGCAAGTAAAGGTTAATTGTAGGCGCTTGATTAGTGTGAATAATATTATTCCAGAGACTGAATGGAGTCACGTTTTTAATGAGTACTGAAGATAATCAACGAAAAATGTCTATGAGATGGAAGCCTCACCAGATTATTATTATCGGAGCTTTATCGTTACCATTGATATATTGGTACCCGATTTCCAGTTATTTTGTGATGGCACTTTTTTTCTATTTAGCGTATTCGATGTCTCGCTATTTGGATTCCTTCCATAATGATGAGCCTAAGACCACCAGTCAAGTAACAACACTCACGGAGTCTATTGTCGAAATTGAAGCAAGCATCCTGGCTACAATTAAAGATGAATCTGACCTGATCAATAATGAACTCAATAACTTTCGGAGTATTCTTAGTAACGCAATTGAGGAACTGTCAGGTTCATTCTCTAATATGATAGTGCAGTCCAGCCAGCAAACTGATTTAGTGGACAAGCTCACCTCCAGTCTTGGTAAAGATAAAAGTGTTTCGATTACCAATAGCGTCGGAAAATTTATGGAGAAAACCGACGAGATTATGAAGTTTTTCGTTTCTAATATTATCGAAACTAGCAAAGAGAGCATGAAGCTGGTTTATAAGCTTGATGACATGTGGGAAGAAAACCAGGTCATATCAAAGCTATTAACAGATTTAAACGAGATATCTTCGCAAACTAACTTACTAGCCCTTAATGCGGCAATTGAAGCTGCTAGAGCAGGGGAGCACGGCAGGGGGTTTGCTGTGGTTGCTGATGAAGTAAGGTCGTTATCGAAGAAATCAGATAATTTCAGCGCTAAAATAAAATCAGTGATTAACGGAACGATAACCGGCATAGGGGAAGCCCGGGATATTATCAGTACTGTAGCATCGAAAGATATGAAAATTATGACTAACTCACGAGAGCGAGTGGACGAAATGAATCGTTCAATAGAGTCTATTAATTCATTCATTGAGCAAACAATGGGCGATGTTGCAGGAATTAGTGTCGAAATACAAGAAAATATCAATAAGGCCGTAGTAGCTCTGCAATTTGAAGACATGTTAAGCCAATTGACATTACAGATAGAGCGTAAGAATAGCGGAATTGCTGAATCAATTGGTATGCTAATGACCGTTTTCAGTAAATTGAGTTCGAATGCCAATATTAGTGAGAAAGAAAAATTTCAGGCGCTGGCTGAAGTACCCGAAAAACTAAAAATATTACTAGCAACAAATTCAGGACAAGTGGTATCACAGGAATCTCTGGATACAGGTTCAGTTGATTTATTTTAATGAGTGAGAGTAATTATGACTATTGCAATAGCAGTTGATGAAGAGAAAAGTATTGTTAACGTTTCTATATCCGGACGCTTTGATTTTTCGCAACATGAAGAATTTAAACGAGTTTTGGACCTTACAAAAACTAAATCTTTAACGAAATATGTTATTGATCTTAGCCAGGTAGATGAGATCGATAGTTCTGCCATTGGAATGATATTGTTGTTAAGGGATATGGCTGGTGGGGATCAGTCTAATGTAGAACTTACACATATACGGCCTTCAATTAAAGATGAGCTTGAGATTGCACAAATATACAAATTAGTGAAAGTTGCCTAGCTAAAACTCTTAAGGACTTAGCGCTAATGAATATATTAATAGCAGGCAAAGAGGACTCTTTACAGGTAGAGACAGTAGAAATGCTGGGTCAACTAGGACATACCTGTTATGACGTGCGCGATAGAGATGAAGTTTTCTCATCTTGTCAAAACAAAAAATTGGATATCATTATGATACATGCCTCCTTTATATTGGCGCATGGATCAAAATCGATTAATGAGATTAGAAATCTAAATAAGTCATTGTACACTTTGATTGTGTTGGTATGTATTCAAGAAAACACAGAGTTGCTAAGTTCGGTTGAACATTGTGATCTTGACGATATAATGCGTTTTCCCATTGAATTAGAAGTGTTTAGAATAAAAATCAATTCTTATGCTAAATCAATTCTTCATTATCGGAACACTGCTGAACAAAACAATCGTTATTTGTTATTGTTACGCGAGCAAACCAATGAGTTAAAGGTTGCTGATCATGTGTATTCAGCCATCATAAAATCTGCCCAGATAAAATTACCGGGAATGAAATCATTAAACCAACCTGCCTCTCTTCTAAGCGGTGATACCTTATTTACTAGTGTGAGCCCTACAGGTAGTACCATGATTATGTTGGCTGATTTCACAGGTCATGGCTTGTCTGCAGCTATCGTAGCACTCCCCTCATCAGAAATATTCTACGGCATGGTCAATAAGGGGTATTGTATTAGCGATATTGTCACTGAATTAAATAAAAAATTGTACCGACTACTCCCCAGAGATATGTATTGTGCAGCCATTCTGGTAGAAATTACAGAGATATGTGATCATATTTCAATTTGGAACGGAGGCTTACCTGAAGCGTATTTGTTGGATGAAAATAGTATTATTAATGCTACTATCGAGTCATTTCAGCCCCCATTAGGGGTAATGGCTACAGATAAGTTTGATGCACAAACCAGGATTATTAATTGTCAGCCTAAGGATAAGTTAATTTTTCATACCGACGGAATTATGTCTGCCATTAATTCACAAGGAGTCAAGATTTCGCGAGATATTATTAAGCAATGTATTGCCGCCTCAAAAAAGCATTCACCTTTTGATAATATTAGTCTGGTCCTTGCGCAATTTATAAAACAGACTGTTCAGCGTGATGATATTACTGTCGTTGAATATATTCTTTCAAAAAGTAATCACTGTTATGATGAAAATTCGGAGAATGAAGATATTATTCCTACTACCTGGAGCTTTAACACTCAATTGCGGCATGATGTATTGAGTGCGTTTAATCCAGTCCCGATCATACTTAATCAGATCATGGAATATGCGCATTTGACACCTTATAAAGAAAAGTTATTTACGGTATTAAGTGAACTTTATAATAATGCGCTTGATCATGGAATATTAAAACTAGATTCTAAACTGAAAAACAGCGCAGAAGGATTTTCGACTTTTTATACTAGAAGGGAAGAGTTACTTAATAATCTTAAGGCTGGATGTATCACTATTGATGTGTCACACAGCCCACAAATCGAAGGCGGAAAATTAACATTAAAAGTATCTGATAGTGGGGATGGTTTTGACTTTAAATTGATCGAACACCAAAAGATAGATTCAAATGAACCGAAGTTACATGGCCGAGGTGTACTGTTGATTAGTCAAATCTGTGATTCAGTCGTTTATTCCAGCAACGGTAGTTGTGTCGAAATTACATTTTCATGGTCAAATCGAGATAAGCTGGCTCGAAAAAATAATGCGGCATAACCTGGCTATTCAAATAAACAAATAAAACATGAGTATATTTCAGGATTATAAATGTTAAGTCAAAGAAAGAAAGATAGTGAATCCACCAGTCGCCAGTTAAAAAAATCTGCATGGGTAGTCGATGATGACCTTTCTAATAGAATCATTATAGCGGCGTATCTGGAGAAAATGGGTTATCAAGTTTTTGAGGCTGCCAATGGACAGGAAGCGCTTAATCTATTTGAGAATTCCCAATCAAAACCCGATATCATTTTAATGGATGTCGAAATGCCTGTGATGGATGGTTATCAGGCCACTAAAGAGATTAAGAGAATTACCCAGGGAGAATACGTTCCCGTAATATTTATTAGTGGATTATCGGGTGAACTTACACTACAACATTGTATAGAAAATGGGGGGGATGATTATATATCCAAACCGGTTAACCTCGAAATATTTAAATCGAAAGTATTCGCGCATCAACGTATCAGGGACTTGCAATCGAAAGTAGCGAATATGTATACAGAAATGTTAACCAACCAGAACTTGGCAAAAAGCATTTACGAAAAAATGTTACAAGTTAATAATCAGCAGTTTGACGGAATTCATAAAGTATTTAACCCTTCTGATGTATTTTCAGGAGATCTAATTCTAACAGCATATACTCCTGCTCGTGACGTTATTGTTGTGTTGACAGATTTTACCGGTCATGGGATGTCAGCATCAATCGGTGCTCTGCCTGTATCAATGTTGTTTCGCCAGTATTGTGCACAGGGGCTGCATATACGCGAGATTATTCGTAAATTGAATAAAGCCCTTTATGTGTTATTACCGACTGAAATATTTATGGCTGCACAGTTTGTGTATATTAATCATAACCTGGATAAGGCGCTGGTGTACAATTTCGCTATGCCAGAGGTGTTGGTTATTGATGAGAAGAGTCATGATGTAACGCAAAGACTAGAATCCAGGGGGATGGCTCTGGGTATCATGGAATTTTGTAATCCGGAGGAAGTAGAGTGCGAGATTGACATTAACATTAATGATAGAATATTACTTTTTACTGATGGTATAACTGAATTTGAATCAAGTGCAGGTGAGGAATTTTCTGAAAATAAATTGGTTGATATTATCAAGAATAGTACTGAAGAATTCCACTCTGATGCAATTTATCAGAAACTAATGGACTCTAATTTGGAAGAGAAACAACATGATGATATTAGTTTAGTTGAAATAAAATGTTCGACTGACATATTGCCTGTGTGGTCCAGTGACGTTTTTTTAGCGCGTACTTGCAACGAAGAGTTTAGGTCCAAAGTACCTGTTACCCGAAAAATATTTGAATTTAAGATGACTTTACACGGGGTACAATTAACAGAGGTAGATCCAGTACCTTTACTATTAACCGTAGTGCGATCATATGAACCTTGTAATGTGCATAGACAAGCGATTTTCGCCATCATTCAAGATTTATATACCCATGCACTCAATTACAGTATTTCAGAAAAAGTGAACCTGGATTTTGCTAAAATAGAGAAGGGTAGGGACCTCGATTGCCTAGACGAAGAATATATTCTGCTTGATTTGAAAATAATGGAAGTGACTAATAAAAAACAGTTTCACCTAACAGTAAAAGATTCAGGAATAGGTTTTGATTTTAGTAGTATTGACAAGGCTATCCAGAATAATACCGTACAAAATATTGACCGTAGTCTAAATCGAACTGTTTCAATTTGTCAGGAGCTCACGTTTAGTGAGTCTGGAACAAGAGTAAGTGCTGTGTATGAGTGGGGGGATATTTAGGTTGTAAACGATCAACGAACCACGTTATTGCCTAACTGATTTTAATCTGATCCTGTGTGACACGAGTCGGTAGCAACGCCTCGATTTGTTCAACAGTTCCCACC
>VAOX01020649.1_pt1 | contig 28282 bp, 28 predicted proteins | sample 3393891 | NCBI WGS metagenome assembly VAOX01 (sample SAMN08290429, study PRJNA428436) | hydrothermal vent metagenome | isolation source: Deep-sea hydrothermal vent chimney | place: Indian Ocean: Southwest Indian Ridge | depth 2822 m m
CTGGCTGCCTGTATGGTGTATGTAGATTTAAACCCAGTACGTGCAGGCCTGGCAACAACACCGGAAAGCTCAGACCATACCAGTATTAAAAAACGCATTCAGCACATTTTAAATATTGAGCAGCCTGATCACAAAGCCCTGCAACCTGATTGCCTGTATCCATTTGTAGGCAACCCCAGAGAAAATATGCCAGACGGTTTACCTTTTTTAAACTGGAAGAGGCTAAAGGGTCAAATCTTGACTTAACATATTAAAGAGGCTAAAGGGTCAAATCTTGACTTAACATATTAAAATCTTTTGCCACACCCGCATCTTCACTCATCAATACATTCAGACGCCTTATTGTCTGCGATACAGTTGAATAATGCCCTACGTTAAACAGCTTTCCTATTTCTGTTAGTTTTGCACCACCCACTTCCTGACACAACTTCATTGCGATCCACCTGGCAGTATTATCTACACTATTTCCACGTTTTGCTACGCAAATTTCTTCTACCAACAGCTCATAACTAGACGCGACCCTGCCCACAATGATGTTAAGATCAACTGGATGTTTCAGGCCTTTTTTATCAATCTCCTGCCCCAGGGACTCTGCCTGACCACAGGCATACTCTTTAAAGTCTTTATCACCCATAACTGATGGGGTATGTTTCAAACCATAAAAACGGCTGATCTCTTCATTATTACCCCTACCAACATAGGCTTTATATGCCTGATACCTGTTTCTTGCGCCCAGTTCACCATACACACAATCCCGATTCAGCCAGTCAGGCACCTTGCTTTTATTGATATAAGCCGAAAAACTTGACCAGGAATAGTCCTCAAGCTGCTTGACCAAAGGACTTTTTAACTCTATTGGGTTTCTGTGTATGTAACGGCTGACCTGCAACAAATAACTATCCGCATCAATAACAATCGCTTTATAGCGCCCCCGAAATAAAGCACCATCTGTTTGCTTTAACCGGTTATGCCGCTGCGTATACACACCATCGATATGGCGCATTGCACGCCCCAGGTTACCACGAGGGGTTTTTATCAACAGGTGATAGTGATTACCCATCAGGCAATAGGCATGTACTTCAATACCGAAACGCCTGTGCGCCTCATCCAGACACCTGAGATACGCATCATAATACGCTTCACCATGAAATACCCGCTGCCTGCCTCTACCACGATTCATCACATGGTAGTAAGCATCTTCATATTCTATTCTTAAAGGCCTTGTCATGTGAGGAGCATAGATTCTTTTATATGTTAAGTCAAGATTTGACCCCCAACATATATAAACATATAAACATATATAAACATATAAGCATATTTATATAAATCAATATTCTTATTTACTAATCATTAATAAGCCGCATATCTACATTAAATATCCGTTTCTTCTGGCTGTCCCGAGGTTACTTCGATAAAATCACCTGCAAAGATTTATACAGGCGCTAATCAGCCAGATAACAACGCTGCTGAGCCTGTTTACTATATAAATTAGAGTCTGGTTATATTGTTGCTATACGAAAGCAATATCCCCCCCCCCACACAGGAGATAGCATCATTATATTGTCCAGATCGAAAAACCTGCTTTTCAGCTATACGCTGCTGTTATTCAGCACGTTAATACACGCTGAAACAGATACGGAAGCCCTCCTGAATGCAGGTGCGCATGGCATTAGTTTACGCCATGCGATTAATAGAACATTTGAACATAATCCGGCGTTAAAATCTTTGCACTATCAGCTCAAAGCACAACAGGGCCTGGAGTTACAGGCGGGTTTTGCAGCCAGCCCTGAGCTTAGTTTTGTTGTTGAGGACGCTCTGGGAACAGGTGATTTTACAGGCTCGGATATGGCACAGGCGACTCTGAATATTAGCTGGGTAGTTGAGGGCGATATTCGCCAGGGCTTTATGGATGAAGCTCGTGCGGGCACTTTATCACTGTCTACCGAGGAGAGTATCAAACGCCTGGATGCAGCCGCAGAAACAGCACGACTGTATCTCATTTGTCTGTCTCATCAGGCACGAATGATAAATGCAGACAGCACTCTTAAACTCGCCAACGAAACTGTTGGCGCTGTGCATAGGCGGGTAATCGCGGGCAAGGCACCGGAAGCCGAACTGGCACGGGCTGAGGCTGAACTGGCAAAAAAACAACTGGATCGTGAGGCGCTGAACCACCAGCTGAGTTCGACCATTCGTTTACTGGCCGCACAATGGGGCGAGACACAACCTGATTTCACACAGGTTGAAGGCGACATTTTCAGCCTGCCAACACCGTTATCATTTGAAGCACTTAAAAATCGCATTGAGCAGAGTCCTGATTTTCTTCGACTGCTATCAGACAAACGACTCAGGCAGACACAGTTAACACTCATGCAGTCCAGGGCTAGCCCACAATGGCAAGTTAATCTGGGGGTACGTCATTTTGAGTTGACTAATGACCAGGCTCTGGTCGCGGGTATTAGTATTCCTTTTGGCGAGCGAACACGAAATACAGGGCGTATTTCTGCGGCGCGGGAAAAACTATCACAGACCCATGCTCTACAGGATGAGCTCAGGGTGCGCATAGAAACCACTCTGTTTGCACTATCTCAGCAATTACAGCACAGTATGCATCGCATTGATGCCTATCAGAAACAGATTATTCCCCGCCTTGAAACAGCATTTAAACAAACCCGCCGAGCTTATGAGCTGGGCCGCTACAGTTATCTTGAGTGGCGTAGCGTACAGGCAGAGCTGCTCGATGCACGCACTTCATTAATCGAAGACAGTATCAATGCACACCTGAAAATGATTGAGATTGAACGTCTGACTGGCATACCGATAACTCGGTCCGCAGACATATAGATAATGAGTACAACTATGAAACCATTTAACCCACACTGGACCAACCTGCAAGGGACAGTCATAATTCTGATAGCCATTTTTTCAGGCACACTGATAAGTGCCTGTGACAATACGGCATCTGAACACAGCCATTCAGACAATACTACACACGGTGAAACTGAAAGCATTGAGATCATCAAGGGCCCCCATGGCGGGCGGATGTTAAGCAGTGAGCACTTTGATCTTGAGTTATCCATTTTTGAAACCGGTGTACCCCCTGAATTTCGGGCCTGGGCCAGATTCAAAAAACAACCGCTGAAACCTGCGGAGGTTGAGCTTGGAATTAGCCTGACACGCCTGGGTGGTAAAGTTGATAAAATAAATTTCAAACCCCATGGCGATGCACTGCGTGGTGACAACGTCATCTATGAACCACACTCTTTTGTCGTTAATATCGATGCTGTGCATAAGAACATAAAATACCACTGGCAATATGATAATTTTGAGGGTCGCACAAAAATTGAAGCGGCGGTTGCCAGGGCACTGGAGATAAATACCGACATTGCCGGCCCCGTTGTACTACAACAAACCATTAATGTGTTTGGCAAAATCACCCCGAACACCGAACGGCTCAGTCATGTGAGTGCGCGCTTTGCAGGGGTTATTAAATCCGTTACCGTTTCTATTGGCGATACCGTCAAAAAAAACCAGCTACTTGCAACTGTTGAAAGCAATGAGAGCCTTAAACTGTACGCCATTAAAGCCGCCACAAATGGCATCATTACTCAGCGTCATGCCAATGTAGGCGAACAGGCGGGTACGCAAACTCTGTTTAGCATTACCGATACTTCCACAGTATGGGTGGACTTATCCGTATTTCCCTCTGATCAACAGCATGTAAAAGTCGGTGCTACCGCCAGTTTTACCCTGACCAATACGAACGAGATTTTTAAAGGCAAAATAGCCATGATCAATATTCTGGCCGAGACTAATCAGTCAGTAACTGCACGCATGGTCGTTAAAAATAACAACCGCCAGTTATTGCCCGGCAGTTTTGTAAAAGCAAAAATAAAAATCACCGAGATTGCTGTTCCACTTGCGGTGAAACGTTCAGGCCTTCAGACATTTAGAGACTTTACTGTGGTCTATGCACAAACAGGTGAAGAGTACGAAGTGCGCATGCTGGAACTGGGACGACAGGATGACACGTGGATTGAGGTATCTGGTGGACTGCTGGCGGGAACACGCTATGTCAGTGAAAACAGCTATGTTATTAAAGCAGATATTGAAAAATCCGGTGCCTCACATGACCATTAATCCGGTTACAGGCGCTTATTATGCTTGAACAGATAATTAAGCTCTCTCTGGCTCGGCGATGGCTGGTAATTACACTGGTGCTAATGGTTATGGGCCTGGGCGCATGGAAGTTCACTCAGTTGCCAATTGATGCCGTGCCTGACATTACCAATGTCCAGGTGGTCATTAATACCGAAGCCCCCGGTTATACACCTCTGGAAACGGAACAACGTATCAGCTTCCCCGTTGAAACAGCCATGGCCGGATTACCTGATTTATCCTATACCCGTTCAGTATCACGCTATGGTCTTTCTCAGGTCACTATCGTATTTACACAGGGCACAGACATTTATTTTGCGCGCCAGCTAGTGGGTGAACGCCTGGGCACCGTCAGGGGGAATATACCCAAAGGCCTGGAGCCGACACTGGGGCCCATCGCTACCGGTTTAGGCGAAATCTTTATGTTCACTGTAGATGCCGAATCGGGTGCTAAAAATGCAGACGGTACACCCGTCACCCCGATGGATTTACGCACGGTACACGACTGGATTATTCGCCCACAGTTAATGCGCGTTCCCGGTGTGGTTGAAGTTAACCCTATTGGTGGATACAAAAAACAGATACTGATTGCTCCGGAGCCTGCTAAATTGCTGGCCCATGGTCTCGACTACACGGATGTTGTTAATGCTATAGAGACAAACAACAGTAATCGCGGTGTCGGATTTATTGAGCACAATGGCGCACAATGGCTTATGCGCGTACCTGGTCAGGCAAATAGCTTACAGGATCTTGAAAACATTTTTATTCAACAACAGCAGGGGATTCCTGTTCATATAAAAGACATCGCAACTGTTAGCCTGGGAAAAGAGCTGAGAACAGGAGCGGCAACACAAAATGGACGTGAAGTGGTGATGAGCACGGTGTTTATGCTCATTGGTGAAAACAGCCGCACCGTTGCTAACAATGTAGCAATAAAACTCAACGAAATTAAAACCAGCCTGCCAGAGGGCATTGTCGCAAATGCTGTTTACGATCGCACCCATCTGGTGGATAAAACCTTAATCACGGTTCAGAAGAACCTGCTCGAAGGGGCTCTGCTGGTTATTGTGATTTTATTTCTATTGCTGGGCAATATACGCGCTGCACTTTTAACAGCAGCGGTCATACCCATTGCCATGTTAATGACGATCACCGGTATGGTGCAAAGTAAAGTTAGCGCCAATTTGATGAGTCTGGGCGCACTGGATTTTGGTCTGATTATTGATGGCGCAGTCATTATTGTAGAAAACTGTTTACGTAGACTAAGCCAGGCAGGCACCGAGCCCCTGGCGCTAAATGAACGTCTGTCTCTGGTATTTGATGCAACACGCGAAGTGATTCGCCCGGCTTTATTTGGTGTATTTATTATTACTGCGGTGTATATTCCCGTTTTTGCACTCGATGGTGTTGAAGGAAAGATGTTCCACCCCATGGCACTGACCGTTGTTATTGCATTGGTCAGCGCGATGATTTTATCCGTTACCTTTATACCCGCTGCAATTGCGATTATATTTCGTGCGCCACTACAGCTTAAAGAAAACAAAATCATTGCATCTGCACAGGCAATATATCAACCCGTTCTGGTATTTTCACTGAAATATCACCGCGTTGTGATCATATTTGCCATCAGTTTGTTAGTGGGTTCGGTTGCACTGATTCCAAAGCTGGGTTCTGAGTTTATGCCCAATCTTGATGAAGGCGATATTGCCATGCATGCACTGCGCATACCGGGCACCTCACTGGAGCAGGCTGTTCGTTTACAAAAAATTCTGGAAAAAGAAATTAGAAAATTACCTGAAGTCGATATTGTATTCGCAAAAGCAGGGACAGCAGAAGTGGCCACCGATGCCGTTCCTCCCAGTGTTGCGGATAATTTTATTATTCTGAAACCCCGCGATAAATGGCCCGATCCTGACAAGCCAAAACTACAGGTAATCGCAGAGTTAGAAGCACTGGTCACCCCGATTCCGGGTAATCGCTATGAGTTTTTGCAACCCATTCAAATGCGCTTTAATGAGTTAATTTCAGGGGTTCGCGCAGAGCTTGCCATTAAGGTATTTGGGGATGACTTTGACCAGCTGATTAAACTGGGTAATGAAATTGAAAGCGCCCTTAAAAAAGTTCCGGGAGCAGCAGATGTTGCTGTTGAGCAGGCCACGGGGCTTCCTGTGATGACAATACAACCAAAGCGCGAAGCCATGGCTCGCTATGGCCTGAGCATTGCCGAATTACAGAATGTGCTGGCCAGCGCACTCGGTGGCAGTGTGGCTGGCCAGTTCTATGAAGGCGATCGGCGATCGGATATTATCGTGCGCCTGGCAGAGCATTTACGCACCGATATGGACGCACTTTCCAGTTTACCCGTGGCCCTGAACAATAATAACTATAATGAAAATAGCAACGCTAGTTATGTACCTTTGAGTGAAGTCGCTAAACTTACTTTACTCACTGGCTACAATCAGATTTATCGAGAAAACAGTAAACGGCGTATTGTTGTCACCGCCAATGTTCGTGGACGCGACCTGGGTTCTTTTGTGCAGAATGTACAAAAATCGGTTGCCGAGAGTATAGATTTGCCTGCCGGTTACTGGATTGAATATGCCGGCACGTATGAAAAACTGAAATCTGCCTCTCAACGCCTGTCAATTATCGTGCCATTAACGCTGGCGTTAGTGATTGGCCTGCTGATTATGGCACTGGGTTCAATCAGGGATAGCGCAATTATTTTTTCCGGCGTCCCTCTGGCACTCACCGGTGGCATTTTTGCATTACTCTTACGCGATATTCCATTTTCAATTTCTGCCGCCGTAGGCTTTATTGCTCTATCGGGTATCGCAGTGCTCAACGGTCTGGTAATGGTTGCATTTATTAGAGATTTACGCGTGCATGGCAAGCAGTTAAACGATGCCATTATAGAAGGTGCCCTCACCCGATTACGCCCGGTATTAATGACCGCTCTGGTAGCGGCTCTGGGCTTTATTCCAATGGCTTTAAATACCGGTATTGGCTCGGAAGTTCAGCGCCCCCTTGCAACGGTGGTTATTGGTGGCATTATTTCATCCACTTTGCTAACGCTGCTTGTATTGCCTGCATTGTACCGGTTAGTGCATGCTACTGGTAAAAAAACGTAATACAGAGTCCGGGTAGAGAACAAAGTCGCGCAGAGGACATAATCAATTAATAGAGGTATTCATAACATCGTGCATTATTTTATCAATCTACCCTGATCTATTTAGCTTCAACTTTCTCTTTACCACAACGTTTACACCGGTAAACCGTTACCAGCCTCCCCCGATTCACATCAAACTCCTTTTCTTTATCTACTTCCCATTTGTGAAAACCACGCCGACACAGCATATTGCCTTTGTTTTTCTCCGATGGTTTTTTCTTTTTAAAAGGAACGACGTCGCCCAAAGCAGGATGCCCTTATTTTTTTATTCGATATTCAGCAGAACGGGCATGTGCTGTCAGGCCTTCGCCATGTGCAAGCACCGATGCAACTTTTGCCAGCTCAGATGCACCTGCGGCTGAACAGTCAATTAAACTGGAACGTTTCTGAAAATCATATACACCCAGAGGCGATGAAAAACGCGCTGTTCCTGATGTAGGTAATACATGATTAGGGCCAGCACAGTAATCACCCAGCGCTTCTGCTGTATATCTGCCCATAAAAATAGCACCCGCATGACGGACTTTTTTCGACCATTCACGAGCATCATCTATAGACAGCTCCAGATGCTCTGGCGCGATGTAATTGGCTACATCTATGGCCTGCTGTATATCTGCCACTTCAATCAGTACGCCTCGACCTTCAAGGGATTTTTTAATAATGTCTGCACGGGGCATCTGTTTTATTAATTTTTCCATACTGGCTTTTACCTGCTCGATATAATCTGCATCGGGGCAAACCAGGATAGATTGTGCGTCTTCATCGTGCTCGGCCTGAGAAAACAGATCCATTGCAATCCAGTCGGGATCCGTTTTGCCATCGCATATCACACAGATTTCCGATGGCCCTGCAATCATATCGATGCCTGTTGCACCAAATACCATGCGTTTTGCTGTGGCAACATAGATATTACCCGGGCCGACAACTTTGTCTACTTTCGGTATGGTCTCTGTACCATATGCTAACGCGGCCACTGCCTGCGCACCACCAATCGCAAAAACACGGTTTACTCCAGCAATACATGCAGCAGCAAACACCAGGTCGTTTACTTCTCCTTGCGGTGTGGGAACAACCATAATTAACTCAGGTACACCCGCAACTTTTGCAGGTACTGCATTCATGATAACCGATGATGGGTATGCGGCTTTTCCTCCGGGTACATATAAACCGGCTCGATCCATTGGCGAGACCTGCTGCCCCAGAAAAGTACCGTTCGCTTCAGTATAAGACCATGAGGCTACTTTCTGATGCTCTGCATAATCACCAACACGCTGCGCGGCTTTCTCCAGTGCCTGGCGTTGCTCCGATGTTATTTTATTTAAGGATGCTTCTAATTTCGATCTCGGAATTTCCAGCTCAGAAATATCGCTCACACTCATTCGATCAAATTTATTAGTGTATTCTACAACCGCCGTATCACCGCGTTTTTTAACATCTTTAAGAATGCCATTTACGGTGTTAAATACCTGCTCATCTGAAACCGATTCCCAGGCCAGTGCCTGATCAAGCTGCGCCCAGAAATCACTCTGGACTAAATTCAACTGCGATATGTTCATTATGGCGTAACCGCTTTGCGCATCTGCTCAACCATTTGCTGAATACGGTCGTGTTTCATTTTCAGGGATGCTTTATTTACCACGAGCCGGGAGCTGATATCTGCAATATGATCCATCGGCTTCAAACCATTGGCTTTAAGTGTGTTACCGGTATCGACAACATCCACAATTAAATCAGACAGGCCTACAATGGGGCCCAGCTCCATCGAGCCATATAATTTAATGACTTCTACCTGCTGGCCCTGCTCTGCGAAATACTGTTTTGCTACATTGACAAATTTGGTAGCCACTCTTAAACGGCCATTATGGGGAACATAATCCACAAGGCCTGCTGTCATTAATCGGCATTTGGCAATGTGCAGATCCACCAGCTCATATAACCCCGCACCACCGTGCTCCATTAATACATCTTTTCCCGCCACACCGATATCTGCCGCGCCATACTGCACGTATGTGGGGACATCTGTGGCACGAATAATAACCAGTTTTACATCTTCGAGGTTGGTATTCAGGATCAGCTTACGGCTTTTTTCCGGGTCATCTTTCGGCGTAATACCGGCGGCTTCCAGAAGCGGTAATGTTTCTTTAAATATACGCCCTTTTGAGAGGGCAATTGTGATGTTATTGCTCATAATTTATTAAATACGTTATTTGTCTTTAACCCTGAGGTTTTTTAATCTTTTAACCAGAGATTAAAAAACTGCAATCTGGTACTTTCCTACTCTGGAACGCGGCGAATATATGCACCCAGGTTCGCCAGCTTTTCTTCAATAAGCTCATAGCCACGATCAATATGATAAATCCGCCGCACCTCTGTTTCACCTTTTGCCACCAGGCCAGCAAGAATTAAACTCGCGGATGCGCGTAAATCTGTTGCCATAATCGGTGCGCCGTTTAGCTGTTCAACGCCACGTACAATCGCGGTATTACCTTCTACCTCAATATTAGCACCCATGCGCTGTAATTCCTGCACGTGCATAAAGCGGTTTTCAAATACCGTTTCTACAATTGTGCCGGTACCTTCTGCCACTACATTCAGCGCGGTAAACTGTGCCTGCATATCGGTTGGAAAAGCAGGGTATGGAGCTGTGCGCACATTCACGGCCTTTGGGCGTTTGCCTTTCATATCCAGCTCTATCCAGTCTTCGCCGCAGGTAATTTCGCCACCGGCTTCGCGCAGTTTATCCAGTACGGCATCCAGCAGTCCGGGGGCGGTGTCTTTTACTTTCACTCTGCCACCGGAAATTGCCGCGGCGACCAGAAATGTGCCGGTTTCTATTCTGTCTGGCACCACGCGATACGTTGTGCCTTTTAGCAATTCCACACCTTCTATTGTAATGGTGTCAGTGCCTGCACCCACTATTTTTGCGCCCATCTTATTAAGAAAGTTAGCAAGATCCACCACTTCTGGCTCACGCGCGGCATTCTCCAGCACGCTTACACCCTCTGCCAGCACCGCTGCCATCATCAGGTTTTCTGTACCGGTCACCGTCACCATATCCATCACAATACGCGCACCTTTAAGGCGCTCGGCACGGGCAATAATATAACCGTTTTTAACTTCTATATCCGCACCCATATCCTGCATTCCCTTAATATGGATATTCACCGGGCGAGAACCAATGGCGCAGCCTCCAGGCAGGGAAACCTCGGCATAACCATAACGCGCCAGCAACGGCCCCAGCACCAGTATAGAGGAGCGCATAGTGCGCACCAGCTCATAGGGGGCCACCTGGGTTTTCAGCGTTGAGACATCTACTTCGATGCTCATGGTTTCATCCACAACAACCGTCGCCCCCATGCTCCCCAGCAGGGAGACTGTGGTGGTTACATCCTGTAAATGTGGAACATTCTGTACCACACAGGGGCCATCGGCCAGTAAAGTTGCTGCCAGTATGGGTAGCACTGCATTTTTTGCACCGGAGATGCGCACATCACCGTTAAGGGTGGCTCCACCCTGTATTAATAGTTTATTCATTCAATCAATTTTGCTCAAACTTAACTTAAGGGCAACTCATGGTTAATTCCATATGCCTGCGCAATAACCATGAGTTGTTCAGGGACGCTATGATACTTTATTTGCACACCTTTTTTCTGAGCCATTTTCAACCATTCGACCAGAAGTGCCAGTGATGCACTGTTAAATCGACTGATTTCAGACAAATCGACCTCTACATCGCCATTCTCAAAACTGATCTGAGAACTATTCAATAAATCTGCCACACTCTCAAAATTCAGCTCGCCGGATAATTTTACCTGCGCCTTATTCTGTGAGAACTTTATGGGCGAATTTCTGGCCATTTCAGACTTTTCCCTGCTGCTTTGAAGATTTCAGTTTTGATTTTGATCTGTTTTTGGACAACAGCTTTTCAATTAAGCCTTCAATTCCCACCCGATTAATATCGGATGCGAAGGTATTACGGTAGTTTGTAACCAGACTAATACCATCTATTTTAATATCATATACCTTCCAGATATCATTTTTAATACGCAAACTGTAGTTAATCGGAATTTCCGGGCCGCTGCCCTGCTTAATCAATGTTTTCACTTTTACCGTGCGCTTGCCTTCAGCCGGTGGGCGATAAGGCAAAAATTCAATCTCCTCCCCTGCATATTCGGTGAGTGATTTACTATAGGTTCTGATGAGCATGGTTTTAAATGCCGCAACAAACCGTTCCTGCTGCTCTTTATTCGCCTTGCGCCAGTTTTTACCCAGTGCCAGTTTGCTCATGGCGCGAAAATCCAGATGCGGTAAGATAATGTCATTAACCAGTGCAAATATCTTTTCGGGCTGGTCTTTGTATTCCTCTTTATTGTGCTCCAGTGCGTGCAGCACCTGCTCTGAGGTTTCTTTAATTAGCTGATCCGGCTGGGTTGTCGCGGCAACACTCACCGAACTCAGTATAAAAGCAAACAGCACCAGGCCCGGTTTTATAAATTTATTCATGACTCAATCTCCATAACATTTCAGTTGTACTTTTCAGGTAAACACAGGCTGCTGAACAAGTAAGGTATCTTTGCAGACATTATTCTTCTTCCTGCGCTTTGGAAAACAGAAACTGACCAATCACCTGCTCTAACACCAGTGCCGACTGAGTAAGCTCTATTTCACCTTTATTCGCCAGGTATTCTTCAGATCCGCCAGGCTCCAGCCCTACATATTGCTCACCCAGCAGGCCTGCGGTTAAAATACTGGCTGAGGTATCCGTTGGAAAACGATAGTTACCATCAATCTGCATGGTCACCACTGCGGTGAACTGCTCATTATCATAGCCAACATTAACGACTTTACCGACCCTGACACCCCCTGCACTCACCGGTGAGCGCTCTTTAAGGCCACCAATATTCTCAAATGCAGCGCTTATTTCATACACATTGCTGCTGCTACCATAACTGGCCAGGTTGCTCACTTTTAATGACAGCATGACCATTGCCAGCACCGCCAGCACAACAAATGCACCTACCACTATTTCAATATTTCGAGTATTCATTCTATCTCTTTTCCTGAAAAATCTGTTTTGTAACCTGGATCAGCGTATGCTAAATGCCGACATCTGTGTCTACGTCTATTGTCCAAAGATAACTACACGCTAAACATCAGCGCGGTCATAATAAAGTCCAGCCCCAGCACTGCCAGAGAGCCATGCACCACGGTGCGGGTCGTTGCCCGGCTCAGGCCTTCCGAGGTGGGTATACAGTCATATCCTTCAAACACCGCTATCCAGACAATCACCACGCCAAACACCAGACTTTTTATCATGCCATTCATTAGATCAACATAAAAATCGACCTTTGTCTGCATTTGCGACCAGAAGACACCTTCATATATGCCCAGCATCTCAGTGGCCACAAAATAACCTCCTAAAATAGCCACCGCCATAAATATAGCCGTGAGTAAAGGTACCGAGATAATACCGGCCAGAAACCTGGGCGCAACAATATATTTCATTGGATTGACGGCCATCATCTCCATACCGGACAGCTGTTCTGTGCTTTTCATCAGACCAATTTCAGCCGTTAATGCCGAGCCGGCTCGCCCTGCAAACAACAAACCGGTAAATACCGGCCCCAGCTCACGTAATATACTCAGGGATACCATCAGGCTGATGGAGTCTTCTGCACCAAAATCCACCAGTACAATATAGGCCTGTAACGCCAGCACCATGCCTACAAACAGACCCGCAACCAGTATGATTAACAGGGTCAGCACCCCTACACTATATAGTTGTGCAATCAGCAATCCAGGCCTTGTAAGCACATAGGGAATGCCCATCAGGCATTGCATTAGAAAGAGGTTCCCCCTGCCTATACGTAATAGCCGTTCCAGCACCCGATGTCCAATGCGCTGCAACCAGTTGGTAATCATCGCTCTGATCCTTCGATTAAATCATCCATGAGTGGCCGGGCCGCAAAATGAAACGGTACAGGGCCATCTGCCAGCCCCCCCATAAACTGTTTAACCCAGTCGGAGCCAGAGTGTTTAATGTCGATTGGTGTGCCCCGCTCCACCACCCTGCCTTCTGAAATCACATAAATAAAGTCGGAGATACTGGCGGTCTCCTCCACATCATGGGAAACCACCACCGAGGTCATGCCCAGCGCGTGATTCATGTCGTGGATAAGCTTTACCAGCACACCCATGGATATGGGATCCTGGCCGGTAAATGGCTCATCAAACATAATCATTTCAGGATCCAGTGCAATCGCTCTGGAAAGTGCTACACGCCGGGCCATACCTCCCGACAATTCAGCGGGCATCAAATCACGCGCACCGCGTAACCCAACCGCTTCAAGCTTAAGTAGCACCAGATGATGTATGGCAGATTCCGGCAACGAAGTATGCTCGCGCAATGGAAATGCGACATTATCGAACACCGACAGATCAGTCAGCAATGCACCACTCTGAAACAGCATGCCCATGGTGCGACGACGCAGTTTATACAGTGCAGACTGTGAGAGTAAATGCACATTCTCACCGTCCACATGAATCGTACCGCTATCCGGTCGAAGCTGGCCCCCAATGAGTTTTAATAACGTGGTTTTGCCGGTACCGCTGGGCCCCATAATGGCGGTCACTTTACCGCGTTCTATATCCATATCGATATTATCGAATATTAGCCGGTCTCCTCGGGAGAAGCTTAATCCTCGAATTTTAATCAATATGTCTGGCGTTTCAGCTGAAATAATGTTCCCCTGATGATAGATTCACGTATTTAACAAAATAAAACCGAACTTTACTATATATGAGCTCATTACACTATAAAAGTACCGCTAATACCTGAACAGGGTATCAAAACCTGAGCAGCGTGCCTTCATGTGAGTGCTGTTTGCCTGTGCCTGAGTCGACGACGACAGGCGATTACAGCCCCATCAACTCAAGCAATGCATTAAAATCACTCATCTGCTGCCAGGACAGCAATTCATCCTTTAAAAATATTGCCTGTAAGGACTCTCCATGCTGCTCCAGCCATTGTCGCCAGCTGCGCATATCCTGACCTGCCATATTAATAACCGCAACGCCGGCTTCATTATCTATTTCGGTATTAATACCACTGACCGAAACATTAACGACCGTGCCCAGCTTACTCCCGAGCACTTCCCTGAGCCTGCTCTGCTCCTCAGACTTAAGAGGTGTTCTGCTCTGTAGATAAAAACCAAAGCGACCATCCACATCAAATGCCAGTGCTTCAAGCTGTAGAAAATTTTCACGCCACTGCTTTTCTGTTAACAACACCGCTGAAAACTCGTTGGCATAATAGCTCAGACGCCAGTCTACGGGCAGATCATCCGGGTAAAAGCGCCCCTGCCAGTGCCCATGATTCCAGCCGCAGGCACCCAGCTTTATTGATTCTGTCTTTGACGTGGATACTTCATTACTCACTGAATCACTCATTTTTACCGTTGCCTGGAAGACGACTCACCCGCCTGAATTATATGCTTTAAATTATTTGGCTTAAGCAGGAATTGCAACCCCATATTAAAGATGATTATCGTGTATCATAGCGACCTTTACATTAATTGTCGCCTGAAATTCATGCCCATTATAATTGACATTTGCTATATCCTGGCAGGTTTTGGCCTGCTAATCTGGAGTGCCGACCTGTTTGTGACCGGCGCATCCGCTACGGCTCGAAACATGGGTATCTCACCTCTGGTTATTGGCCTGACCGTGGTCGGCTTTGGCACCTCTGCACCTGAAATTCTGGTTTCGGTTATCGCATCATATGGCGGCAACCCTGGTTTGGCCGTGGGCAACGCAATTGGTTCAAATATTACCAATATTGCACTGGTACTGGGCACAACCGCTATTATTGTTCCTCTGAGCGTACACTCCGATATTCTTAAACGTGAATACCCGCTGCTCATCCTTGCGACCCTGCTCACCATTGTCCTGCTGGCATTTGATAATACCCTGGGGCGCATCGACGGCCTGCTGATGCTGGCTTTGCTGGCAGCACTTATGTACTGGATCGTGCGCAAAGCGTTACAGCTTCGTAAAACCAAAAACTCAGAGCCTGTAGAGGAGGATCCGTTAATCGAAGAATTTAACGATGAAATCCCCCGCGATATGCCAATGAAAAAAGCCATACTGTTGCTACTTGTCGGCATCGTGTTATTACTGATTAGCTCAAAGCTTCTGGTAACCGGGGCCATCGATATTGCGCAGATATTCGGTGTTAGCGATTTAATTATTGGCCTGACCATTGTGGCAATTGGCACCAGCCTGCCAGAACTGGCGGCCTCCATTGTCAGTGCGCGCAAAGGCGAACATGATATTGCGCTGGGCAATGTCATTGGCTCAAATTTATTTAATACTCTGGGAGTACTGGGTGTCGCCGGTTTAATACAGCCTTCTGAGCTGATAAGCGATGTCCTGATCCGCGACCTGCCAATGATGGTTGGCCTGACTATTCTGATGTTTATTTTTGCCTTTGGCCGGCGAAACGCGGGTGAAATCACTCGCCTGGAAGGGCTGATATTAGTCGGCATTTTTATTGGCTACGAAACCATTCTTTATTTCAGCACCCTGTAGTAAACTCAGACAGTAAATCTCAATAATAAAATTCGGACAACCACCGCAAAAGTGACCCACTCAGTGAATCAGACATCCCTGCCCCGCAAGCTTAATCCTCAGCAAATTAAAAAACTGGGGCTGGCGGTTATTGAAACCGAACTTGAGGCGGTTAATGCGCTTAAATCCCGTATTGATGAGAGCTTTGTAAAAGCCTGCGAGCTCATGCTCAACTGCGAGGGTCGTGTGGTGGTAACCGGCATGGGAAAATCGGGCCACATTGGTAATAAAATGGCAGCAACACTGGCCAGCACCGGCACACCGGCGTTTTTTGTACACCCCGGGGAGGCCAGTCATGGGGACCTGGGCATGATTACGCCGAAAGATGTGGTCATTTCCCTGTCAAACTCCGGTGAAACCGGTGAAATTCTCACAATTGTTCCCATCCTCAAGCGCCTGAGTGTGCCGATGATTAGCATTACCGGCAACCCTGATTCAAGCCTGGCACGTGAAGCCGACATTAACCTGCATGCCGGCGTAGAAAAAGAGGCCTGCCCACTGGGGCTGGCTCCCACCGCCAGTACCACAGTGGCACTGGTGCTCGGGGACGCACTGGCAGTCGCGCTACTTGATGCCCGTGGCTTTACCGAAGAAGATTTTGCTCTGTCACACCCGGGCGGCAGCCTTGGCCGACGACTGCTTTTGCACGTGAAAGACATTATGCACACCGGTGCAGCCGTACCGCAGGTTAAGGGCAATGCCAGCCTGCGTGATGCATTAATTGAAATGACGCAGAAAAGCCTCGGCATGACCGCCATTGTGGATGAACATCAGCAGGTGCTGGGCATCTATACCGACGGTGATTTACGCCGCACCCTGGACAAAAACCTGGATATTCACAGTGCCACAATTAAAGAAGTGATGACCGCAAACTGCAAGACGATTAAACAACATCTACTGGCCGCAGAAGCACTCACATTAATGCAGCAGAGTAAAATCAGCGCCATGTTGGTAGTGGATGACCGTAATCGACTCATCGGTGCACTAAATATGCATGATTTTTTAACCGCAGGCGTGGTATAACACAACTACTCACCTGAAACACAGACACACAGACAGGAAACCAGACCATGCAGGACATACTGGAAAAAGCAGCTAAAATAAAACTGGTTATTTTTGATATAGACGGCGTACTCACCAGTGGTGCACTGTTTATAGGCGATGATGGCCAGGAATATAAGGCGTTTAATTCGAAAGATGGTCACGGTTTGCGCATGCTACAGGAGGCTGGCGTTGAAGTTGCCATTATCACCGGACGCCAGTCTGAAGTCGTCAACCACCGCGCAAAAGACCTGGGCATCACGCGTATCTACCAGGGCAGGCGCGAGAAACTGCCGGCCTATGAAGAACTACTGACAGAAACCGGACTGACTCACGAAAATATTGCCTATGTGGGGGATGATGTGGTTGATCTGCCCGTGATGAGCAAAGTAGGGTTCGCAATCTGCGTTCAGGATGGACACGATTTTGTTAAAAAACATGCTCACTGGGTAACCGAACTCGGCGGTGGCTGCGGTGCAGGACGTGAGGTATGCGAACTTATTTTACAGGCACAGGGCAAGCTACAGGGCATGCTGGAATCTTATATCAGCTAAGCTATGCGCACATTTATCACGCTGGCTATATTTGTTGCTATTGCGATTATCAGCTACTGGTTCCAGCTGGATATTGAGCAGGAGCTCGACACCAACACTCAGGCCAACAGTCATTTTCCTGATTATTTCATGGAGAACTTTAGCATTACCAGCATGAACGAGCAGGGCATGGCACAATACCGGCTCAGTGCAAAAAAAATGCGCCACTTTGATGATGATGGAAGCTCGGAATTTGAACAGCCTTTTTTAACCTTTAATGAACCGAATAACACGATTAGCGTGCAGGCAAAACGTGCTCGGCACCTGAAAGATAGAAATATTATTCATCTTTATGACAAAGTCATCATTTATCGAGCGGCTAACGCTAATCAGGCTGAACTTTCTATATATACCGACTATCTTAAAATAAACACTCAGTCCCGTGTAGCGGAAACTGATCATCCAGCAAAGATCACGACAGGCTCTGCCGAATTTAACGCGGTTGGCCTGGTTTTTGACAGCATACAGGGTACACTCAGCTTAACATCACAGGTAAAAGGTATTTATGAAAAGCCCCGGTAAAACATCATTCAGGCTATTTTCACCACTGCTGATATTATTCTGCGCATTCACCTTACACTCCCACGCATGGGCAAAATCTGCCGATAACAACGCCCCTGTGCATATTGAAGCCGACCAGATGGAAATGCGCGAAAAGGAGGACATTAGTATCTACACCGGGGATGTCAGAATAACAAAAGGCAGCATTAAAATCCGCGGCGATAAAATTTACATACAAAATAGAAATGGCGCACTGTATAGCATAAAAATAGAGGGGACACCTGCCACCTTCTATCAACTCAACGACCTGAACGAGGCGATTAGTGCGCAAAGCCACAAAATGGAATACCTCGCTGGCGAAGGCAAACTGGAGCTTAAAAAAAGTGCTATTCTTGAAAAAGACAAAAATCGCTTCAGCAGCGAACACATTATTTATGATACGCTCAAAGACATCGTAAAGGCAGGTCAGGCCAGTACAGATGGCTCGCAAAATAATACCCCACCCCCACGCGTAAAAATAACCATCCACCCTGACAGAAAACCGGCCAGAAAAAAATCAGACCCGAAGAAATCAACTGAGGAAAAAGCGGCTGAAAAAAACACCGCACCCGCATCATGAATATTCTCCGCGCAGACAATATGCTTAAACGCTTTAGCAGCCGCACCGTTGTTAACGATGTATCTATACATGTGCAAAGTGGCGAAGTAGTCGGCCTGCTGGGGCCTAATGGGGCGGGTAAAACCACCAGTTTTTATATGATTGTTGGCCTGATACCCGTCGATAAAGGCAGTATTCACCTTAATCAGCAGGACATTACCCATCTGCCAATACACAGCCGCGCAAAACTGGGCATTGGTTACCTGCCCCAGGAAGCCTCTGTTTTTCGTAAACTGACGGTGGCGGATAATATTATGGCTATTTTGCAGGTTCGCAAAAAACTCAGCCGAGAACAGCGCAGACAAACATTGCAGAACCTGCTCGATGAGCTGCAAATAGACCACATTCGCGACAATATTGGCCTGAGCCTGTCCGGAGGCGAGCGCCGCCGGGTAGAAATCGCCAGAGCACTGGCCGCTGAGCCGGAGTTTATCTTGCTCGATGAGCCTTTTGCAGGCGTAGACCCGATTTCGGTACTGGAAATTCAGCGCATTATCCGCCAGTTAACGGAACGTAATATTGGTGTACTTATTACAGATCACAATGTGCGCGAAACCCTGGGTATTTGTCAACGAGCATACATACTAAGCTCAGGTGAAGTTATTGCCGAAGGTAGTCCACAGGTCGTATTAAAAGACCAGAAGGTAAAAGATGTATACCTTGGTCAAAATTTTAGCCTATAAAGTAGGTAAGTAATAGTACAATCTTTATTGTCTCTGTTACTATAGGGGTATATGGCACAACATCTGCCTGTCGTTTCTATGCTGCACCGGTTTTTAGCGCATTTCCAGGCAAAAAACCACTGAATTCATTCACATGTGAGTTCATACATGATGGGTTCACGTACAGAAAACATAAAAATTTTAATTAATTGTAAGAGTACATACAAAGAATTTCCAGTATAAAAGAATGAAGCAATCCTTACAGTTACGTATTGGTCAGTCACTGACCATGACACCCCAGCTACAACAGGCTATACGCCTGCTGCAGCTGTCTACACTTGAGTTACAGACAGAAATACAGGAAGTGCTTGAATCCAACCCAATGCTGGAAGTTGAGGATGAGCAGGACAACACAGAAAATCCGCCTGATAATACGAATGAGCAGGCCACTGAACAATCTGGAGAAAACCTCAGCTCTGACAACCATGAGATAAACGATTTACAGAATGATGCCGCTGCACAGGATGTAGACCTCAGTAAATCCGAAAAAATGCCCGATGAGCTTCCCGTAGACTCACAATGGGATGATATATACGAGCCTGCCATAGCGGGCTCAAGCCCCTCTTCCGGCGAAGATGACAGGGCACGGGAATTTCTGGAAAACCAGAGCAGCACAGGCGATGCACTCATTGAGCATTTGCTCGATCAGCTGCTGGTAACAAAAATGAGCGATACCGACAGAGCCATTGCACTGAGCGTTATTGATGGCATCAATGAAGACGGTTACCTGAAAGAGTCGGTTGAAAACATCCACGCTTCACTGGTGAAGGAGTTTGAGATTGATCTGGACGAAATTGATGCGGTTCTACACCTGATTCAGCACTTTGATCCAGTCGGTATTGCGGCACGCGACCTGAAAGAATGCCTGCTTCTACAAATGGAACTCTATACCGTAGATGAATTCCCTCTGCTTAAAAAAACCAGACAGATTATTAGCGATCATCTCGATTTGCTAGGCAACCACGATTATGCCAAACTAAAGCGCTATAATCGCCTGAGCGATGATGAGCTAGCCCGGATTATTCAGTTTATCCAGACACTTAACCCTAAACCGGGCAGCAGCGTCAGTCAGTCATCCACTCAGTATGTTGTACCGGATGTGTTCGTTTCAAAAGCTCGAGGGCGCTGGTGTGTCAGATTAAACACCGATGTATCCCCAAAATTGCGCATTAACTCAACCTATGCCTCCTACATTCAGCGTGGCAAGCAAACTGACGATAATACGTTTATGAAAAATAACATGCAGGAAGCCCGCTGGTTTATTAAAAGCCTGCAAAGCCGCAACGAAACACTCATGCGCGTGGCAACCTCAATTGTTGAGCACCAGCGCACCTTTCTCGAATATGGCGAGGAAGGTATGAAACCACTGGTGTTACGTGAAATTGCTGAGGAGCTTGAGCTGCATGAATCCACCATTTCCAGAGTCACCACACAAAAATACATGCACACACCCAAAGGTGTGTTTGAATTCAAATACTTCTTCTCCAGCCATGTAGGCACATCCGATGGTGGAGAATGTTCAGCCACGGCCATAAGAGCCATGATTAAAAAGCTGATAGAAAGTGAAGCACCCCGAAAGCCACTGAGCGACAATAAAATTGCTACTCAACTGGTAGACCAGGGCATAAACGTGGCGCGTAGAACCGTGGCAAAATACCGAGAAGCCATGATGATACCGCCTTCGAATGAACGTAAACGCCTTACCTGATAAGACAAAAGGCAACATTAAGGAGTCCTTATGCAACTTAATTTAACTGGGCACCATATCGAAATTACCGATTCACTGCGCAACTATGTTGAAGAGAAAATGCAGCGTATTGAGCGTCACTTCGACAAGGTCACCAACACACACGTGATTCTAACTGTTGAAAGTGTTCGACATAAAGCTGAAGCAACCATCAATATGCGCGGCAATAATATTTTTGCTGAAAGCACTGAAGACAATATGTATGCCGCGATTGATAACCTGACAGACAAGCTGGATCGACAGGTCAAAAAACACAAGGAGAAAATAACCGACCACCACCAGAAAGACCCACAACCACAATTGATTGAAGAAGAAATAGAAGAAGATTAAGCATGAATATCAACCAGTTAATCACACCTGAGCGAGTCAGGTGCCTGAGCGGCATCAACAGTAAAAAACGCACACTGGAGTCCCTTAGCCACTTGCTGGGCTCGGGAACAACTGGTCTGGATCCTGCTGATATTTTTCATCAACTGATAGAGCGTGAACGGCTGGGCTCAACCGGCCTGGGCCGAGGAGTTGCTCTGCCACACGCTCGACTTTCCGCACACCACAACGATCAGGGAGACGATCCCGACTTCACCCCTGATACAAGCCTCGAAACAACCACCGAGACTACGCCGGAAGTCACTTTAGGCAGTTTTATCAAACTGGATAAAGGCATCGACTTTGACAGCACCGACCAACAGCCCACAGATTTATTATTTGGCCTGCTGGTACCCGAAGCCTACACTGATGAGCACCTTCAGGTGCTCGCCTCATTAGCCAGTATGTTTAGCGATAGTGAGTTTTGTAAACAACTGCGTCATTGTAATACAGATGATGCCCTCTACACTCAACTCACCCAATGGGTACAGACACACCAGAGCCCTCAGTAACTTTAAACAACACCTTTTGCGGTGTATAACAGCGTTTTAACGACAATAAAACACCTGAATAAAAAATGCCTGAACAACTAACAGCACTGGACATATACCTTCACCTGCAGGAGAGCATTGACCTCAAATGGGTAGCAGGCAAAAGCAATGCTGAGCGTCCCATAAAAAGATCCCTTCACCTCAATCAGCAATCCACCCTGATTGGCCACCTGAACTTAATACACTCAAATCGTATTCAGGTCATTGGCCGCAAAGAGCGCCACTACCTTAACCGACTCACACAACAGAGCAGCCACTCACCTGACGAAATTTTTTCACGCCGCACCGCCGCCATCGTCTTTACCAACGGGCTGAGTATTCCTGATAATATTATCGAAATGGCTGATGCTCGGCAGACCCCCTTATTTCAGACTGATCTGAACAGTGGCGACCTTATTGACGCAGTGAGATTCTACATCTCCGATTTGCTCGCTGAAAAGCTGACACTGCACGGTGTTTTTATGGAGGTTATGGGCAGTGGTGTGTTGATTACCGGAGAGAGCAGTATTGGAAAAAGCGAGCTGGCACTTGAGTTGATCACTCGTGGCCATCGCCTTATTGCCGATGACGCACCGGTATTCACACGCATTGGCCCCAACCTGCTCGATGGCACCTGCCCGGATGTACTTAAAAACTTTATGGAAGTCAGAGGTCTGGGAGTACTGGATATTCGCGCCATGTATGGCGAAAATGCAATAAAACACAGAAAAAATCTGCGTCTGGTGATTCACCTTGAGCATATGACGCTGGAAAACCAGCAGCAACTGGATCGACTGTATGGCTCACGCCAGATCAAAACAGTACTTGACGTACCGATTACTGAAATTAAACTACCTGTGGCATCTGGGCGAAATCTGGCGGTTATGGTTGAAGCGGCTGTACGCAATCATATTTTAATAGAAAATGGCCACAATGCCAGTGATGAATTTATCCATAGACAGCAACAACTTATGAGCCCGGATTAAAACCGATCATAAACAGTTAGCGAACATGAAACTATAATATATGAAGTTAATTATTATTAGCGGGCTTTCCGGCTCAGGAAAAACAGTTGCCTTGCACACGCTGGAAGATGAAGGCTTCTACTGTGTCGATAATTTACCACTGGGCTTATTGACTGATTTCACAAAACAGGTCACTAACCGACAGGTACAGATTTACGATCAGATTGCAGTGGGTATTGATGCACGTAGTGGCGCCAGTGATTTAAAACAGTTTAGTCAGATTATTCAAGGTATTAAAAACACCTCCATCGATCTCGAAGTGATCTATTTCCAGGCTGAAATTAACGAGCTCATTAAGCGCTTCAGTGACACTCGCCGACGCCACCCCCTTACCCGCAAGGGCATACCGCTGGCAGAAGCAATTGACATAGAACGCAATCTTTTATCTCCCATTGCTCAACATGCTGACCTGTCGCTGGATACCACACATACTAATGTGCATCAGCTTCGCAGCCTGATAAAAAAGAGAGTGATTGCACGTCCTGGCCAGGAATTATCCATTCTTATACAGTCGTTTGGCTTTAAATACAGTCTGCCCAGCGATTCAGATTTTGTTTTCGACGTGCGCTGTTTGCCCAATCCACACTGGGAGCCATTGCTACGCCCCCTGACAGGACAGGATATCGAGGTACAGAATTTTTTAAAAGACCAGCAGGATGTCATTGATATGTTCACACAAATTAAAGACATGATGGCGTTCTGGATACCCAAATTTGCTGAACAAAACCGCTATTATTTAACCATTTCTGTTGGTTGCACAGGTGGCCAGCACCGATCTGTTTATATTGCCGAACAACTCAATGAACACTTTTGCTCGCTGTTTTCGGGTGTTTCACTGCGTCACAGAGAAATGAACACCTGAACCTGGAAAAATCAGCCACTAAAACAGATGAAACTGTGTGGATATACTTACACTATGGCTATAAGATGAATACAGACACACTTTTTTATCTCACTCTGCAACCTGTGAATCAAAAGCTATGAGCGTTGGCCTGCTGCTAATCACACATGAAAACATTGCATCCAGCCTGCTGGAAACAGCCCGCATGATGCTTAGCACCTGCCCGCTGGCCAGCCGTACCCTGGAAATACCACTGGATTATCCTGTTGAGACAGCACTCATTCAGGCAGGAAACTATATGGACACACTGGACACCGGCAATGGTGTGCTCATTATTAGCGATATTTTTGGTGCAACCCCCTGCAACATCGCCAAACAGCTCTGTGCCGACTATAACTGCAAACTGGTGGTTGGTATTAGCCTGCCGATGATAGTGAGAGTACTCAACTACCCGCAGCTCAACCTTGAGAACATGGCCTTAAAAGCAGTCACGGGTGGCCACGACGGTATATCTTTGTGCGAGTGTCAGGATCCACAACCCGATATTACAGCCAGAACAACAGATGAAAGAAATCAATGAGCACAATGAATCAACAAATAGAAATTATTAACAGACTGGGTTTACATGCCCGCGCTGCGGCTAAATTTGTCAACATCTCCTCGCGCTACAGCAGCAGTGTCGATCTTGAAAAAAATGGCCAGCGCGTCAACGGCAAGAGCATTATGGGTGTAATGATGCTGGCCGCCGGAAAAGGCAGTCTTGTTACGATATACGCCGAAGGTGATGATGCAAAAGACTGCATGCAGTCACTCACAGAATTAATTAACAACCGTTTTGATGAAGATGAATAAACAACATTATTCATTCAATTTTTTTCAGGCGACCCCCTGATGCCGGTTAGTCTGAAAGGCATTGGTGTATCCAACGGTATATGCATAGGTCAGGCCTATGTGTATTACCGTGAATTGCCGGAAGTACTTGAATACAGTATATCGAAATATGATACTGACAGAGAGATAAAGCGCTTTGAAGATGCCCGTGATCAGGCACAGGCTCAGTTAAGCGACATCAAAGATACCGCAGCCAGTGAAACACCCCATGACATCAGCCAGTTTATAGACACTCATCTGCTAATGCTGGACGACCCTGTTTTATATGAAGACACCGTTAGCCATATTCGTGCACGTTTATGTAATGCCGAATGGGCATTACAGGCGCAGGTTGAACGCATTGTAAAAGTATTTGATGAAATGAATGATCCTTACTTAAAAACCCGTAAGGATGATATTCTTCATGTCGTTGAGCGTATCCAGCGGTGCATGATGCATGAACCTGAGATAAATCATGACAGTGAAAAACTCGACTCTCATTTAAAAAACCGCATTGTCGTGGCCGATGATCTAACACCGGCAGACACCATACTCATGCAGCACCAGAAAGTGGCGGGGTTTATTACAGAATATGGAGGCCCCCTGTCGCACACCGCCATTCTGGCCAGAAACCTGGGCATTCCTGCTATATTAGGCGTACATAACGCTCGAAATTTCATCCAGGCCAATGAGCAACTTATTCTCGATGGCCGCACCGGCATTATACAGATTAGCCCTGATAAAAAAGAGCTAACGCGTTTCAAAGGCCTGATTCGAGATGAGCGCCTGCGCCGTAAAAATCTGTTTGACCTGAAAAACAAACCGGCGAAAACCATTGATGGCTTAAAAATTAACCTGCACGGTAATATCGACCGCCCTGAAGATGTGCGCACATTACGCCAGTATGATCACACCGGCGTTGGCCTGTACAGAACCGAGATGCTATTCATCGAGAACAATGAGATACCCGATGAGCAGGAACAGTTTGAAACTTACAGACGTACCTTGCGCGCCCTTAAAGGGCACCCGCTCACCATCCGCACAATGGATCTGGGCGGCGACAAAGAGCTGGTTAATACAACACAGCACGGGCCGTTGGTGCATAATCCTGCACTCGGTCTTCGGTCCATCAGGCGCTGTTTAAAAGACCCTCGGATATTTATACCACAGATAAAAGCTATTTTACGCGCCGCCGGGTATGGCCCTGCAAGCATGATGATCCCCATGATTACCTGCGTCTCAGAACTGCAACAGATATTTGAGCTGGTGGAGCAGGCCAAATCAGAATTAAAAGCACATCGTATAAGACACGATGCGAATATTAGCATTGGCGCAATGATAGAAGTTCCGGCAGCGGCCCTTGCCGCAGACCATCTCGCCAGCAAGCTGGACTTTTTATCCATCGGCACCAACGACCTGATTCAGTACACCCTCGCCTTTGACCGCATTGATGATGAAGTGAGTTACCTGTATAACCCACTGCACCCCGCCGTGTTAAAACTGATACAGATGACACTCAATGCAGGCGAGTCCAGAGGTATCCAGGTTTCCATGTGTGGAGAAATGGCTTCTGATACAAAATACACTCGCCTGCTACTGGGTATGGGCTTACGATGCTTCAGTGTCCAGGCCAACAGCCTTCTGGATATAAAACACATCATTAACAGAAGCAATATCGAACAGCTCAGAACACAGAGCGAGCATATTTTAAGTCTGTCTGATCCAGATGAAATTCGCCTGGCCGTAGCCAGCCTGAATCAACAATTTAGTTAATTTTTAGCTAAAATATCACCTCCCTTCGAGCCTGTTCATGATTGACAACACAGACAGTATAGAGAAAACAGAAAAACAGATGCTTGCACTGTCTGAAGCGCTTGAGTCCGGCGCGCCGCAACACGCCGAAGGTATGCTTAATGCATTGCACCCGGCGGAAATTGCACATCTGATCGAATCCCTGCCCTCTGATAAACGGTTTGCTGTCTGGTCGCTGGTTTCAAAAGAACTGGAAGCCGAGGTACTCATCAGCCTGGGTGATGAAATTCGCCAGACACTCATAAAAGACATGTCGCCCGAGCAACTGGTAGAGGTTGCCGAGGGCCTGGAAGTGGATGACTCCGCAGATTTTGTACAGTCACTCCCTGGCAGCGTAATTGATCAGGTGCTGCACTCACTGGATAGTCAGCATCGGAAAATGCTCGAATCCGTACTGTCATTCCCGGAGGACAGTGCCGGTGGCATGATGAACACCGACACCATTACCGTGCGCCCGGAAGTGACACTGGATGTTGTATTACGCTATTTGCGCCTGCTTGGCACAATTCCTGATCAAACTGATCATCTTATTGTTGTTGATCGAGAAAACCACTACATGGGTGTTTTACCTTTGTCCCTGCTGCTCACCAATGAGCCGGATAAAACCGTTGAGGAAATCATGGATGATAAAGTCAATGCCATTCCCTCAGATATGGACGACCGTGAAGTGACTAAAACATTCGAAGATTTAGACCTTATTTCTGCCGCGGTTGTCGATGGTAATAATATGCTGCTGGGGCGTATTACGGTAGATGATGTGGTAGATGTTATTCGTGATGAAGCCGACCACTCGGTTTTGAGCATGGCGGGTTTAACCGATGAAGAAGATTTATTTGCACCGGTGCTGCCCAGCTCAAAGCGTCGTGCCATCTGGCTGGGGATTAATCTGCTGACCGCCTTTCTGGCCTCCTGGGTAGTTAGTAATTTTGAAACCACGCTGGAAAAAGTCGTCACCGTAGCCATTTTAATGAACGTAGTTGCCAGCATGGGCGGCATTGCCGGGAGCCAGACCATTACCCTGGTAATACGCAGCATGGCATTAGGCCAGTTAAGCCGCAGTAATCGTCGTTGGGTATTTAACAAGGAAGTGATTGTAGGACTGCTTAACGGCATTGTCTGGGCCATTGTTGTGGCCATTATTGCCAGTGCCTGGTTTAACGACTACTCAGTGGGGCTGGTGATAGCTGCTGCACTTATTATTAACCTGGTATTTGCCGCCGCCTCCGGGGTGGCCATTCCCATTATCCTGAAAAAATTTCATATCGACCCGGCCATTGCAGGTAGCGTGATTTTAACCACCATTACCGATATTGTCGGCCTGCTGTCCTTTCTGGGGCTGGCTACTGTGTTTTTGCTTTAGATGTGAATTTTTCGGCTAGAACATTTCTATTTTCATCTCTACACTTTTACCACCATGTGATACAAGACCCATATCAGAGCATATCAGCCGTTTATTACGCCATTGAGTAAAAGTACACAATGGCCCCCTTGCAGGTTCAGGTGAGAGACGCCCCCAACACATTACCCTAGATTAATCAGTTGGGCGCGAAAAAGATGTGCAAGTTATTGATTTGGATAGCGTAATGAAAAAATGTGAAGTCACCTTATTGGTGATGAGCAC
>VAOX01040642.1_pt1 | contig 28235 bp, 33 predicted proteins | sample 3393891 | NCBI WGS metagenome assembly VAOX01 (sample SAMN08290429, study PRJNA428436) | hydrothermal vent metagenome | isolation source: Deep-sea hydrothermal vent chimney | place: Indian Ocean: Southwest Indian Ridge | depth 2822 m m
AAGGCAGTCGGTCTGACGGGTAAGGATGGCGATTTTATTCGCGCGCGTAAGTTGAAGGTGAAACATGCGGAAAAGGCCGATACTTTCATCGATATTGGTCACGTCGGCGAAGTGACTGGGGTCGATCCTGAGTTGGTGGCGTTGCTGGATACACGAGACTTTATTCCGGTGATTGCGCCGATTGGTGTGGGGGAAAGTGGCGAGGCCTACAATATCAACGCCGACCTGGTGGCAGGGAAGCTGGCACAAACGTTGCAGGCAGAAAAATTAATCTTACTAACCAATACGTCCGGTGTTTTGGATAAAGAAGGTCAACTATTGACCGGGTTGAAAGCCGCCGAGGTAGATCGTCTCATCGCTAACGGCATTATTAGCGGCGGCATGATTCCCAAGATTTTAACGGCCTTGGAGGCGGTGAAAAGCGGCGTAAAATCTAGTCATATTATCGATGGTCGCGTCGAACATGCTTTGCTGTTGGAAATTTTTACGGACGAGGGCGTCGGTACGCTCATTCGTGCTAATGCGTGATAGATTGGTGTGCCGTTCAGCGAAGGGGCGAAAAAGGCCATATGGATGACTATCATGGTGTGGGTGACTAGATTTGGTCAATCTCTCCCACGATATGTTTTGCCTGTTTTCACGATTTATGTTGGGTAATGACTGTGTTTGTAATTAAGTCATGTCGGCGAGATATCTCGCCGCGCTCGTCTATTTGTGGCGTTGATAAAAACGGCTGCAGTAGTATGAGGACGGTGGTCTCTTCAATGTTCCAACCATCGATATTGTGTTGTGCTGAGAATTATGACGGCTACCGGTTTGCTCGGCGGCGTGTTTCCCGTCGAGCCAGTTTATTGTGGGGCTGTGCTTGATCTTTCCCTTGTTGGGATTACCTGGTGTATTACATAAACTCAAGTAAGGAGTGCGCTCATGGCAGCCAAATCCGGTGAACGGAAACTGCAAATTCTGCAAACTTTGGCGGAAATGCTGCAAAGTCCCAAAGGAGAACGAATTACCACGGCGGCATTGGCTGCCAGGCTGGAAGTTTCTGAGGCGGCGTTATATCGCCATTTCGCTAGCAAGGCTCAAATGTTTGACGGACTGATTGAGTTTATCGAACAGACGCTATTTAGCCGCATCAACAAAATTTCGGCCGAAGAGAGCCTGGGTATTCGGCAACTAGAATCGATACTTTCCTTGTTGCTCGGCTTCGCTAGCAAAAATCCAGGGATGGTGCGTGTGCTGATCGGTGATGCGTTGGTTAACGAAGATAACCGGCTACAAGAACGGATTAGTCAGTTGCTTGACCGGATTGAGTCGACTTTGAAGCAAGCGTTACGTTTCGCCGTGAGCCAGAACGAAGATGTTCGCGTTGCCGATGCCGCTACGCAAGCTAATGTGATGATGTGCTTTGTTCTCGGCCGTTGGCACCAGTTTGCTAAGAGTGGGTTTAAGCGCGATCCAGTCGCATTTTGGCCGCAGCAGTGGGCTTTGCTGATTTAGGCGCAAATCGGGCAGCAAGGGTCTTTTTTTAGGTGGATGGTGTGCCACGCCATCCCTAGTCCGTCGAACAGTAGCAACCGGCCCGTCAGTGACTGGCCGATTCCCATCAGCAATTTCAACACCTCAGCTGCTTGGATGGCCCCAATAACGCCTACCAGTGGCGCAAAGACACCCATGGTGGCACATTGTTCTTCCTCCTCTTCACCTTTTTCAGGAAATAAGCAGTGATAGCAGGAACTGGCCGTGTCTCGCAGATCGAAAACTGTGACTTGGCCGTCGAAACGAATGGCGGCACCTGACACCAGCGGCTTGCTGGTAGCAACGCAGGCACGGTTAATAGCGTGACGGGTGGCGAAATTATCGCTGGCGTCTACGACAACGTCTGCCGCGTGGCACCATTGGATGAGTTTCTCGCCCTCAGCACGCTGGGGAATGGCCGTGACGGAAACCTCTGGATTGATGGCCGCTAACGCTTGTTGCGCCGATTGCGCTTTATTGGTGCCGATGTCATTTACCTGGTGGATAATTTGGCGCTGAAGGTTGGTGAGATCTACAGTGTCATCATCACATATGGTTATTTTTCCCACACCAGCAGTGGCGAGATACAGCGCTACCGGCGAACCTAGCCCGCCGACACCAATAACGAGTACGTGGGCGGCGAGCAACTTTTTCTGACCAGCTACGCCGATCTGTGGCAACAGGATATGGCGACTGTAGCGCAATAACTGCGAGTCATCCATCGGTGGGCCGTAGCGGAATCAGCGACATCGGTGTGTTGTTTTTCTGAGGTTCCGTCATGGTTGTCGTAAGGGCGCGCCGTATCAATGGAGGCGATGGTTTCGCCGGATCAAGTGCCGCCCTTCCAGCACCGCCTCGCTATTCTAAATATCACCTAATTCTTGATTGAATCAGTGGTGTAAGGCTGGGACAGACGCCTGCCGGCGTCCATACTCCGTACATGGGTTTACCGTCCTTCTTTCAATATCTGCAATCCCTTGAGCAAATTGAGCGCCTGATTTAGCTGATAATCAGCAGGAGAGACTATTCCGTTCATCTGGACTTTCTTGTTGGTAGTTTGTTTTTGTGGCACCGGTAAAACGATAGGCCGATTTTTCCGTGGGCGACGAGTTTTCCCATTGTTTAGGAGGTGATGTTTCAAGTCGACTTCGTGGATTTGGCCGCGTTGGACAATGCCGCTGACCTTGGCTTCATCCACGATAATGTCCGGGGTGATTCCCTTCGCCTGAATCGAGCGCCCACTCGGAGTGTAGTACAGTGCCGTGGTTAGCTTGATGGCGGTGTGGTTGCCGAGCGGCAGCACTGTTTGCACCGAACCCTTGCCGAAGGTTCTGGTGCCCATAATGATGGCGCGGTGATGGTCTTGCAGTGCACCGGAGACAATTTCCGACGCCGAAGCGGTGCCGCTGTTGACCAACACTATCATAGGCACGGTTTTAACCGCCTTCGGTAAGCCCTTAATGTAGTCTCGTTGGCGGGAGTTGGTTAGATAAAATTCTTTATTGGCGGTCAGCCGCATCTTCGCGTCGGCCACCCGACCGTCAGTGTACACTACCAACGAATTAGCCGGCAGGAATGCCGCCGCTACACCAACAGCGGCATTCAGTAGTCCACCGGGATCATTACGTAGATCGACTATGAGTCCTTTGAGTGGACCCTTGTTTTGCTTGTACAGTGACTCGATTGCTCGCGCCAGATTTTTGCCGGTGCGCTCCTGGAATTGGATGATGCGAACGTAGCCATAACCAGGTTCCAGTAGTTGGTATTTAATACTTTTTATTTTAATGACCGAGCGGGTTAGCGTGACGACGATCGGTTTGGCTTCACCCTTGCGCAGAATAGTCAGTGTGATTTTGGTATGGGGTTTGCCCCGCATACGGTTGACGGCGTTGCCTAACGTCATCCCTTTTACTGGAGTGTCACCCAGTTTGATGATGAGATCTCCGCTTTTGATGCCAGCATGGTAGGCCGGCGTATCTTCGATGGGGGCGATAACCTTGATGAAGCCATTTTCCATGGTTACCTCGATCCCCAGCCCGCCAAATTCTCCTTGCGTGCCGATCTTAAGCGCTCGGTAGGCGGTAGCGTCGAGGTATGCGGAGTGTGGGTCCAGCCCAGACAGCATGCCGTTGATCGCCGATGTGATGAGCTTTTTGTCGCTGATCGGTTCGACGTAATCACTTTTGATTTTGCCATATACATCGGTGAAGGTTTGCAGCTCGCTCAGCGGTAACGGCGCCGAGGCGTTTTCCTGCTTCGCTTTGTCGGCGATGGCAGGATAGTTTAGGCTGATCATGATCCCGAGTAGAGCGCCAAAGAGGATCAGGCCAAGTGGTTTAAGTTTGCCGCGCATGTTTTTCTCCGTGCACATGTAAAAATAAAAGTTAGCTGCCCTTTAGCCAGCTTGTTGGGTTAACGGGCTTGCTCAAATAGCGAAGCTCAAAGTATAAACCGGATTTGCGATTACCGCCCGTATTCCCCACGGCGGCAATAGTTTCCCCGGTGTGAACCTTATCTCCCACACGTTTATAGAGAGTTTCGTTGTCACCGTAGAGGCTCATGAAGCCACCGCCATGATTGATGATGATAAGGTTGCCGAAACCCCTGAGCCAGTTAGCGAATACTACGCGTCCGCGGGCCACCGCTTTGACCGGCGTGCCTTGCGCGGCTTTGATAAACAAGCCTTTCCACGGCACGCCAGTATCCTTGCGGCGCGCGCCATAGCGACCGATGATAATTCCGTGGACGGGGAACGTTAGCTTGCCCTTAAAACGGCGAAAGGTGCTGGTACTATAGTTGGGTTCGCGTGGCACGCTGCCGCGGCGCGGAACTCGCTCGATTCGGTGGCGCGCACGCCGGGCTAGGCGTTCCAAAAGCCAGGTGAGATGTCTTTCATTCCGCCGTAAATGCCGCATCTCCTCCTGCTGCGATTCTATTTTTCTGGAAAGCTGCGCCAATATTCGTTTGCGCGCGCGTTTGTTGTGGTTTAGCGCGCGTTTTTGCTGTTTCTGAATGTTTAGGTTGTTGGTTAACTGGATTTTTTGCGTTTTTGTTTGCTGTTGAAGTGCTTGTGCCTGGCGAAGATTGTGACGTAGTTGGCCGATGAGATCGGCACGAGCTTGGGACAGGTCGCGATAATAGCGAAGCCGTCGGGCAATCGTTTCTGGGTCTTCACTATCAAGCAGAATTCTTAGCGGGTTGGGCCGACTGCCGTGCAAGTACATTTGGTATAGTAATTGCGCCAGCCGTTTTTGTTGGCTGTTAATGTTTTTTTCAATTTCTACGGTACTGATTCTCAGCGTTTTTAGCGTAGTGTTGATTTGCCGTTGCTGGTGTGAAAGCGCGTAGAGTGTGCGGTTGATGTTGCTGATTGCCTGCTCGCTTTGCTTAAGCGCGTCCAGTGCTTGCCGACGCGAGACTTTGGTGTTTTTGATCTCCCTCTGGAGCGCCTTCATGTGCTGGCGAACCTTCGCCAGCTCCGCTTTGCTGGCGGCGTGTGCCGGCAGCGTGAAGCTGCAAACCCATAGCAGAATTAACCCAACAAGGCACCGGTGCCGTTGGGTCATCCTTGCTCAAATTCAATCAGTGGTTTGCCCGTCATTTCCGGCGGTTGATCCAAGCCCATCATTCTCAACATGGTGGGTGCCACATCTTCCAACGCGCCGGTTGCCGCCATTCTGGCGGGCCTGCCGATGTAGATGAACGGTACGTTATAGAGCGTATGGGCTGTATGGGGGTGTTGTGTTTTCTCGTCAAACATTTTTTCCGCGTTGCCATGATCAGCCGTAATGAGAATTTCACCGCCATTTTCCTGCATAGCTTTAACGGCGCGCGCAAGACACTCGTCCAACACTTCCACTGCCCGGATGGTTGCCGACAGGATGCCAGTATGGCCAACCATGTCGCCATTGGCATAATTACAAATGATTGCGTCATATTTCCGACCGCGAATGGCGCCAACTAATTTGTCAGTTACTTCATAGGCACTCATTTCTGGCTTAAGGTCATAAGTGGCGACACGTGGTGATGACACTAACGTGCGATCTTCTCCGGGAAAGGGCGTTTCCTCGCCTCCGTTGAAAAAAAAGGTCACGTGAGCATATTTCTCAGTTTCCGCAATGCGGAGTTGATGTAATCCCAGATTAGAAAGGTACTCGCCCAGGCAGTTTTTGATGCGTTCTGAAGGAAAGGCGACGTTGACTTTAAAGTCGTCGTGATAGCGAGTGAGTGTACAGAACGCCGCCAGATGAGGATGAGTAGCGCGTTCGAAACCAGTAAACGTTTCCTCAATAAAGGCACGGGTAATTTCGCGGGCGCGGTCGGCGCGAAAATTCATAAAGACAACAGCGTCGCCATCTTGGATGCGGACGGGGTGTTCTCCTGGTGGCGCGATTAACGTGGGTTTGACGAATTCGTCGGTTTCGTTACGAGCATAGGCTTGGTGCAGTCCTGCAATGGCGGTGACAGCAGTGAACGGCGACTTGCCTGTTGTTAACGCATTATAAGCTTCTTTAACACGCTCCCAACGCTTATCCCTGTCCATTGCATAGTAGCGCCCGCAAATAGTCGTGATTCGTCCGGTATTGAGCGCGCGCATAGTTTCTTCTGTGCGGATGAGGTATGTTTCCGCACTTTTCGGCGGCGTATCCCGGCCGTCGAGAAAAGCGTGCAGATATACTTTTTTTAGCTTTGCTTGTGCGGCCATTTCTAACATCGTATGGATGTGGCTATCTAAACTATGGACGCCGCCATCGGACAATAATCCGAAAATATGTAGCGCTGATCCAGCGGTTTTTACGGTGTCTACCGTATGGCGTAGCGCGGGATTAGTAAAGAAATGAGCGTTAGTGATTGCGTGATTAATGCGTGATAAGTCTTGATAAACGACCCGGCCCGCCCCCATATTAAGGTGGCCGACTTCCGAGTTGCCCATTTGCCCGCTGGGCAGGCCAACAGCCGCCTCGGAAGCGCTGATGGTGGTGTGAGGGTATGTTTCCCAAAGCGCGTCCCAATTCGGAGTTCGTGCTTTGGCAATAGCGTTGTCTTCACCGCCGGGACGATAGCCGAAACCATCGAGAATGATGAGGAGTGCTGGGGTTGTCTTCATGCGTTCCATTTTTGTGGTGAATCGTTCCAGGGACCTGTAGCATTATTTTATTACTTTTTAATAAGCAAGGCATTAAACTGAGTAATAATATTAGATTATGATGGCGATTAAATAATGGTTGAGGGAAAAATTGAACTGATTGACAAAGCCGAGCATATCGAGCAGGCATCGCGTGCGATGAAGGCGATGTCTCATCCGTTACGGCTTAAGATATTGTGCGTATTGGGCGATCGTGAGATCAGCGTCCAAGAAATTGTCGAGAGCGTGGGAACAACGCAAAGTAATATTTCGCAGCACTTGTCTATTTTGCGTGACAAGGGCGTGTTGCGCACGCGCAAGGAAGCCAATCGGGTGTATTATCGGGTTGGCGATGCGCGCACCTTGCAACTCATCAGCATGATGCGTGACGTGTTCTGCGGCTTCGCTAAATGACTGTGATAGTAGAGTGTGGCCGCGAGGTCGGTTGGCCGATAGACGTATTGATTTGACGGTTTGCGTTGTCGTGGATAGTAATTTTAGTTAGTAGCGTTGAGAGGTAGTTAATGACAGTTAATCGTGTGGTTCGGATATTTGCAGGATTTTTTGTGCTGTTATCCTTGGCACTAGGGGTTAAGGGCAGCCCATTTTTTTATAATGTTAATTGGTTATGGTTCACTGTTTTTGTGGGAATAAACTTATTCCAAAGTGGTTTTACGCAGTTCTGCCTGATGGAGATTATTCTCAAAAAAATCGGGGTCAAGGAAAGCTGCGGCTCCTGTTAATGTGGATAATTGTTGCCTGGCCACCTGTGTGGGTTCATGGTGATTGTAGGGAGTGACGAGTGGCGACGGAGTTAAGCGTGGGGTTTCTACGGCATAATCTTTATCTCGTCGCGATCGCGGTCGCGGCTTTTTTTATGTTGGTCTGGCCGGTCCTTAGCCGGAAAATTTATGGTATTAAAGAAGTCGGTGTGCTGGAGACGACGCAGCTGATCAACCATCACGATGCAGTGGTGGTTGATGTACGGGAAGAGCGCGAGTTGACGGAAGGGCGATTGCCCGGCGCCAAGCATATTCCACTGGGTCAGATCGGCTCACGTCTCGGCGAACTAGAAAAGTTCAAGCAGCGTCCGCTGATCATCGTTTGTCGTAGTGGGGCGCGCTCCGCCTCGGCATGCAAGACCTTGCGGAAGAATGGGTTTGAACAAGTGTACAATTTGAGCGGCGGAATCGGTGCCTGGCGACAGGCCAATATGCCAATAGAGAAGAAATAATATGGCAAAAGTCAGTATGTATTGTACAGCGGTCTGTCCTTATTGCACGATGGCGGAACGGTTGTTGGTTAGTCGCGGGGTGACTGATATTGAGAAAATTCGGGTGGATGTGGATACCTCACGGTTAGAAGAAATGATGACGCGCACGAAGCGGCGCACCGTGCCGCAGATTTTTATTGGAGACTATCATGTTGGCGGTTATGACGATCTTGTCGAACTTGACCAGGATGACAACTTGTTGCCGCGGTTGGCGGAGTAATTGTGATCGTGTCGCTGGTTGCCGGTGTGTGACGCTATGAACGTCGTTTGTTCGCGTTGCCAAGCGATTAACCGAGTACCGACTGCGCGCTTGTCACATAATCCACTTTGTGGAAAATGTAGCACGCCAATCTTGGACGGAGTGCCGGTTGCGTTGGACTCCGCGCATCTTGGTCGTTTTCTTGATAAGAACGACTTACCGGTCGTTGTGGATTTCTGGGCGCCGTGGTGCGGGCCGTGCAAAATGATGGCACCAGTGTTTGTTCAGGTGGCGGCTCGCTGGGTGACGCGTTATCGTTTCGCTAAAGTAAATACTGAGGTGTCGCAGGAGCTGGCGCAGCAATATGGTATCCGTAGCATCCCAACGCTCGTGGTCTTTCATCACGGCAAAGAGGTTGCGCGGACCGCCGGGGCGATGGATGCGGAAAACTTGTCTCGCTGGTTGGAGCGCGTCGCGCCATAAATGTTGATTGTCGATGAGTAAACGGAGAAAGCATGAGTGAAGAACAATCGCAAGATCAGCCGGTTTTTTCGATCGAGAAAATCTATTTGAAAGATATGTCTCTGGAAATCCCTAATGCGCCACAAGTGTTTCTTGAACACGAAGCGCCACAATTGGACGTGCAACTGCACACTGAAGGTATGCCGGTAGATGAAGGGCTCTTCGAGTCCTTACTTACAGTCACAGTAACCGCTAAATTGAAGGAAAAAACTCTCTTCTTGGTCGAGGTGGTGCAAGCGGGCATTTTTCAATTGCGTCATCTTCCCGAAGATCAGGTTGCTCCGGTGATGGGGATTACTTGCCCTAACATTTTGTTTCCCTATGCTCGCGAGGTGGTTTCTGACATCGTGACCCGCGCTGGTTTTCCTCCAGTGTTGCTTAATCCGGTGAACTTTGAGGCGTTGTATGCGCAGCAGCAAACCGATCCACAAGAGAGTGCGACCGCTACTCATTAAAACCAGTCTGCGGCGATTTATCATCGCCGCAGCCAGCAGCCTGTTGCTGGTGGCATTAACACCAACGGCGGCATATGCGTTACCGTACCGCGCTGTTGGTGTTAATGTCGCTATTGAATATGACGCGCCATCCCATTTCGCGCGGCGGCTATATCTGGTGACCCGCTATTATCCTGTGGAAGTCATTGTTAATTTGGCGAAGTGGGCGAAAGTGCGTGATTGGCATGGCGATCTTGCCTGGATTGAAAAAAAGGCGCTGAGTACCCAGCGTACAGTGCTGGTAACCGTTTCTCTGGCCGACATTCGGCAGGCACCTAATGATCATGCGCCCATCGTATTCCAAGCGGCGCGGAATGTCGCCTTGCAACTATTGAATGGTGGCGGAAGCACAATCTCTAACTCATTGACTTCTACGACGATTCCTCCAGGTTGGTTGAAAGTACGTCATCCAGATGGACAGGAAGGATACGTGAACATTTCCCAAGTTTGGGGAACGTGAATATTACCGTAATTGGTGCAGGTGCATGGGGGACAGCGTTGGCGATAACTCTCGCCAAGCAGCATCCGGTTACCCTGTGGACGCGTAACGTCGAGCAAATGGCGCAGATGAGCGCAGCGCGTTGTAATGCGCGTTATTTTCCCCAACATGTTTTTCCCGATGGACTCACGTTAGTGCCACGTTTACCTGCGGCGTTGGCGTATGCCGAGTTGGTTTTGGTCGTAGTGCCGACGGCTGGCTTACGGGAGACATTAGGCGCGATTGTGTCTAATGGTCGGCGGATGTCGGTGATCTGGGCATGCAAGGGATTTGAGCGGGGCGGAGGTAAGTTGCCGCATCAGGTGGCGCGGGACGTATTACCGCATGATTTTCTCTGTGGTGTCTTATCTGGCCCTAGCTTTGCCCAAGAAGTCGCGGCTGGGCTGCCAACTGCGCTGACGCTAGCGTCCCATGATGCTGATTTCGCCTCGACCGTCGCAGTTGTGTTACATGGGCATCGGCTACGAATCTACACCAGTCGGGATATGATCGGAGTGGAAGTTGGTGGCGCGGTAAAAAATGTCATGGCGATTGCGGCCGGCATTTCTGACGGCCTTGGTTTTGGCCACAATGCCCGCGCGGCGCTCATCACGCGGGGGCTAGCCGAAATTGCCCGCCTTGGGGCGGCGCTAGGCGGCCAGGCAGAAACCTTTATGGGATTGACTGGCGCCGGTGATTTAATCCTGACCTGTACCGGCGACTTATCCCGCAATCGTCTTGTCGGGTTACAGTTGGCTGAGAACAAACCGCTGGATGCGATCTTGGAAGGTTTGGGCCACGTCGCCGAAGGGGTGCATAGCGCGCGTGAGGTTCTTGCTTTAGCGCTGGCACATGGAGTTGATATGCCAATTACCCAAGCGGTATGCCAAGTACTGTACGATCATACCCCTGCCGCTATCGCGGTGGAGGCATTACTGAACCGTGCACCTAAGGCGGAATCAGTTAACTGATTTGTGGCGTCACCATGCCCAGTGAAGGGTCACCGTTGTGCGGTGGCCACCAGCTGACACGGTCCGATCGGTGACTGGGAAAAGGCCAAGGACAACCCAAATTCCCCTCCATAGTGGGCAAAGCTATAAAGAGGCGGTTAGTGGCGTGTCAAGACCTGACCCCGCCTAGCTGACAATTTTCGATTTCTTCGAAAAAAGGGAATTACTATCAGAAAAACAGTTGATGTAATTATTGCAACTTTTTGTATTGAAAATGATCTACCCTTACTCTCTCTTGATAAAGACTTCCAACCTTTCCGCGATCATTTAAGTTTAAAGAAAGCACTTTAGAAGCACTTAACGTCCTCATCAGGGGCTTTCGAAGCTGGCGCGGCTTTTGCAAAAACCCGCGCCAGCTTCGAAACTTCGGGGTCGGGTCTTGACGTAATGTATTTTGTCATTAGTCATTGAAAATGAAAGAATTATCCTTTCATAATTTTTAGTATCAGATTGGCTCGTTGCAGTATTTCTCGCATGATATGGCAAACCGTAAGTGAATTACTGAGAATGGCGCCGATCGATGCATCTTATCGCTTGATTAAGGTTAGCGTGGTGCCTTCCCGCTTCATTTCCAGTCGTTTGAGGAAACTCATTCCCAGCAGGGCGACGGGTAGCGGTGCGCCGCTACGAATAATCGCGGCGCCGACTTGATGCAGGGTAATGCTGTTGACGCGAATGGTGTCGAGGCTGACGCGGTAAACGGATACCGTGCCATTGGCTGTGGCCATCATTTCCGGCACTCTATGATGGTAATCGATGCCGGCTTGGCTTGCCTGGCGACTGCTCAAGGTGACCAGGCTGGCGCCGGTATCGACCAGGAACCGGATGCTTTGACCATTGATGCGGCCAGTTGTTAGAAAATGGCCCTGGACATTGGCGATAAGGACGACCTTGGGCAAGCCTTTTTGCTGGTAAGTCGCGGCGATATCCCGCCCCAGATGCAATGTTCGTCGCTGACCGTCGAACACGAAGATTGCCGCATCCGCGGTGGCGCTAATCAGCTTGACGCCATCCGGCGATGTTTCCCCGGTGCGCATGACCCGTGGTGTGCTGCCGTTAATCGTCACCACGACTTTGCCGGCTGTTAGTCCGATGACGTCGATCTTTGTTGCTAATGCAGGCGTGGCTATTAGAAGGCACAGGAAAATTAAACTAGAATATGGCCATTTCCACTTCATTAGGATCGCTTTCATGAAACCTGTTGCGATTTTTCGTCATATCGCCCTCGAGGGCCCTGGTTATTTTGGCACATTCCTGACTCAGCGTGGTATTCCCTGGCAGCTCATTCGCGTGGACGAGAACGAAAAGTTGTCCGGCGAGGTGAATGCTTTCAGTGGCCTAGCCTTTATGGGCGGCCCTATGAGTGTCAATGATAATCTGCCTTGGTTGCCTTCGGCATTCGAGACGATTCGCCGTGCCGCTGCGGCCGACATCCCGTTGCTGGGCCATTGCCTTGGCGGGCAATTGATCGCCAAGGCGTTAGGTGCCGCGATAGCAAAAACGCCGGTTAAGGAGCTTGGCTGGGGAGAGGTTGCTGTGGCTGATAATTCGCTCGCACGGGAGTGGTTCGGCGAGGTGCGTCGTTTCAACAGTTTTCATTGGCACGGAGAAAGCTTCGCCCTGCCGCAAGGGGCGAAGCTCGTGCTGAGTAGTGCTTATTGCCAACATCAGGCTTATGTGTTGGGCAAACATTTAGGGATGCAGTGCCACGTGGAAATAACCGAAGACATGGTTCGTTCCTGGAGTGCGGCGGGGGCGGAGGAAATTCGTGCCGCTCTTGCCAGTCCCGCAGTACAATCCGCGGATGCGATGCAGCAGGATCTCAGTACGCGGGTACAGGCGCTGCATGCTGTCGCCGATGTTTTATACGGTCATTGGATTCAGGGGCTGGCAGATTAACTGGGTAATTAGCGGGAGGGGATTCGAAATATCGTGGCCCGAGCCACAGCGGTTAGCGGCAGACGCAATAGCCGTTTAAACGGTGGCGTTAGCGGCAAGAGGGCGAGCAACATATCGACCGCCATGCGATAAGGGTAACGCCGCCTCGCCCAACAGTTAACTTCTTCTCTGAAGTGAATGTAGTCCGCCCCATTAAACGTGGTGTCCGGGTAATGGCAGGTAAACGCGTGTTTGAAGGCGATATAATTGCTGTTATCGTTAGTTTCCCGAGATTTTTGCCAGAGGACTCGCGCTACCATGGCGCCACTGTTTTTTTCGATAGCGTTATCTATCTGGAATAGCCGATGGAAGTGGGTGAAATGGCGGACCTCATCTGCCTTAATCTGCGTGAGCATATGCTTGAGTACCGGCTCTTTAGCGTAGTCGCAGAGACAGCGGTAGCGCGCGGATGCGCCGGCTTCTGCCACGCATCTGACTACCATTTCTAACGCCCGACTAGATTCTGGTTTCTCGGTGATGCGTGAGGCACAACATTGTTGGTAAAAACCATGATAAGCACGATCCCAGTCAAACTCCGGCCACGCCGCGCGAATATAGGCACGCAGTGACCGCCCATGCCGAATTTCCTCTTGTTGCCAGTGATTGATTAACCAGGCGGTCGTTTCCTGGTTGTCAGAGTAGCGATCAACCAGATTGTCCACATAAAGGCTTGTTCTGATCTCCGCAAAAGATGCGGTGGACAATAGGAAAAAAAGTGGCTTATCATCTCGCACTAATGTGCTGTCGATAGCGCCGAAGTCAATATCCTCTAGACACCAGTTTTTGCTGACAGGGTGTTCTTTCATCGCTGGGTTCATAGCCGAAGCTCCTGCCTGGGAGATTTTTGCCGAAAATCAAGTGGTGACTGCCGCCGTGAGCCATTTCCACCTCGTTAAAGATGCACTAGCGCGCGGGCCGTTGTAGCTCGGCCTCCACTTCGTCACGTTTTGCCTTGCCTACCAGCGTTTCTACTAATGTTAGGGAGAAGTCCATCGCTGTTCCCGGTCCGCGTGAGGTGATAATCCGGCCATCTTTGACCACCGGTGCGGTAAGGTAGGTGGTGTTAGGTAGGTCCATTTGATCAAGAACGCCGGGGTAGCTGGTGACTTGTTTGTCATGGAGGATTCCTGCTTCAGCCAGTATTGCCGGTGCTGCGCAAATCGCGGCAATATACTTGCCAGCGGTATTCATTTGGCGTATCAGGCGTTGGATACGCATGTCTTCTTTCAGGTGTGTCGTTCCCGGCATCCCGCCAGGGAGAACAATCATATCAAATACATCATTGAGCGCTAGCTCCAAGGTCGTATCAGGTATGAGCATTACTCCTCGACTTGCTTTTACCGGTTGTGTGTCCAAACCGGCGCTAATGACAGTGATCCCAGCACGGCGCAACAGATCGATGACAGTCACAACTTCCACTTCCTCGCAACCTTGGGCTATGGGGACGAGTACTTTTGGCATGTGTAAGCTCCTTGTTCTCGGTGAGATTAGTCACGAAAATTTTGGAATTGTAGTGGGAAATCGGTGGTAGATTGACGTATCTGCTGAATAGCCGCTTGCAGCGTGTCTCGTTTAGCGCCGGACACGCGTACCGCGTCGCCCTGGATACTGGCTTGGATTTTCAACTTGCTGTCCTTGAGCTGTTTGACGATTTTTTTTGCTAGTTCAGTGGCTATCCCAGTTTCGACGACTACCGATTGCTTTACTTTGTTACCACTTACTTTCTCAATATTTCCCAAGGTGAGGCATTTGATATCGATGCCTCGCTTGATCAATTTGGCGTTGAGGATGTCGATGACCTGGCCGAGCTTGAAATCGTCGTCAGCATGGACGGTCAGCTGGTATTCGGTTTGCTCGACACGTGCGTCCGATCCTTTAAAGTCAAAACGGGTGCTCACTTCTTTGTTTGTTTGCTCGACAGCGTTCTTGACCTCCTGCTTATCAACTTCTGAAACAATATCAAATGAGGGCATGACGTGACTCCTTGGGGAATGGCTTGCTGTATCTTACGGTGGTGTGGGTCGTTGTTACGGCCCAACTTGACGGTTATCGTTGTTTGGTGGATTTTTCGGCGTTATCCTGGAGCGCCGCACGGTATAATCCTAACGCTCCAGGGCCGCCATCATGCGGCTAGACGGCACGTTACCGCACCGCCGATGACTGCTCGCCCATCCTAGAGCTATTTTAGCTTAGCGGCAATACGCATCCGTAGTGCGTTCAGCTTGATAAAGCCCGCAGCATCCGCTTGATTGTAAGCTCCTTGGTCTTCCTCAAATGTTGCGATGGCGGTGTCGAACAGGGAGTCACTTGAGGAATCGCGGCCCACAACCATCACGTTACCTTTGTAAAGCTTTAGCCGCACCCAGCCATTCACCGTAGCCTGGGATGCGTCGATCATGGTTTGCATCATGCGGCGTTCTGGGCTCCACCAATAGCCGTTGTAAACAATTGATGCGTAACGTGGCATGAGTTCGTCTTTGAGGTGGGCGGTTTCCCGGTCGAGTGTTAGCGACTCGATGGCGCGATGTGCCTTGAGCATGACGGTGCCGCCTGGTGTTTCATAGCATCCCCGAGATTTCATGCCGACATAGCGGTTCTCTACAATGTCTAGCCGTCCCACACCGTGTTTTCCCGCCAAGCTGTTGAGTTCAGCGAGTATTGCCGCGGGTGACATGTGGTGATTGTTAATGGCAACAATATCACCACCGCGGTATTCTAATTCGACATATTCCGGCTGATCAGGAGCAGCTTCTGGAGAAACCGTCCAGCGCCACATGGATTCCTCCGGTTCGCAGGCTGGATCTTCCAGAATGCCGCCTTCATAGGAAATGTGCAGCAAGTTGGCATCCATGCTGTAAGGACTGCCACCGCCTTTTTTCTTTTCCACTGAGATTCCATGCTGCGCCGCGTAAGCCAGCAGTTTTTCCCGTGATGTAAGGCTCCATTCGCGCCAAGGCGCGATAACTCGGATATTTGGCTGAAGTGCATAATAACCCAGTTCAAAACGTACTTGATCGTTACCTTTACCGGTAGCGCCGTGAGCAACTGTGTCAGCGCCGGTTTGGCTGGCAATTTCAATCTGGCGTTTTGATATCAGCGGGCGCGCGATACTGGTGCCAAGCAGGTACTCTCCTTCGTAGACAGCATTGGCGCGAAACATGGGAAAGACAAAATCACGGGCAAATTCTTCGCGCAGGTCGTCAACGAATATTTCCTTAATACCCATGGCTTGTGCTTTGGCGCGAGCTGATTCGACTTCTTCTCCCTGGCCAATGTCTGCGGTAAATGTAACTACTTCGCAATGGTATGTGTCTTGCAGCCATTTTAAAATAACCGAGGTGTCCAGGCCGCCAGAATAGGCGAGCACAACTTTATTGGTGGTTGACATAAGGGTATCCATTGGTTGAATCAAATTCAGCGCCGGGTAAAACACGGCATTTATCATATCCGGCGGTGGCTATTTTGAATGGTGGCAACGCATCTGAGATGCGTATGGGCTGTGATATTTAATCGACGATACGACCAAGTAGCAAATATTCCAGCAGCGCTTTTTGCGTGTGCAATCGATTTTCCGCTTCGTCCCAGACGACGCTTTGCGGGCCGTCGATAACACTAGCGGCTACTTCTTCGCCGCGATGTGCCGGCAAACAATGCATGAACAACGCGTTCGGCTGGGCCAATGCCATCATCTCTTGATCTACCCGGTAATTGGCAAACACTTGTTTTCGCTCTTCAGTTTCTTTTTCGTAGCCCATGCTGGTCCACACATCGGTGGTGACCAAATCAGCGCCGCGAGTGGCGTTGAGGGGATCGGCAAAACATTCCAAGTGCATGCTTTCAAAACTTTCACCACGCGTCGGCTCGATTTCGTAGCCGGGAGGTGCTGATACGTGTAAGTTGAAGTCAAAGAGTTTGGCCGCTTGCAACCAAGTGTTGCATACATTGTTGCTATCGCCGATCCATGCCACGGTTTTGCCACGAATCGTGCCGCGCTGTTCAATGTAGGTAAAGATGTCGGCCAGAATTTGACAGGGATGGTATTCGTCGGTCAAGCCATTGATCACAGGTACTCGTGAGTGGGCGGCGAAGCGCTCCACGATAGCCTGCTCGAAGGTGCGGATCATGACGATATCCACCATTCGTGAAATGACTTCGGCGACATCCTCGATTGGTTCGCCGCGTCCTAGCTGCGTATCTCTGGCACTCAGGAACAAGGCGTCGCCTCCGAGTTGGTTCATCCCGGCCTCAAATGATACGCGGGTGCGCGTCGAATTTTTCTCGAAAATCATCGCGAGATTTTTGCCGCGCAGCGGCTGATAAATTTCGCCGCGGTGGTGTCGTGCTTTTAAAAGACGGCTGCGGGTAAGTAGGTAATCGAGCTCTGTCGCGTCGAAATTCTTCAGTTGCAGGAAATGCCTGGTTGGTGAGAAATTAGCTTGCATCAATGCTCAGTAAGTTGAGTCTGCGTTGGGCTGCAGAAAGTGTTGAATGACATCCACCAATCGATCGACAAGTTGTTGCGCTTCTTCGCGGCTGATGATCAGTGGCGGTAATAGGCGGATAACCGTGTCAGCAGTGACATTAACCAGCAAACCGATAGCCAGGGCTTGTCTGACGATGTCGCCGCAGGGGCGATCCAGTTCGATGCCTATCATCAAACCGATACCACGAATCTGGAGAACGCCGGCGATATTGGCCAATCGAGCAGTTAACGCGTCGCGAATAAATTCGCCCTGTTCCGCTGCCTGTTGGTGGAGTCCCGTTTGCTCGATAACCTCGAGCGTGGTTAGCGCGGCAACGCAAGCAAGTGGATTGCCACCAAAGGTGGAACCATGATTGCCGGGCTTGAATAGCTCAGCCGCTTTGCCGCGCGCGATACAAGCGCCGATGGGAATGCCAGATCCTAGTCCTTTGGCCACGGTCATGACGTCTGGGACGACGTTCCCATGTTGACAGGCAAACCACTGGCCGGTGCGTCCGATTCCAGTTTGGATTTCATCCACCATTAGCAACCAGCCAGCCTGGTCGCAAATGGTGCGTAGCGCTTGCAAGTAGTCGGCACTAGGTACCCGGACACCTCCCTCGCCTTGCACCGGTTCCACGAGAATAGCCGCCACGTGTTTGTTGTGCCCAGCAACTTGCATGACTGCGTCAATATCATCGTAAGGTACGCGGACAAAGCCGCTGACGAGCGGCTCAAAGCCGGCTTGGACTTTGCGGTTGCCGGTGGCAGTGAGCGTGGCTAGTGTCCGTCCGTGGAAACTTTGCTCCATGACCACCAGTGTTGGTGTATCGATCCCCTTGCTGTGGCCGTGGAGCCGCGCCAGTTTAATTGCGGCCTCGTTTGCTTCGGCACCGGAACTACAAAAAAAGACTTTATCCATGCCGGATAACCGCGCCAGCCGAGCGGCGAGCTCCTCCTGGCGAGGAATCCGGTAGATATTGGACGTGTGGATCAATGTTTCAGCCTGCGCACAAATTGCCTGGGTTAGCAGTGGATGGCTGTGACCAAGACTATTAACCGCAACACCGGCGATGGCGTCGAGATAGCGCTGACCGTTTTCGTCCCATAACCAGACGCCCTCACCCTTGGAAAAGGCGACAGGCAGCCGATTGTAAGTGTTCATCAGGTATGGCATAAGAAATTAAGATGATCCTGTATTTAAAGACACATGGCAGCCGCTGCCGCCATGCTCCTTCCCTGTGCCGGGAATTGCCGGAGACAATTTCCCAGCACTAAAATACTGTAAGTGCGGGCGACCATCGGCGGGAAACGTCCTTCCAAAAAAGTAAAATCTGAATATTTAGCTGAAATGGGAGGACAGCGCAAGCCAAATTTCCATTATGGTTCATAAAAAATAGGTAAGAATCTATCTCTCTTTGGCCGTACGTGACTCGGTGCAGTCAATAAATACATGGCGTTCCCGGTATGCGGCGGACGGTTTTCACCGTTGTTAGTGAGATAAAATCCAATTTTAACGCTGGTTTACATTGTCTAAGAAATCGACTATATTCAAAACTAAGGTGCGGGTCACGGGTTGTCTTGGAGATTCAAGCGTATCCGTTTTACTTAAACAAGGCCAGTGTTGAAGAAGGAAGTCGTTATGGAAATCTCGCAGATTGGTTCCCTTGCGGGTGCGGTTTCTGGGCAGCGAACAGGTGATGCAGTTGGCTTGAGTGTGCTCAAGAAGTCATTGCTCACTCAGGGATCAACGGTATTGCAGTTGATCAAGAGCGTTTCGCTACCGCAAAATCCCGGGGGTACGACACCAATTTTAGGCCAGCGTATCAATACTAAGGCCTGATCGTTTTTTAGTTGGCACAGCGTTCGATTCCACCTGCCTATGATGAGGCTTTTCCTTCTGTAGGCAAGAACAGCAGTAGTAAGTCGTTAAGGAGATCACTTCCGCGTGGTGTCGGTCGGATGTGTCCATCTTGGTGCCAGATTAACCCTTGCTGTTGCGCCACGGTCAATGCTGTTTTTACGTTATCGATGGAGAGTCCCGTGCGTGCCTCGAACACCTCGGCGGGAAACCCGCCTGTTAATCGTAGTGCATTCATCATGAACTCAAATCCCAGATTCAACCCAGTGATAGTGTTTTCCTGATGGATTGTTTTCCCCGCCTCCGCTAAATAGGTGGATGGATGCCGCGATCGCTCCTGGCGGATAATTTTACCGGGCCATGTGATTTTGCTGTGTGCACCGGCACCGATGCCTAGATAATCGCCAAAACACCAATAATTAAGGTTGTGGCGACATTGATGCTCTTTTCGCGCATAAGCGGATATCTCATAATGCATGTAGCCTTGTTGCGCGAGCGTGGTGGCGACCGCTTGTTGGATTGTCGCGGCTGTGTCTGCGTCTGGCAGTGGCGGCGGGGCGCGATGAAAGGCCGTACCCGGTTCCACCGTAAGTTGGTAAAGAGATAAATGCGGTGGGTTGACGACCAGCGCGCTTCGAATATCATCCAGGGCTTGTTGCTGGGTTTGCCCGGGTAAGGCATACATTAGATCAAGATTGAAGTTGTCGAAATGGCGCTGCGCGGCTTCAGCCGCTTGTTGTGCTTGGCGGCCGTCATGAATACGGCCAAGGGCGCGTAAGTGCGTAGACTGAAAGCTTTGCACACCCAATGATAAGCGGTTAATGCCAGCTTGACGTAAAGCGGCGAATTGAGTGGTGTTTGTTGCCCCAGGGTTAGCTTCCAGTGTAATCTCTGCGTTCGCTGCCAGTGATGCGTGCTGACGGATAGCCGTTATCAGACAGTGAATAGTATCGGTCGATAGCAGGTTGGGCGTACCACCACCAAAAAAAACGCTGTTCACCGTGCGTCCTTGAATAAGTGGAACGGAAAAGGCGAGGTCTCGGATTAGTGCGTCGGCATACGCTTTTTCGGGTAGTACACCGCGTAGTTCGTGGGAATTGAAGTCGCAGTAAGGACATTTCCTGAGGCACCAAGGAATGTGGATGTAGATCGACAACGGGGGTAATGCGAGCATTTGTGCCGGTTGGCGACGAATTGTCGCGGAAATTAGATTCCTCCCTGAGTCTTTAGTCTGAGCGTGAGTTGCGCCAGTGCCTGACCACGGTGGCTGATCTGATTTTTTTCCGCCAATGTCAATTCAGCCCCGGTTTTTCCCAGCGTAGGAACAAGAAACAGCGGATCATAGCCGAATCCTCCAGCACCTCGCGCTTTATGCAATATTTCCCCATGCCACTCACCCTCAGAGATCAGTGGCTGCGGGTCATTAGGGTGGCGGACCAACACGATCACGCAATAGTAGTGGGCGCGCCGGTCGGTTTCATTTTCTATTTGCGTCAGTAGTTTCTGATTATTACGTTCATCTGAGGTCGGTTCGCCAGCGTAGCGGGCGGAATAAACGCCTGGGGCACCGCCTAGCGCGGTTACGCAAATACCGGAATCATCCGCTAGTGCCGCCAAACCCGTGTGTGCCGACGCATGACGCGCTTTGGCAATGCAGTTCTCGATAAAGGTGCAGTGGGGCTCAGCTGCCTCTGGCACATTGAACGCTGACTGCGGTAGCGCTTCAATCGCCAACGGACTCAGAATTTGTGTGATTTCCCGGAGTTTGCCGGGGTTGTTGCTGGCGATAACGAGCCGATCCATGGGCTTATTCCTCTAGGTAAACGTAGTGATCTAACTTACGGTTAATGCCTCTTTTTGCGCGATAATCAACTGCTGGATGCCGTGTTGCGCCAAGTCGAGCATGGTGTTCATCTCGGTGCGCGAGAACGGCTTTCCCTCAGCTGTTCCCTGAATTTCAACAAAATGGCCGCTGGCGGTCATAACAACGTTCATGTCAGTTTCGCAAGCAGAGTCTTCCAGGTAATCCAGGTCTAGCACCGGCTGGCCTTTGTAAATGCCGACCGAGATTGCTGCCACAAATTCACGTAATGGGGAACGATCAATTATTTGCTGATGCAGCAAGAGAGAAACCGCATCGTGGACGGCGATGAAGGCGCCGGTGATACAGGCAGTGCGTGTGCCACCATCGGCTTGAATTACGTCGCAGTCAATCTGGATAGTGCGTTCTCCCAGTTGCTCGAGATCGACCACCGCGCGCAACGAGCGGCCGATAAGCCGCTGAATCTCGGCGGTGCGGCCCGACTGTTTGCCGGCGACAGCTTCCCGTGTCATTCGCTTGCCAGTGGAGCGCGGTAGCATGCCGTATTCAGCGGTCAGCCACCCTTGGTTTTTGCCGCGCAGAAATGGTGGGACTTTGTCTTCGACGCTGGTGGTGCAGATGACGTGGGTGTCGCCGCATTCGACCAACACCGATCCCTCAGCATGTTTAGTGTAATTACGAGTAAAACGGAGCGGACGCAATTGATCTGGTTGTCGTTGATTGGGACGCATCGGTTGCTAGGCCTGTATAGCGAAACACCGCATTATACACGGCTTAGTTGGTGGCAGCGGTGCGGCCCTATTTAGTGTGTTTTTGAATGGCGAGATGAATTTCGCGGATTGCTCGCTCGACATCTTCCTCAGTGATAGGAGAGGTGCCGTTCGCGCCAGAGGTGACATTGAAGCGATTCATCCGTGTGGTAATGGCCTTTCGGGATGGGGCGGTGGTGGCTGGATGCTCTCGAGACGAGGCGATTTCGCCCCATGTGATGCCAACTGCGCTGATGTTGTCACTGTTTTCGCCGGCACGAAATTCTGCGTGGTCCATCATTTCATGCATTGCCTGCTCGATTGGGTAAACATCAATGATGGAGGAAATTTCGCTGGTCGACAGCATGCCCCATAATCCATCACTGCATAGTAACAAAGTGTCACCGTCATGTAGCCGTGTTCTTTTTGACAGGGTGATGTCTGGCGAGTCTAGGCCGCCTAGACAATTGTAAATCTTATTGCGCTCGGGATGAGTTGCCATCTGGATGCGATTGATGCGTCCTTGGTCGAATAGTCGCTGTACCACCGAGTGATCCTGCGTACGCTCAAAGAGCTTGCCTTGACGAAAAAAATAAAGGCGCGAGTCACCAACATGTGCCCAATAGGCGGTGTCGTGTTGAATAATTCCGGCTACACAAGTGGTGCGAGGAGAGTCCGCGAGTTGGTGGTATTCAGCATAACTAAGAATAGCCCCGTGTGCCTGGCGCAGAGCGGTCTCAAGGAAGTGGAACGGCGCGTCGATCAGCTGGCGCGCTTGCTCGTTAAAATGATCAGCTAGCAATTGCACGACGATTTGCGCGGCGACCTCGCCATGAATATGCCCCCCCATTCCATCGGCAATAGCAAATAGTAGCGCGTGGCGACTATAAGCGTAGATGACTCGGTCCTGGTTATATTTACGGCCGCCCTGGCGGCTAGACTGAAAGATGGAAAATTTCATCGCTAATGTTAGCGGCGTCCGCCGCTAAAATCTCAGTGCTTTAACTTACGCCATGTCTCGCAGAGGTTATCCAGCCAGGAGGCGCTGTCCAGTGGGAGAGTTGCATCCATCAGTGTCTTTTGCAAGGCAAACACACTTTGTGGACGTCGTCGGTGATCCATTCGCAAACACTGGTCGATAATTCCCAGTAGTTGCCTCGTATACTTGGCCCCCCATATTTTTCTTGCGGATACGTATTTATCCATCATTGTTCGCGCGTCTGCTGCCTGGGGCGCATAGTTAGCCAGGCAAGCGAAAATGCTGGCGCCGATGCTGTAAATATCGCTCCATGGCCCAAGAATTTCTCGAGTGCTATTGCTATATTGCTCGGGCGCAGCAAAGCCAGGTGTGTACATGGTGGTTGGTGCTGGTTTTTCATTGGATAATGTTTGTCGCGCCGCGCCAAAATCTAGCAGTACCGGCGAGCCGTCGAGACGAATATAGATATTCGCCGGTTTAATATCCAGGTGCAGTAGTTTGTGCGTATGCACTTCTCGCAGGCCGTTGAGTAATGTGGAGAACACCCTTCTGATGAAATTTTCTGGCAGATCCTGCCGCTGAGTCTGGATGAGGTTTTGCAGTGTCTTGCCACGCTCGTATTGCATAACCAAATAAACGGTATCGTTGGCGCGGAAGAAATTCACCACCCGTACGACGTTAGGGTGGTGAATTTTAGCTAAAGCACGACCTTCCTCAAAAAAACATTTCATGCCATGACGGAACCCGATCAGGTTATCGGCTGACGTGGCTAACACCATGGCACCATCCTCCCGCGCGGCCAGCGCACTCGGAAGGTATTCTTTAATAGCGAACGCTTCTCTCTTCTTATTGTGGGCAAGGTAAACCAGGCCAAATCCGCCTTGGCTCAGTACCTTGTTAATACGGTAATCGTGTAGTTGATACCCGACGGGTAAGGCTAGACTAGATTGCATAGACATCGATCTTGCCGCTATAGTGTTACGCCTGTTGGCGACTGCGCGCAAAAATACCGTTCATGGCTGAATCCGTGAATGCCAGGCAACGTTAAATTGGCCGTGGGCCACACTCATCCACCGCTGCGCGGCGGTCAGCATGTTTGGTTCCGATTCTCGCACTATTCAGTAGGCGACAAAACCCCGGTTCGAGGGAACTTAAATCTTTCGGAGCAAGATATCATGATACGAAGTATGACAGGCTATGCCGTAATGTCACGAGAATACCAGTTTGGTATGCTAAACATGGAATTGCGCTCGGTTAATCATCGCTATCTCGATCTTCAGTTCCGGCTCGGTGATGAGCTACGGTCATTGGAATCGCTCATGCGCGAGGCGATCGGGCGACGGCTGACACGGGGAAAAGTAGATTGCCGCTTGCATATGGTGCCCCATGACAACGGTGGTGGGCCGATCCACGTGGATACCGTGCTTATCCGGCAGCTAGCCGAGTTGAACCAGCAGGTTAAGGAATTTTTCCCCGCCAGCCACGATTTGGCGGTGGGAGACGTCTTGCGCTGGCCTGGAGTCATTGCTCAACAATCGATCTCCCCAGAGCGATTGCAAACAGCGACGATAACGCTGCTGGATGATGCGTTAGATGAACTTTGCGCGACCCGTGAGCGAGAAGGCGAAAAATTAAAAGTATTGTTGTTGGATCGTATTGCCCAAGCGGAAATGTACGCTAATCAAGTTTATCCTTTGGTGCCGCAGTTACAGCAGGCTTTTCGCGACAAGCTGATAGCTGCGTTAAAAGAGGCAGGGGCTGACGTGGATAATGAGCGTATTCGCCAAGAAGTAACACTGTTTGCTCAACGGGTTGATGTGGACGAGGAATTATCGCGATTGCAAACGCACCTAGATGAGGCACGCCGGGTATTGCAGCAAGGAGGAGTCGCAGGTAAGCGACTTGATTTTCTCATGCAGGAGTTACACCGTGAAGCCAATACGTTAGGTGCCAAATCAGCCATCGCGGAGACCTCTCGGTTGGCGATGGAACTCAAGATCCTAGTTGAGCAGATGCGAGAGCAAATCCAGAATATCGAATAAATTTCCAGTGCCGTTAAGATAAACTACCGTAGGTTATTTTCTATTTGTAATGAGGAGGAGGTCGTCGTGATAATCGGAGATTTATTCGTGATCTCTGCGCCGTCAGGGGCGGGGAAAACCAGCCTGGTGCGAGAAGTATTGCAGAGGGATAATCAAGTCCGGTTATCTATATCTTATACAACGCGCGCGCCGCGTCCTGGAGAAACGGATGGGCAGGATTATCATTTTGTTAGCCGGGAACATTTCCAGAAAATGTTGGATAGCGGTGATTTTGTCGAAAGCGCTAACGTTTACGATCATAGCTATGGCACCTCTCGGCTCTGGCTAGAGCGCGCGATGAGTGAAGGCAATGATCTCATCCTGGAGATCGACTGGCAGGGCGCGGCGCAAGTGCGGCGTGTTTTCCCCAATGCTTGTGCAATTTTTATATTGCCACCATCATTGGAGACGCTGAAACAGCGGCTCGTCAGCCGTGGGCAAGATAGCGCGGAAGTTATCGTGCGTCGCCTGGCTGTCGCCAGAGAAGATATCAGCCACGTTAGTGAGTTTGATTATGTTATCATTAACAATGACTTCGATGTGGCGGTCGATGACCTATTGGCTGTTTTCCGGGTGCGGAGGCTAAAATTAAGCCAGCAGGCCGCGCGCCATGCCCACTTAATCCAAGAATTAACTTGATGGAGACCTGAAATGGCACGAATTACCGTAGACGATTGCTTGAAAAGTATTCCTAACCGTTTTGATCTGGTTCTCGTGGCAACTTGCCGCGCACGCCAAATTTCCTTGGGATCAGCACCCATGGTGGATGCGGAGCGCGATAAACCTACCGTGATTGCGCTGCGGGAAATCGCGCAAGGGAAAGTGGGCGCGGATATTCTCGATCGCGCCCAAGCGTAGGGCCGCTGCGGCGAAAAGAACGAAAATGATCGCCGTCGTGCCACTTGCTGCCAAACTTGATCTGGAGTCGGATTTAAGTACAGCGTTCGCGGCTTTTGTCCGAACGTTGAATGGCTATCTTAAGGCAGAAGATATTGATCAAGTCGAGGCGGCGTACGCCTTTAGCAAGGCCGCTCATGAGGGTCAATTACGGGTCAGCGGCGAACCCTACGTTTCTCACCCGCTGGCGGTCGCCACGATTCTAGCCGGATGGCGTCTCGACGCACCAGCGCTGATGGCAGCAATGTTGCATGACGTTGTGGAGGACACTGCCACAACCAAGCAGGACATCGCTGAAAAGTTTGGTAAAGCGGTGGCTGATCTTGTTGATGGAGTTAGCAAGCTCGATAAAATTGCGTTTCAAACCGAGGCCCATGCTCAAGGAGAGAATTTCCGCAAGATGCTATTGGCAATGGCGCGCGACGTGCGGGTAATTCTCATCAAACTGGCGGATCGGTTGCACAATATGCGCACAATCAGCGTAATCGCACCGGAAAAACGCCGCCGTATCGCCCGCGAAACACTAGATATCTATGCGCCCATCGCTAACCGGCTGGGACTGAACAGCATCTATCAGGAGCTTGACGATCTCAGCTTCTACCATTTTTACCCTAACCGCTATCAAGTTCTGGAAAAGGCGATTAAATCTGCGCGCGGTCATCGTCGCGAGGTGGTGGGAAAAATTCTCGATGCAATCAAGCAGCGACTGACCAATGCTGGTGTCGACGTGGCTGTTACCGGTCGGGAGAAGCATCTGTATAGCGTCTATCGCAAAATGCAGGATAAGTCGCTGACATTCTCAGAGGTCTATGATATCTATGGATTTCGCGTTATTGTCAAAAATGTATCGGCCTGTTACCTTGCCTTAGGCGTGCTGCACGGATTATATAAACCGATTCACGGCAAAATTAAAGATTATATCGCGATTCCTAAAGCCAACGGCTATCAGTCGCTGCATACGACATTATTCGGGCCGTTCGGTATCCCGGTCGAAATACAGATTCGCACCCAGGAAATGCATAAGATCGCCGAGGCTGGTGTGGCGGCTCATTGGCTATACAAAAATAGCGATGCTGAGGCTGGCGACATGCAGCAAAAAACGCTGCAATGGCTGCAAAGCTTGTTGGAGATTCAATCAGAGAGCGGCGACGCGGTAGAGTTTCTGGAACATATCAAGATCGATTTATTTCCAGATGAAGTTTATGTGTTCACTCCAAAAGGTAAGATTCTCTCCTTGCCCAAGGGCGCGACTACAGTGGATTTTGCCTACGCCGTTCATACGGATGTCGGCAACCATTGTGTCGGCGCACGAATAAACCACGAGATGGTGCCGTTGCGTACCGAGCTAAAAAATGGCGACCGAGTAGAGATCGTTATCGCGAATTACGCTAAGCCGAACCCAGCGTGGCTGAATTATGTCATGACCGGCAAGGCACGCTCCCATATACGGCACCATTTGAAAACACGGCGTTATGAAGAGTCGGCGGCACTGGGCGAGCGGTTGCTCAATCAAGCGCTCCGTACTCTACAGACCGATCCAGTAGAAATTACCGATGCCCATTGGAAAAAGTTACTGCGTGAAGTCAGTGGAAACTCCAAGGAAGAAGTCCTCGCCGATATCGGCCTCGGCAAACGGATGAACATCGTTGTCGCAACACAATTGTTGGCGGTGACCGACTCGGCGAATGGCGAACGCAAAGCCATTCAGGCCGGCGCGGTAACTATTCGCGGTACGGAAGGTATGGCGGTGCAATTGGCTAGGTGTTGCTGGCCGATTCCAGGTGATCCGATTATCGGTCATATCACGAAAGGGAAAGGATTGCATATTCACATCCATGATTGCCCCGCCATTGCTGCTTATCGCGATGACCCAGGCAAATGGCTGGACGTGGAATGGGATCCGCAAATCAAGAAATTATTCAAAGTGAATCTCAGGCTTGTCGTGGAAAATCAGCGCGGTGTTCTCGCCAAGATCGCTACCGGCATTGCCGCCGCCGAGTCCAATATTGAAAACGTCAGTATGGCGGAAGACGACGGCAGCACGTACACAACGATGTGTTTCATTTTGCAGGTGGAAAATCGCGTTCACTTGGCGAATGTCATGCGTAATTTGCGCGCGATTCCTAGGGTGGTGCGAATCACCCGGATGAAAAACGAAACAGTGCGGCGCGAGGGTGATCAGAGCGCGAAAAATGGCTCATCGGCGTAGTCACCGTTCCGATTTCACGGCGAACTATAATTACTCTATTACTGGAGCATGAGGCTATGCATAAACAAGCAGTACACACCCAGACCGCTCCCCAGGCAATCGGCACCTACTCCCAAGCCGTGCGTAGCGGCGATACAGTGTATCTGTCGGGGCAGATCGGCCTGGATCCACTAACAATGGATCTCGTGGCGGGAATTGGTGAGCAGATTCATCAGGCACTGGATAATCTTCAGGCCGTCGCCATTGCTGCCGGTGGGTCTTTGGGCGATGTTGTAAAGCTTAATGTCTATCTTGCCGATTTGGGGCACTTCACTCAGGTGAACGAGATCATGGCCACTTATTTTGCTCAACCTTACCCGGCGAGGGCGGCGGTGGGAGTGGCTGCGTTGCCACGCGGCGCACTGGTGGAAATGGATGCGGTAATGGTGATCGCACAGAGTTAAGTTTCGCCGGTGGAGGATAAACACCAATGGACGAAATCGCCGGCGCGCCTGATGTAGCGCTGCCGACCGGCGTGACCCCTGCCGTTCGTATCAAGCTGGAAAAGCTGGGTATTCGTAGTGCATTCGATTTACTATTGCACTTGCCTTTGCGCTATCTTGACGAGACGCGCCTGTG
>VAOX01010249.1_pt1 | contig 28155 bp, 25 predicted proteins | sample 3393891 | NCBI WGS metagenome assembly VAOX01 (sample SAMN08290429, study PRJNA428436) | hydrothermal vent metagenome | isolation source: Deep-sea hydrothermal vent chimney | place: Indian Ocean: Southwest Indian Ridge | depth 2822 m m
CTCTGCCCCGCCCTAAAGTACAACTCACATCACTCCTAAAACTCAACTCTGCCCCGCCCTAAAGTACAACTCACATCACTCCTAAAACTCAACTCTGCCCCGCCCTAAAGTACAACTCACATCACTCCTAAAACTCAGCTCTGCCCCGCCCTAAAGTACAACTCACACCATTTCTAAAGTAAAACTCTAATCCATCGTAAAGTACAAAATTAATGCTAACGACGGGTCGGTACGTGAAAAATCTGTAAGATTTTGGAGGGTCTGACCCGAGTCTCTCGTTTAATGATCAGTCCGAGTCTCTCGTTTAATAGCTCGAACTGGGTCTCTTGAAATTGCTATTTAGTGCGAATAACTTTATTTAGGGGCGACATATTAATTTCATCAATGACTGTCCCCTTCGGCTGATTTAACATTAACATAACAGCTTCAGCAACATCATCTGCGCGTATATGTTGCACTGTGTCGTCTCCAGGTGCAAATCCAAGCCCATCGAAAAAAGGAGTGTCTACCATTCCTGGGTTCACAATTCCTATACGCAAGCCCGACTTGGCACTTTCATCACGCAAAGCTTGAGCAAATCCGCGTAAGGCAAATTTGCTGGCACAATAGATAGCGCCATTACGAGTCCCCGCAAGTGCGGCTTCTGATCCCATAAAAATAATATGACCCGAAAGACGTTTTAAATCTGGCAAAAGTGCTCGAGTGATTATAGCGTGACTGGTGAAATTAACATTCATAAGCTCCTGAATTTGCGTATATGAAAATTGCTCCAAACCGCCAAATTGGCCGTAACCCCCGCAGGCAATATAACCATCAATGGGACTTTCTCGATTGCGACCACGCTTAATGAGATCGCCAATTATATCAGCGACATCATCAGGTTTAGATAGGTTCAGACGTAATGTTTCTACTGTAGAATTCTTATATATTTCTGCCAGGCACTGAAGATCACGCCCCGCTACGATAATATTGTGGCTTTGCGCTAACAATTGACTACATATCGCGCGCCCAATTCCTGAGCTTGCACCTGTCACTAAAATCGTTTTTGATTTACGTTCATCGCTCATGTCTCTACCCATCTAATGCACCACTAAAAACAAAACTAATGATGGCGTCGATATCTTTCAAGTAAATAAGTCGTCTCAATCAAGACTTCGAGTGAATAAATCGCCTCAATCAAGACACTGGATCACAATAAAATAGTTGATTACGATCAATATACTTAAACAAAATGGCTTCGCAATACCCCATCATTTCTTGTTCCATCGTCTCAGGATAGGACACCATTTCCCCTCTACGTTGAAAATTTCCGGCGAACAATTTCTCATCCGGATATAGATTCACAATTTTGGACATAAATTTTTGAGGCATACGAAATGCACCTAAACTAACAGAATGTAACTTTTCAACATCGACTACAGAAAAAACCTGCTCACAAAGTGAATTAAAATCTTGCTGGTAATTATCAGAATAGATAACCGGATCAAATCTTAAGCCAATGGGCCAACCCACGTCTTGCACTCGCCGCAAAGCATCCAGTCTCTTATGCACTGAAGACACTTTGTGCTCCAATGAATTTGAGATTGATTCTGGCGTAAAACTAAATGCGACAATACAATTACTCAAGGGCTCACGGTCAAGTAAAAAACGCACTTGAGTGCTCTTGGTACGAAGTTCGAGAATCGCCTGCGGATATTTTCTAAAAATATCAAGAAAATAATCAACAAATCCACTCACAGGTTCCAATGCAAGGCTATCACAGTCATAGCCTGAAAATAATCCTACCGTCTCTCCGCAGTGTGACCTTATCACTCGCTCTATTTCTTGTTCAAATGACTCATAATTAATAAAGAGTACATAGTTAGCAGAATTATACATACCCTGTAAAAAACAATAACGACAATCATAAACACAGTTCAACATATGAGAAAAATAATAGTTATGACGAGCCCCCACGCCATAACCTTCAGGGGCTGGAAAGACAAATTTATTATCCTTTTTAGCGAGTATTAGTGACGGCATTTTTTTCTGCAACCGGAAATTTTGATGATTACGATTAAATATCTCGCTATAGTGATCGCATTCAATATGGGGGACGTTAGAAAAACGCTGTAATATTTTCTGCACTCTATGTTGCTCCAGCATTTCTCTTTCAATATAAATAGCAGAAATCATTTTGAAAAACTCACCGGCAATCCCTCTACTTTTAAATTGGCCGCTTTTATCCAATGCTTAATCGACTGAAAATTATTCGGTGACACCACTTCCAAAATAGAGCCACTCTCAAGCAACTGCCAGCGACGTAACAATTGTTTTAGCTGAAACTGCACACTAACCGAGACCCGATACTGACTCAATAAAAAATCATACTCTGGAGGGTTGTCAGCCAAAGCTGACAGCTCCTGAGATACTTGCTGAAGTCCCTCTATTACTGAAACAATTAATGGTATTTGATTTTCAATTAATCGCGTGACCATCGCTTTGTCGATCAAATCGGCAGGTCTGATTTTATTGTCCGATATTACTTTTAGCACATGCACCAATTCTAAAGTAGAATATCGATAAGCCGCTTCGCAAAAACCGCTACCCTCCATATCATAGATTGCCTGGGTTAAGTAATCAGTCACAGGCTCTGACACCGTGATTAGATTCTCACTCTTGCAAGGCCACTTTCCTGCCCATAGAGGATAATAGGTTTTATTTTTTTTCCCAACGCCCACCGAGGCATCACAAAACGATGAAGCCATTGAAACAGTGTCAGTCACTTTATGTACAAGATAAGCGTCGCCTATTTCATGTCGAGAATGACCAGCAATCCCCACATTAAACCATGCACTTTCTGAAACAGTAACACCACGCATTACCGCATTCCCGGCATGAATCCCTGCCAATGCTGACGTGGTAGATAAGGCATTTAATTTTCCGATACCGCATACCGCTAAATGAACATCATCCCCAATATACAAAGGAAAAGGTCTAAACAATTGACAACGTTTCAATTTAAAATATTGAATTAAAGGCCTTGCCTCACAATCCAGTGCAGTGACAATAGAAATCATTAGAAATATCCGAAGAACTTAAAGTAGCATTATAGACAATATAGGTACCCTATACCATTATATAACGACGAACTAACACTAAGATTTAAAGGCCGAGCAATACATTTCAAGCCCGGAATCTCTATAAGCTAAGACCTTCTAGTCGCAACCAACCTGCTGCCACCCTGGGCGACATGACGAGCCATTGCTTATCATTTTGGTCAAGCGAAAACTTCTGACGAGGTTTACCAAAAATATTTTGCTGAATTATCTCAACACTATCAGTCACAGAAGTCACTATACCCATGTGCCCGTATTGAGTATCCTGAAATATCAAAATATCATTGACTACGGGGATACAATCACCGCCATTATAATACTGAACCAAACCGCGCTTATTATTAATTTGTCCCTGCTCAACACGATTATCAAAAAAACTACGTGCATGACCCATTCCATCAGGCATACTATATTTCAACACTATTTTATAAAAACGTTTTATGTACTCGACACACTGCCATTTTTGACCATAATAATACCCGTCTTCAGCATAATGCTTCCCATGCCCACGATGAAATAAATAGCCATTCTCATACACGGGAATGTCACAATAAGAATCAATTATTGTTCCGGCTTTTTTTGCTATAATCACGGCACGTCACTATCCCTTATGTTCATCTAATGTAAGTTAACTAGAATAGTGGCGCAGCCATCAAGATTTTCAATTCATATTTCATGCAGACCAACAAAACAAAACTTCCTCAATAAAAAAACGGCTCTAATGCCGCTTTTCTATTGTTATGGAAAAACATATTATTTTTTCATTAATTTTAAGGTAACCAGTAATAAAACCGCGCCAATAGATGCATTAATAATACTGCCTATAAATGGCCCAAGAACTAAAAACCCCAAATAACCAATGACATAATATCCTGCTGCTGCACCCGCCACCCCGATAATCATATTAAAGAGAGTGCCCACGTTTCCTTTTTTTGTCATTTTTGCGGCAAGAAAACCAAACAGAATACCGGAGACTAAAATAGTTGCTATTGTTACGAACTGAACCCACATAGTAATTCCCTCAATTTGTGTCTATTATAATATTTTTATAACATCGTAATTCTGCCTGCTTCAGCCAAGTCAGTACCTTCCACTACTACAATATGCTCAGCTACTGCTTCGCTTCAGTCTTCCAGGTTTAACAAATAACCCCATCATTGTGACTTTAAATCAATTTGCCTCTGGAATTATTGATATACCCTTTCGTCTTAGCGGAACTTCGACTAGTTTACGCAATACAATTATATCGATATTGTGCGGCTCATAGTAGCGCTTTATCGAGTATTGCAGGGTAAATTTTCATCATGTAAACTCCCCCTATTAATTAGACGATGAAGGATCAATTGGCGCCTTCTAATATAACTCCACCCCGGAACAGTACATTATGGAAAACCGAATAATTGAACTTGAGACAAGAGTTGCGTTTCAGGAAGGTACACTGCAAGAGTTAAACGATATCATTGCCAATCAACAGAATTTATTACATCAGTTAACCGACGAAATAATTAAATTAAAGGGCCAAGTCCAAAACATAACGGCATCGAACCTGGCTGATGAGTCGGAAGAATCGCCTCCGCCTCATTATTAGTCAATGACCAAAACTCGGTCCAATCATCGCTTATATCCTATCATAAATCTTCGAGACTACTGTCGTCACCTAAGCCGTTCCTATTTTGGCTGCCCGACGGGTGACTACCTCAAGTAAAGGCGACGGTCTAGCGATACAATATCCCTGCGCATAATCTACGCCAATCGCCTTAATTTTCTCGAGTATCTCCTCTGTCTCGACAAATTCAGCAATTGTTTTCATCCCTAACACCTTGCCTATTTCATGAATCGACTGAACCATTGCGGCATTCACAGGATCATCTATTAAGTCCTGTACAAATACTCCGTCAATTTTTAAGTAATCCACCGACAGGTTTTTCAAATAAGAAAACGAGGAAAAGCCGCTACCAAAATCATCCAGTGAAAACTCACAACCAATCTGTTTTAATTCTGTAATTAATATTTTGGCATTAACAATATCTGAAATGGCGGCAGTCTCAGTAATCTCAAAACAGATATCACTGGCATTGACATCGTATAATTCAAATTGTTCTTTGATATAAGACAGTAAACTGGCATCACTCATTGAAATCCCGGACAAGTTAACAGACAAAGAAACTGAATTAAACCCTGAAGTATTCAGTTCTTGTAAAGCTCCTAAAGTATTTTTTAAAACCCACTTATCCACTTTAGACATTAAATTGTAACGTTCTGCTATTGGAATAAAATCATCGGGCATAATAATTTCTTCATCTTCCCCTAACATCCTCACTAGCACTTCATAGTGATCACGAGAATCATCACCACGCAGATGATGAATAGGCTGTGCGTACAAAGTAAAGCGATCTCCTTCTAACGACTTAACGATAGTGCTCATAATATTACTTTTTTTATGAATCGATGCAGACTCATCCTGGCCCGATCGATGAATAAAATAACGATTACGCCCTTCTTTTTTTGCTCTGTAACAAGCACGATCAGCAGAAGTGAGTACTGCCTGCACATCTACAACATTACGATCTACAAAAGTCATACCAATACTTGCACCGACTGATATCACACGATCATCCCATGAAAAATTCATTTCCTGTATATGCGCATGCAAATCACTCACGATCTTCTCCGCTTCTTTTCCGGAACAATCTTCAAGTAATATAGAGAACTCATCCCCACCAAGACGAGCTAAACTATCCGTCTCTCTCACATGAAGGCTAATAAGCTTTCCCATACGCTTAAGTAGTTCATCCCCTGCTATATGTCCGCAGCTATCATTAATCATTTTAAATCGGTCCATATCAAGAAAAAGCACCGAGTGCTGCGCTCCTTGTGTCACTGCTGTCTGCAACGCTGCTTGCAAGCGAAATTCAAATTCTCTGCGATTTAATAAACCCGTTAGCGAATCATGAGCGGCGTAATAAGCTAACTGTTCTTTTTGTTGTCTTAGTTCAGTGGCCGTTTCTTTGTGGCCAATAATTTCTTTTTCGACCTGCTGTTTGTAACAATCAAGTGCCTCCCGCATCGTTTCAAAATTTTGCACAAGATTTCCGACTTCATCTGATTGAGATTTTGGCAGCTCCACCGAATAGTCACCTTCCGCCAGTTTTTTTGAAGCTAATGACAAGACCTTAATCGGTCGACTCACAACCCAATCTAATAAAGCGGCGACCGATATCACGATGACACATAACAACAATGCAAGTACTAAAATAAAATAATTTTTAAAGCTATTCAATTTTCGAAAGTAAGCCGTATTATCTAAGACCAACTCCAGAGATCCAATCTTACGAGTGTATATTTCAATATTTTGCCGTATTACAAGAATCGATCGACCGGGATAAGCCATCTTTTTCGATGAGAGTGGATAAAGGAGTTTGCCGTCCTTATTATACAAATAGACTCTTTTCCAGGAAGGATTAACCTCCAGCAAGGAATCTAGCGTATCATGTACATTAGCAAGTTGTTGCTGCAATAGTGATGGCACCAAACTTTCACTCACGCTGCGCAAATGATTTTGGTAATGCTTCTTATTTTGATCCTGAATGAAATTAGTTAAGCCAGGCAGCCAACTCCATTTTGCATAAGCAGCAAACATTAACGAAAATGCGATCAATGGAAGAAAAAGTTTTAAGCGTAGACGCATATCAACCCGTGCCTGACCAAAATAGTCTTCTACCGTTTACAAATAAATAGACTGGTAATATCATTTAATTTTTAACATTCTTAAATTCAAATTTTTTACTGAATCATAATCTGCCATAGTCGCAGTCACTACCTTTTTCATAGGAATTTTTTCAAGCAAGGCTCTCCCGGAAGGCGACATCGCCATAGTTAAGAAGGCTCGTTGTACTTTTTTAATATGCGCTAACGGCACCCTGGGGTGTGCGACTAATGGGTGCGGTTTGTGTGTTTGGGTATAATACAATATTCTCAATAACTTCCGTATTTCGGGCTTTTGTCTGTCTAGAGTGCTTTTCACTCCTCCTCCAGCGACGACTAAACCTTGAGTAACATGCAAATAAACTGACGAATGTGTTTTTACATAAACCGGTATCGTTTTAACATTAAATTTTCTTAATAACTCAGAACGAGGTAATAAACTCGCTCCCAAGGCTTTTGCGGAAGGATAGGCAACTGACTTACTATCGAGCTCCTTAATAGATTCGATAGGCTCATCTTTGCGAACAACAATAATTCCTCTCAAGACACGCGAACCGTCGCGCACCAAAGGTATATATCCTTGCCCACTATTTGCGTTAACGACATGATAAGGATTCATATAGGCAAAATCAAAATTACCTGCCATAAACTTTTTTTCGAAATCCGGTATCTGATAGGACCCAACGAGTTCAAATTTTAACCCCGTCTCGCTTTCAAGACGTTCAATAATAGGCACCCAGATTTTGAATAGCTTACGTTGCGCAAACTGTGGAACAACTCCTATCTTATACACCTGTGCCTGCTTAAGCGGCCCAGCAGCCTGTACACTCACCATCAAACTTACCGTTATCACTGCACTGAATAACAATAACCCTAAAATTCTTCGATTTATTACAAAATGAAACATGCATACCCTCTGGCACATTCAAGTGACGTATATATAAGAATAGCACCAAAACATATTAGCGGCTGACAACATAATTTCTTGAGAATTTTGTTTTTCCGGAAGGCCATGGCTTTTTGTTAAGAAATTTGGCATGTTAGCTATTGAATGAGCACTGAATACGACTACAATGTCTGCCATACGATAAAATTTATAAAGCCGATAAATTAACAGCCTTAAATGTTAGGATAACCACATGAAATTACATATTTACCTAGTAGCAGCTCTTCTTCCGATATTAACCGCCTGCGGTTCATCATCCTCAGCAACAACGGAAAAGACTGTTACCAAGACAGCTGCTACTGCCAGTTCAACTACCTCAGCCAAGCCCGCTACAAGCTCTACTAAGACTTCGGGTAAACCTGTTATTACTGTTTACAAAAGCCCTTCTTGCTCCTGCTGTCATCGATGGGTCGACCACCTCAAAGCGAACGGCTTTAATGTAAAAGCCGTTGATGTCGAAGACGTCAACATCTACAAACAAAAAGCAGGTATTGCCCCAAAACTGGCATCTTGCCACACAGCATTTGTAAATGGTTATATTGTTGAAGGACATGTTCCTGCAAGCGAGATTAAGCAGATGTTGGCCGAAAAACCTGCTATCAAGGGAATCAGCGTTCCCGCTATGCCTGTCGGTACCCCGGGTATGGAGATGGGCGGTCGCAAAGACCCGTATGATGTAGTTTCGTTTGATAAAGATGGCAAAGTAAAAGTTTACAAAAGCTATCGATAGACCTTATTCCACACTACTATTATTAGCAAAGCCACACCATTTTCAGCCATCGAGCCCTTATTTGAAAGTTTCATTCAATGAGGGCTTCCGGTTAAAATAGACTCTCCATACACAATCCGTCGATTTTACCGATTTTCGTAGAAATTTCGTCGAAAAGCTCGCATATTTTGCGATCGAGGTCTCGTTTTAGGCTCTTTACTACGCTTGAATAACAAAGTTTAATTACAGATAATATCCAAATAATATGTCTGGATTTACACAGGAAAATTCTATGACACGGACTCTCAAAAAAAAGAACCTTACGCTCAATCTATCCTTCATCGTAGGACTGTGTTTACTCACACTTACTGCGACTGGCTTAGCTGATCCTTATGCCGATGGTCAAGCGGCATATGATAAAAAAGATTACACAGCTGCATTAAAAATATGGTCGCCATTAGCAAAAAAGGGAAACCCCCAGGCACAATCGGCATTAGGCTTTATGCATGATGCTGGTGAAGGTGTAAAAACCAATAAAAAGCGGGCCATTTATTGGTATAAAAAGGCTGCAAGGCGGGGAAATGCAGGCGCTCAGTATAACTTGGGTATTTCTTATGATACTGGCGATGGCGTCTCCAAAAACCATAAGCTCGCAGCTCGATGGTATTTAAAGGCTGCCAAACAAGGCCATACAGACGCACAGGTCAATATCGGACATGCCTACACCAAAGGGCATGGTGTTAGCAAGAATTCTGAAAAAGGGCTTTTTTGGTTTATGAAAGCCGCACTAAAAGACGATGCAGTCGCTCAATATAATTTAGGTAATAATTATTACCACGCCAAGGGTGAAGCGCGCGATTATAAGAAAGCCATTATGTGGTTTACCAAAGCAGCTGAACAAGGAAACGCGGGCGCACAATTTAATTTGGGTACTGCCTACCAAAATGGCACAGGAACAACTATCAATTATAAAAAGGCCGTTTACTGGTACACCAAAGCGGCAAACCAGGAAGATTCTGACGCACAATTCAACCTGGGTCAATGTTACGACAACGGCTGGGGAGTTAAACGTAACCCTGCAATTGCAGTTTCCTGGTATCGAAAGTCAGCCGCTCAAGGCGATGCTGATGCTCAATATAATTTAGGGGTATCATTTTTACTGGGTCAAGGTGTCCCAAAAAATAGGCAACAGGCCTTTATCTGGTTCAAAAAAGCGACTAAACAAGGCTTGGCTAGAGCGCAATTTAGTTTAGGCTTAATGCATTATCGCGGCATTGGTACGCCGAAAGATCTTAAAAAAGCTCGGCGTTGGTGGAAAAAAGCGGCTGCACAAGGCAATAAATCTGCTATCAGTAACCTGGCAATACTTAGAAGGTAAATTGTAAACTATTCTCTAACGTCGTAAAATAACTAACCAGCGAGCGAAATTTAATACTGACATTAATGAGGCAGAAACATAAGTCAGAGCGGCAGCCAACAATATTTTTCTCGCAGGCTTCATATCGTCAGGGCTAAGGTATTGACCTTTTTCTAAAATCGGTAGTGCACGCCCAAAACTTGCATTAAACTCAACAGGCAAAGTGACCATATGAATAATTATTGAACTCAAAAAAGAAATTAGTACTCCACCGATAAATAACCGCGTTATTCCAGGCGAGCCACTAATCAGACCAAACAGTGGTACCAGAATAATTAAGCCAACCCCAAGCTTTTCAGCATAATAACCAAAGACAGCAAGTTTCGAACGCAACATTAATGGCGTATAACCATCAGCATGCTGTAGCGCATGACCGGTCTCGTGAGCGGCAACTGCAACTGCAGTAATGGATTTTCCACTAAAATTAGATTCGGATAGTGCTACTTTCCGGGTCGTGGGATCATAATGATCGCCTTCAGTCGTCACCACTACCTCAACGTCTTGCAAGCCATTAATATCCAGTAAATGTCGCGCCAACTCACCCCCGGTTCCATCGAGATCATCCCGTTCTTTTTGGTATCGATGAAAAGTTCTCTCGACCCACATATGTGGCCCAAACAATATCAGGAGGATAAAAAGTATAAGAATTACATAAGACATAATATTTGAGTTCGCTTACCAATAAAACAAAAAAATAATAACACAATTGCTGTCATGAACAGTCTATTTGTATGTTTATTAGGCGATTTCTAGCCGCATTATAAAGTTTTTGCTGTGTACTTATAGGTACATACCTAAAATTCCATAATATGGTAATATTACCCACAAAATAATAGTCACACTAGCTCAAGGAGTAGCGATGTCATTTCTTACCCGCTTTAAATCAATAAACATAAAAATTGGCCTTTTAGCCTCTGCCGTTCTCGTATCATTTACAGCCTTCTCAAGTGATGAACGCCCCGTTGATAAGGTCAAAGGAGCCGTCTCAGTAATGGTATTAGGCTCTGGAGGGCCCACGGCTCTAGCCAAAAGAGCCAGTGCCTCTTATTTAATATTTATTGATGGCAAACCGAAAATCCTGATGGACTCAGGTGGCGGCAGCTATAAAAATTTAGCTCTAAGCGGGGTTAATATTGCTGATCTTGATATTATGTTAATTTCTCATTTACATATTGATCACATGGGCGATCTTTCTTCGTTTGTGAAAGGAATATTTTTTCATAACCGCGCCAAGCGCACCCAACGCACTGCTCCTATTCGCATATTTGGACCCGGTGAAAATCAGGCTACTTTCCCTAATACTACTATTAAGCAATACCCCTCAACCGGCACTTATGTCCATCACTTGTATCACAAAGCGGTTGGCATTGATCGTTATCTAAATATATTTGCTAAAGCCATTAATGGCGGAACTTTTACTTGGCAAGGGACGGATGTGAGTCCAAAACTAAGTGATAATGCTACCACTATAGTAAATGAAAATGGTCTAGTCATAAAAGCACTTGGCGTGTTTCACGGACCCGTTCCATCATTAGCTTTTCGAATTGAGTACAAAGGAATTTCGATTGTTTACTCAGGGGACACAAACTCAAAGTCCGGCAACATGATTAAGTTATCACAAAATGCCAGCATGGTAATTTACGACACAGCAATTACCGATACATTACCGAACACCTATCCTTCGGACGTAGTTTTCAAAGCCCTACACACAACACCCACTCGTATGGGACAAGTCACTGCAGCTGCCAACCCTGAAATTCTTTTGCTGTCTCACTTAACACCTGTCACCAGCCCACGCATTAAAGAAGTAAAACATGTTGTGCGTGCAAATGGCTATGTCGGTAAAATTAAAGTTGCGAAAGACTTAAAAGTTTATAATTTCTCTGCCAAGTAGAGCAGAGCCAGTCTTGCAATGAATGCAGGTGATTACGTCACATTAGGCTTAGCTTCTACCCACGTATCTCGAGGGAATGCTACATTAAGTCAGGTACTAATAATATAACGTTACGATTCACAACTTGAATCTCAATTTTTTAATTTTGAGATTCAAGATTTTCTAAGTCTTCTGTCAATTGAATCCAGGCTTCTTCAGCAAGTATAATATTTTTCTGACACAATGATTGCTTTTCCAAAAGCTCTTTCAACTCTTCCTTGGAATCATCACTATAGATATCACTGTTCGCCAATTGTTGTTGATAGTGATCTTTTTCATCGCTGAGGCTATCCATTTCCTGCTCTATTTTTTTAAGCTTATTACGCATAGGCTGTGTTTTTTTACGTAAATCAGAGGCATTTTGTCTTTGTGCTTTCTTATTGAGTGGGCTTACATCTTTAGGCTCACTTTCCTTTTTATCTTGCTTACCTTGCTCATTAACCCAACGCCGATAGTCTTCAAGGTCGCCGTCAAACTCAGTCACTTTACCACTGTCGATTAATAATAATTGATCGGTCACAGTACGTAACAGGTGCCTGTCATGCGAGACGATAATCATCGCCCCTTCGAATGCTTGCAAGGCAACACTCAAAGCGTGTCGCATTTCAAGATCAAGATGGTTAGTAGGCTCATCCAGCAATAGTAGATTTGGTTTTTGATATACAATCATCGCCAACACTAAGCGGGCTTTTTCTCCTCCTGAAAAAGGTGCGACCAAGGAGGTAGCCATATCACCATCAAACGCAAACCCCCCTAAAAAATTACGCAATTCTTTCTCAGTCGCTTTACTATCCAATCGTTGTAAATGCAGTAAAGGACTCGCTTGTGAATCAAGTTGCTCAAGCTGATGCTGTGCGAAGTAGCCAATATTAAGATCTTTAGCCGGTGTAATTTCACCATTAATAGGCTCGAGTTCATTCGCGAGTAATTTAATTAGAGTAGATTTTCCGGCGCCATTGTAACCTAACAAACCAATTCGGCTACCAGACTGAATATTCATTCGTATGCCTGACAATATAGGTTGACTCGAATACCCTATCGATACTTGTTTTAACTGAACCAAAGAATCAGGCTGTCTAACAGGAGTTCTGAATTGAAATGAAAAAGGAGAGTCTACATGCGCGGCCTGAATAATACTCATATTCTCAAGCGCTTTTACCCTGCTCTTTGCCTGGCGTGCCTTGCTCGCCTTAGCTTTGAAACGAGTAATAAATTGTTGCATATGCGCGATTTCGCGCTGCTGCTTATCATACATGGACTGTTGATTCGCTAACTGTTCAGCACGGCGCACTTCAAAAGCGGAGTAATTTCCTTTATATAAGGTAATATCTTTCTTCTCAAGATGCGCGATATGACTGGTAACACGATCCAGGAAATCTCTATCATGTGAAATTATTAGTAATGTGCCAGGGTAATTAATTAACCACTCTTCTAGCCACAATACTGCTTCAAGATCCAGGTGATTAGTCGGCTCATCTAATAATAATAGATCTGAGCGGCACATTAATGCTTGTGCCAAGTTCAAGCGCATACGCCATCCACCTGAAAACTCGTTTACCGCACTTGACTCTTGCTCACTCCTAAAACCCAATCCATGCATTAGCTTTCCTGCACGACTGGATGCACTATAGCCATCCATTGTTTCTAAATCATGATATAAATGAGCTAGCTTCTCTCCATTATCAGCTTCTTCTGCAGCTTGAATGTTCTTTTGCAATCGCCGCAATTCAGCATCACCATCAATAACATAATCAAGAGCCGTGCGATCCACCGCAGGAGCTTCTTGAGCAACATGCGCTATTACGGTACGTGGAGGCAGACTACAATCACCTGCGTCTGCCTGCAATTCTTGTCTGATAAGCGCAAACAAGCTGGATTTTCCACAGCCGTTAGCTCCAGTCAAACCTACTCGCTGGCCCGCATTGATAATACAGGAAGCTTCGTGAATAAGTTCCCGTGTACCCCGTCTTAGACTTAATTTATTTAATTTTAACACGGGCGGAGTTTAACAGATCTTGACGCTAAAGGGATTAAGATACCGTCGAATCTAGGCTGTTAGTGCTAATATCAGAAAAATGTTGCCTGTAACTTTCCGAATCAAAAAAACACCCCTTAACGGGGCTTTTTTTCAGACTTTTTACTTAAATTCCTTCCATAAACCATCAAAGGTTTTCGAGAAACTGCTCACAAGACCGGGGTCAGATAGTACAGTAATGTTTTCATGATTATAACGAGAAGCACTGCGTGTCCAGTTAAAACTACCATTGACCAGAGTACTTTGATCAAATATGGCAAATTTATGGTGCATGTGGTTTGAGCTATTATCCATTTTAAGGTCAATGCCTGAATTTGCTAACTCCACGACATCACTCCCTAAGTCTTCTGACTTGTCATTGTCAGTAATAATCCGAATTTTGATCCCTTTCTTATGTGCCGCAATAAGCGCTCTGGTAATGTTATCGTCAGAAATAGTAAACACACACACATCAATACTTAATTTTGTCTGTTGTGCCAAAGAAATTATTCGATTAGCACAATGAGTTCCAGGACTAAAAAAGGCATCAGATTGAAGATTACTTTTACTGCCGCGTAAAGAATCTAATAATCGCATGACATGTTCTAGCCACTTTATGGATTCCACATGAAATTGTCTAGATTCTCGCATTGCGCTAGCCACTAAATCAAAAGCACAATTGCGCGTAAAATTTAATGCCTCAAGATCATTTTTATAGTCGATCAAGACTGCATTTAATCCCAATTTCTCAGTTTTAGATAACTTGAAATCTTCGAAGGTTGAAACTAGTGCCGTTTCTATTTTTTCATATAACATCTGCGTAAGCTTTTATTTGTTTATCGTAAGCCTAATATATCACAATCCTGTTCGTTCAACGTAATCTGTATTTATGTATAAGCTTACCACTCTCATTACCTTCAGTGACCCCATTTGCGTAACGTATAATGTAATCAAATACTCTGGATTGCTTGAACTTCACTTTATCCCCCGCCTTGAGTGAAGGAATATTTACCGGCGAGTTAACCAACGTTCCTTCAATGGAGGATCCCTGCCACTTTAGTACCTCTACCCACATATACTCGACCCCGCCATTAAGCGCTATGAAGGGAGCCTTAAGTCGTACAAATCCAGGCGCCAATCCTTTACTAAATTGTTTTTTGATAACAGCTAGTTTCTTAATAGCCCTACTGGATGCGGCAATAATCTCTTGATTATTGTCCTCGACTACATCCATACGATCATGCTGCTTAAACAAACTCAAAAAATATTTATGTTGCTTATCATGTTCGTTTGCCCCTGATTTCCACCGGAAATCCAGTGACAAAATCATATTATTAGGGTCGCCTTTGTCTCGTTTTACCACCCGGTAAGCGATGGTAATTTTTTGAGGTAACGGCCTATTCATTTGCCCAATGACCATTTCCCTGAACTTGCTATTTTTAATTTTATTCAGATCTATCACAAATTTACCGAGCTTAATCTGCACCGCTTTTTCGACAAGAGCCTGACTCACCAGGCTTATCAAAAGTGCTGCATAGTGCTTATCCATCCACATAAATCGCTCAATAACGATATCAGGATAACCAAACTTCTTTTGGCTCATCGTTATAATACGAAAATATTTCCCCCTTTTATAAGCATGCGTATTTAATTGTCCTCGCGCATAAGGAATGCCTTCTTCCCAGTGACTAAGACGCAATGCATCCCAAGCCTTTATTGAAATCATCTGACGAGTAGCATCGTCCCAAATGACAAAATTATATTTCTGACCAAGCTCATATAAGACATGTTCTATTTTACGCAAATTAGTAAAGCCTGGGCTCGAATTATAGAAAAAAGAAATATAAGCCATTCTTGGTTTTTGCTGCAACCTTACTATTTGCTTTGAAGATAGGCCTAGGCCTGCATACCGTAAGTATCGCTTATCTGGAATAAAGTAATTTGAATTAACATTATCCATAACGGTTACCGCGAAATGATTGCCTTTTTGAGTTTTCTTAAATCGCTTAACCGCTGTAAATTGAGTGAGTGATTTAGACAAGATATTTAGGATATTTTTCTGACTAAGATTATTTTCAGCTCCCATAAAATAAATAGCAAAGGAGTAATTAAGTTTAGTATTTCTAGCAGGGTGGCGCGCACTAACATTAAAAGATATTAGAAGTATTGTAACCATCACTATTGAGAGACTTCTATTCATAATTTTTCCAACAACATTAATCCACTTGCCGCTTACTTGAATATGGCCAAACAAGCAATTTCTAATTTTTACTCGTTTTGCGCACAGATAAAACTATAACACTTACAATGACTCAATAAAATCGACTCTCTAAATATATTAAACAACGTTCGTTTTCGATTAACCAGCCAATGATAAGCAACAAAAGTTCAGAGCTGTATTATCTCATAAAGCATCACAGTTGAAAGAATGGCCGTGTTAACAGTGGCTTAACATAATAATTGCACTAAACGCTGTTTTTCCGATACTAGCCTAACTTAACGTTTAAGTGATACAGCCTACGCCTTTATTTAATCTGGGTATTTATATGAAAAAATGCGTCAAAAGTATTCGAGAAAAGATCCAATTTTAAGGTATAATTGCACTACGCAGGATAAGCAACCGAATATTCTGCCACTTAATAACTTTCCAGGAGTAGTGTTTCGTGAACTTTAAATTTCGTTCTATTTTCATATTGTGTTTTTCATTCTTAACTCTTGTCAACGTACAAGCAACAGCCCTGGACTCAAGCAGTCCCACCACGACTGTGAATTCCATTATCAAAGGTGTCGCTAACTATCAACCAGAGGTGATTTGGAGCGCTCTCCCAAAATCATATCAGACCGATATCAATAAGCTACTGACCAGCTTTTCTCGTATGACGGATAAAGACGTTTTTGATAAATATAATAATCTGGTAAGACGATTACTTACTGCAGTAAAACAAAAGAAGAGCATGATTGTTAATACCATTAAAAAGATGGCGCCACCTAGCAAACAGGCTAGCATTGTCCCGATGCTTGATGCTGCAATTCTGTATATAGATGTATTTTATCGCAGCCCTTTCACCTATTACGACAAAATAGATCAAGCCGATTTAGGTAAAATCATCACCGATGATGGTTCAAAATTGATGAAGGCCTTTCTCGCAATAGATGAAAAATTCACAGGCAAGTTCAAAGAGCTAGGCAACTTCAATGCAAAAGAAGTGTCACGCAAGGGATCAGAAGTGACTATGTCGATGCTAAATAAAGATACAGTGGTTGGTAAACCAGTAGTATTTGTTCAAGTTGAAGGTCGCTGGATACCGAAAGATCTGTCGCTTAACTGGAAGATGTTCATGGCGAAGGCAAGCTCACAAGCAACGCTATCCAAAGAAAAACTAAAAGAAATGAATGAGAAATTTCGTAAAATATTACCCATTCTAGAACAGTTCGTTGCCTCCATCGAAAAAGTGAAAAATGAAGCAGAACTAGCAACTTTACCACTTCAAGCAATGGTTTTAGTTCAGCAAATCAAAGCAATGAAATAAATATTTTGATTTAATACAACTATCTATTATGTGTGCCAGACTCTAAACCGACATAGGTAATTAGCTGGCACACCTTTTTCTTCAAGCCCCAGTCCTCTAAATTGATTTATCATTTAACGCTAAAAGTAGCCTATACTTTTTAGATTCATGTTAAAAACTTTAAAACTTCTTTTACCCGCTCTACTGCCATCATGGCGATTTTTCGATGTCATCGCGCCTTCACCACGTATTCAGTTTTGCATACAAGAAAATAGCGGATCAAAAAAATGGGGCGAGTTTAATCCCCGCCCAATACGAGTAAACTTCATTCAGATGAGCAAGAGAATTCTCTGGAATCCTGCCTGGAACGAGACTCTATTTCTGATGAGCTGCGCAGAGCGCTTAATTGAAACTCCCACCGCACATAGTGAACAGGAAATATTTAAACGTCTGATATTCACTTTGCGAGATGAACGTAACCTTAACCCTAACACAGCAATTCAGTTCCGACTTATTACTATAAAACGAGAAGGGACAGAGCTTCATAGCGAAATAGTCTTTTATTCCCAAGTCCGAACAATTTCGCTTGAAGATCGCTACAATGGACTTTGATACTGCAATTCGCACTACTGAAATATTAATGGGCCTCGCCTTTGTTCAGCAAAGTCTTGAACACTGTAAGCACAAAGAACAAAGACTACTCTTTGTTCCGCGGCTTCTATTGTCGTTAATTCTTATTACCGGCCTGTATTCCGCCTGGACATTATTACTCTTATTACTAATCGCTGTATTTACCCTTCATCGATTCCAGGGCCCTTATAATGGTGGTTCTGACCGAATGAGCCTGCTAATCCTAATTTGTTTAGGTTTAGTCTATTTAGCACCGACACTACGTTGGAAGGAAATCGCTTTTGGCTATCTTGCTTTACAGCTAGTTTTATCGTATCTGATTTCAGGCTGGGTGAAGCTAATCAATTCAGATTGGCGTAATGGCAAAGCATTAGCGGACGTATTTCAATTTTCAGCTTACCCTGTCAGCGAAAACCTCAGAAACTTGAGCCAACATCCCAACCTACTATACTATGCAAGCTGGGCAGTGATACTCTTCGAACTAATGTTTCCCTTTGCCTTATTTTCAGCGACGAGCTTAGTCATCGCCCTATTTATTGCTGCCGTTTTTCACTTTGCGAATGCATGCCTGTTCGGTTTGAACCGTTTTTTTTGGATATGGATAAGCAGTTACCCATCTCTACTCTGGTTTCAAGGCCGCGTCATAACTTAAAAATGACGGTTACGCAGATACTTACTATTAAGGAGCCTCTCTCACCTAACACATTTCCCTAGTAGCCGGATTTAGCCGTTAATTTTTAGGTAAATTTGATCTTTGATATTGAAAAACCTCTTTAAAGGTTTTAGAATATTCGCCTGAATCAGCTGAGCCCAATGTCATGAATATTTTAAAATTTGAGAAAAAGAAAAAGTACGATCAACAATATTTTGAACTTCACCTTGGCACCAACTATTACAATGAACATATCGTTAATCGCTGGGACAAAGCGCGTTTCGTCAAAGATGCTGATTCAGAAAGTTATGAAATTTTGAATCATATTTGGTCAAAAGATAAAAACTTTCTTTACCAAAGAGGTCTTAAACTGGGACTTCCTGACACCGATTCTTTTACAGTATTAAACGAATGTTTCGCCAAAGAGAAACAAACTGTTTATACCATAGCAGGGATTTTTAAAGACGTTAAAGATCCATCGAGCTTTACGGTATGTGATGATGGCATCCACCCAGAAACAGCGCCAGCGAAGACTCAAGAGAGTACATCATTAATTATTGATGACGACTGGATTGAAGATGAGGATATTCATTTATCTCATGGAGGGTATGCAAAAGATAATGTTAACGCCTATTTCTTTTCTGAAATCATTAGCGAATTTGATGAGTTGCACGACGGTAAGTCTGGAGAGGGAAAACCGCAGATTTTTGAACGTTTTACTGTAATAAAGAACATTGATCCTGAGTCATTTAAGTCGCTGACGCTTGGGTTTGCACGCGACAAACATAAAGTTTTTTACCTGGGACAAGAACTTACTGATTGCGATTCTGACAGTTTTGAGATCATCCCACTGTCACCTCTGGAATATTCAGACTTAATACTACTCCCCTTTTCCAGAGATAAGAATAATATTTACCTTGGATACCAAAAACTCCCTAATGCCGACCCTGAGAGCTTCAATACCATAGACTCTGATTTGCGTTGGTTTAAAGACAAAGCGTCAATCTATTATAATCAGATTAAGCTTCATAAAGCCGACCCCCAATCGTTTAGGCTTTTAGACATGAATTACGGTATTGATAAGTCACGCGCATATTTCGAACACAATCTGATAGCAGGGGCTGATATCGGTTCGTTTGAACAAATTGGAGATCACTACTGCGCTCAAGACAAAAATTATGTCTATTTTGAGGACAAGCAGGGATTTAAACTCACTCAAGGAAAACTTCTGGAATTACCTAATTTCGAAGGGATTGCAGAATACTTTAAAGACCGCAAAAACATATACTATTCCAATTTCGGTGAACTGCAAAAAATTGACGTGGACTACGATTCTTTTGAACTCATTGCTCACGATTACGGTGGCCCGGAAGCTAGAGATATAAACAATTTATATCTCTACGGTGAAGTTTATGATGAATCAGAAGACGATGTAGTTTTTTCGAATATCGAGCACAATGAACAACAAGAACTAAGCGTAGAGTCTCTTCAAGATGAGATGAACTTTTTGAGCTTACTTTCTTATGATAAAGAGATAATAGAAACGTATACACATTATCTTAGTCTCGAACAGAAGGTCGAAAATAGAATTCAACAATACTCGATTGACGACTACGAAAAGCTTGGTGAAATTCTCTCGGGAGATGACGAGCTAGAAAAGTACCGCGTAAAAAAGGAAATACAAGAATTTAAGAATTATACCGAGCAAGTAGATAATTTTCTTGAAAACGAAATAGATATGTTGGTTAGTGATGATAATGATTTTATAGACCAACTCACCTTGCATGAATTTAGTGAGACTGTAGAACTCGACAAACAAACCCCGGAAGAAGCCAAGGCTCTGCGCACTATATGGTGGAGTGATAACACTCATTCCAAAAACCTAAGAAAAAAATTGTTAGCGATCGTCGAAATATTGACTCACAATAATATTAAAATCGTTGAGGACACAACAACGCTATTATTCGCTCCTGAAGAATTCTATGAACAATATAAACATGAATTCGACTATATCGATATTGTCACTTACGCCGACATCTGCAGCCGCGTTAAACACGGCGAAGTAATTGACCCGGTAAGCGCCATAATTTACTTTATGTTGTTGCCGGGCCTGGCGCTATATTCGTTGAGTGAAGCCGTATTTCCATCTGAGTTAAAAGCAATATTCTCCACACTCTGTAGTGATAGAAAAATTAGTATTGATCTTTCCATGCTTACTGACGAGTCTCTTACAGAGCATGCCTATCATGATTCAGCAGGCTATTTTATCGACCAACTTGCTGAGCAGTTCGAACTTATTGATTATAAATTATTTTGTCTAAAAGGAAGAGACATAGAATCGACAGAACTTATCGGCATACTCCCAGCTCAAGATTATCAGAATTTAATCAAACATAACACGGCAGAGCTGCACTTCGACGACTATTTTACAGAATACCCTCTACGAAAAGGAATTACGGCTCTACAACAAACACTCACGGATGCTAATCTATACAATCACGATTTACTAAAAAAACTCGACGAATACGATAGAAATCAGTAACCACTTAGAACCGTTTTACAGTAATATTGAAAGGAGTATTCATTTTTACTAGGGGATAAAAATGATTGCCTTACCTGTTCAACCTGTATTGGATACTATTTGTATCCCGGCAATTTTTATTTGTCGCTCATCATTTTTCCCGTCGTTCGACTCAGCAAAGCCAAAAGAAAGATAAGACATACTGAGTACTACAATGAGTAATGACCGACTCAACAGACGAGTTATCCCTGAAAAATACAGTTTGATGTGCACACGTGTTTTAAGAGTTAATTTGGGCAACATAATATTGCCCGATTTCCGCACGACTTTTGTAACACTTTTTTTATCAACTGACATCGTCGCTTTCATTTATTCCTCCTCAAATTGATAATACCTAAAATACCCATACCTTAAGTTAAACAAATCGAGGTGACATTAGTCTACGCGCATACTGTTTGTTTACTGATTAAATGTGGCAGAAATATTGCGTCCTTTTAAAGACGACATTTTCTCTACAATAACCCGCGATATCTAATGATGCTAATGAGGATAAAATATGAATAGCCCAATTCAGATGGACATCGCAACTAGAACGATCCATACAATCTTGTTATATAGAATATAATAAAAACAATAGTGTAAATACTAGTCAAATTTCTCTTTATCAATAAGAAAATTAAATTGATTTAGTTGACGTTATTAAACCTGGACCTGATATAGTTTAATCTTTTTAACTTGCTATACTGATTGAACTGAGTGACTCACCTCCGGAAATATCGAAATGAACTTTAATCCTGACTATTTAAGTAAACCAGAAACAGAAACACCTAAACTAATCGCAGCAAACTGCGAGACCTTTGATAAAGCTCAAAAGGTATTCGGTAAAATCAGTTCGGAATATCGCGTCGCACTCGCCCTTGACATTGATTACGACCCGGAGATTCCAGACAATATCTCGAATACTCATATCTCCAAGGCTGGCGGACTTCCACTATTCCCTAAGGATAGAGAATGGCCTTTATGTGAGATGTGTGGTGAAGAAATGTCGCTAAAATACCAAATTCGTCAAGAGGATGCGCCAGCGCTTCCCTCCCCTGATGACAAAGATATGTTGTTGGTTTTCATGTGTCCCGAAGATTGCGGAGAAGAAGAACCTGAACACGAAATCATTTGGCAGAAAGAATCCGATATCCTGGACCCATTAATTACCATGCGAGGACGTAATATTGCCGGCAGACAAATAGAGTTTCATCCATTTCGTGATCACATGTCTTTTAATGAGCACGATGAAGAAGGTGTTAACTTTAGCGAGAGTAATCTAGGAGATTGTGAAATTCAATTCGAAACACGTACCTACGCTCGTCTAATTGAAGGGATAGCCGATGATAGCCTGGATGAACGCCTGAAACACTACGGTGATGACCCGCTTGCTAAGCTCGATAACATGGAAAATGAGGGCATTAAATTTTTTGACGCTATTGAATTATACCACCTTGATAAGGAAAAAATCGGCGGCTACCCATCGTGGAAACAACACTCAATACAATGCCATGGCCCTTATATAAATATCTTACAAATCGGATGGGCAGAAGGTACCTGGCATATCGCAGCTTGCCCTACCTGTGGCGAGCTGATTACAGAGTATCAAGGGACATAAATATGAAGGAGATAATTGACAGTGGAATTAAGGTCTTAACTAATATTAGTGATCTTAATGAACTCCACATTCACACTTTCCGTAAACAGGGAAACCTGACTCTAGAATTAATATTTAACAAAGGTATCGACTCGACGAGTCTAACCCCCTTTTTCAAATTGCTAAACATCGAAATTTACAAGCGGATACATTTTTACAAAGTATGGCCCTTGATAAATTCACTGACTCTTTCTATCGCCTTAAAGCCTTTTATTTACTAATAGCGCTTGCAGGTGACAAAAATCTCGAAGTCGCAAAAAAAGCATATCACCGATTCAATTATGAGGATGAATATGAATGCGTTTATAATTTTTCCGGAAATAAGGTGGACGTACTTCATCTTGTCTCAGATAAAGATGTATTTAGGCAAAACCTAAAAAACATTATGACCGATATTGATGAGCTATTGCTTGAAATCGACTAACCGCTATGACGACTAAATTGAATACTGCTAATAGAAATTCAATCAATATTTACTGTCTCTTGATCTTCATATCTGACATATAGACACTCCTGGGCACTTGATTTACTCTACTTTGTAAGTTAGTTTATCACCGTGAGCACCAAGCTTATATCCTGGAAATCAACTAACATATTGTAGACTCAGTAATGACCACACAGAAAACTCGTACTAAACCCCAAGCCCTGGCTTCACTTATTGCGCTAACAGCCATAGGGGCGCTTACTATATTCATAGCCAATCAAATCAGTGCCAATAAAGCCTGGTTGTTTCTTATAGGAGTTGCTCTAGGCATCACACTTTTACATGCCATGTTCGGCTTTACTGGCGGCTGGCGAAATTTTATTCGTCAGCGTAACAGTGCGGGGATAAGGGCTCAAATATTTCTGATTGCACTCACCAGCATTATCTTCTTTCCACTACTAGGAAAATTATTTCCGTCTATATCAGTCGCAGGTGCCTTAGCGCCTGTTAATGTTTCAGTATTTGTTGGCGCATTTTTATTCGGGATAGGAATGCAGTTGGGAGGAGGATGTGGTTCGGGCACCTTGTTTACTGTAGGGCAAGGTCAAACCGATATGTTGCTTACTCTATTATTTTTCATTGTAGGGGCAACCATAGGGACAGCCCACTTACATTGGTGGAGTACCTCATTTCCTGGGACTTCGTCAATTTCACTAATCAAAATAATGGGCTGGATCCCTGCGTTACTTTCACAACTGCTCGTACTATTCCTACTCTATAGACTTGTTCGTTGGCTAGATCATTATCGAAACCCCAGCCCAAGCAAACACACAACAGGTGATCACCCCCGGCTAATCACTAGACTATGGCAGGGCCCTTGGCCTCTAATATGGGCCGTTATTCTATTAGCACTATTAAACTTACTCACCCTATTAGTCGCAGGGCATCCATGGTCAATTACCTTTGCGTTTGGATTATGGGGTGCAAAAATCTATAGCGCTCTTGGTGGAGACCCTGCATCATGGTCATTTTGGACTTCATCCTTCGCCTCCAATGCGTTACACCAAACCGTGCTTGCTGACACTACCTCGGTTATGAATTTTGGCATAATCCTGGGGGCAGTTTTAGCAGCCTCCCTAGCCGGAAAATATGCCCCTGAAGCACGGTATAGCTGGACCCGAATTTTGACCGCAATTATAGGAGGACTATTACTTGGTTACGGTGCTCGCCTGGCCTATGGCTGTAATATTGGAGCCTTATTGGGGGGAATCGCCTCTGGTAGTCTTCATGGATGGTTATGGTTAGTGGCCGCATTTGCAGGTGCTATTGCAGGAGTAAAACTTAGAATCTGGATTAGACTCGATCCACCAGTGAGTAACGGAAAAATATAGTTTATGAAAAAACGCAATCAATTAATTATGGGGTCTGCTTTTACGTTGGCCACACTAGCAGTAGCCATAGATCATAGTAAACACCCATTGCCAGAACCCGTTCAAAAGCAGAGCAAAGATGGAGCTTCTTTAGGCGATTTTTCTCAACCAGGCACGAACCCTTGCTCGATCAATCCCTGTTCAGTGAACCCGTGCTCAATAAACCCCTGCAGTATGAAATGAGTACCACACCAAACGAGACTCAGTATGCTGTAAAAAATCTCCTAAACTGCTATCAGTACTGGTCAGAGCAACAAAGCAACCCTGTACTTGACCTGCTAGACAACAAACCCTTAACCATTAATGAAAAATATCCCGATCCTGCACTTAAATGCCACAGCGATATGCTCAGAGTATTCTATCATTACCACGAACAACCTTTTCAGTATGCTGACGAACACGGGCACTTTCATTATTTTATAAAAATAGAAAAAACTGATTGCAGTGAAAACGAATGGAGCCACCTCGCTGGCTTATGTATTAACTCGTTGGGACAGCCCATTCGATGGTTCACGACCAACCACTGGGTAACTGCTGCACGGTGGATAAACTCCGAAGAATTAATACCCAAACTAGATTTAATCGAAAGCGACAATCACAGCGAATCACCGCTGCAACAATGGTTAGTGTCTATCTTAGTGATATTTAAGAAGCTTATTATAGAATTACTTATTGCTCGCGATAAAAAACTCACACAATTGATGGGAGCTGACGAACATTTACTAAAAGATCTTCTGAAAAATCGACAACATTATATACTAGGCGAACAAGTTTTTGATTTACATACCTATATTTCGAGTTGCCATGACCTTGACTGCATTTAGAAAAAAAACTAGTTTCACCGCTGACTTTCTTCAATTTCCGCCACTTAAACATTCACTTTAACATCGAATGATAACGGCCTTTTACCGCCGCGACTGTTTTACCTGCATCGATTGCGACAGTTCAAATGAGTCGAGCGAAACCACTTTCATCAATTCTTTCACTGGTGAGTATTTTGGTCTCGTACAATTAAATTGATGATAAACAATCGACACAACCTTAGGACCACCTTACTAATAAGACAGAAAAATAGTCTCATCTTTGTCAGCTGGCCGACAAATAAAAACTGACAACATATGAGCAACACATTAAATATAATTCGCCCCATACAGAATTGACGCCTATTCCATCAGTTAGTTATGCATTTGACTAAATTTTATCAATTATCATCCCTAAAACTTGACCTATGCCCCGGACATAGCTCTAGACTTTCGGTACACGGTTGTAAAAACACATAGTCTGCTTAGTACAGATATTTTTATATTAACGTTTTAAGGGTACTAACATTTTAAGGGACTGGAATGCCTCGACCTAATATTCTTCAATCGAGTCTAGCAACATATTCGACTTGCCTTGTCCCCGATCAGTTTTCACCCTTTTCCGTGTCACTAAATGGAACGCATTTTTCGCGCCTCCTAACCTTAAGTTTAACGGAGATTAAAAAATGAATATTAGATTAACAGCCACTGCCATTAGTGCAGCTCTGGTATTGGGACTCGTTTTTGGTCCTACATTCGCAGGTAAAGATGGAGCAGGACATAGTAAAGATTATCGGACATTTTACGTTGGAGGGAAAATTGAATACGGAAAAATTTCTGATTCATATAATTCTGATCTAGTAGTATACCTCGCCGGGAATCAGTTTATGGTGGTAGAAAAACTCATAAAGGATTTTCAGAAAAAGAATCCATCGATTAAGAAAATCTTCGTTGAGACCATTCCGCCAGGCCAGATATTTAAAAAGCAACTATTGAAGCAGGGCGAAATAAATGGCAAAAAAATATCTAAAACGCCGGATGTATTTGCCAGTGTCAACATAAACCATCTTCGTAAACTTAAATCTAAAAAAATTATGAATGAGTATATTATCTATGCTCATAATAAACTCGAACTAATGGTCGCAAAGGGAAACCCTAAAAAAATTAAAGGAGTGAGAGATCTGGCTCGGGACGATTTAGTGCAATCACATCCTAATCCACTTACCGAAGGTATATTTAAGTTCTATGGTTCGCAAATGCTAAAAGACCTTGGCTTATACGAAAAAGTCACCGCGGGAAAACAATGCAAAAGCTGCTGGGCCATTAAGGGCAAAACCTGGTTTACTTCTCGTCATCACCGTGAGACTCCGTTCCGCCTTGAGAAAGGTCAAGCCGACGTAGGAATAGTCTGGGCAACAGAAGTTTCCTATGCCATTGCCTCAGGTCGTGGCGTGGGTCGAGTCAAAATTGCTGCACCCTTTAATATGCAGTCAAAAGTTGGCTACGCTATCGGCAAGTTGATTGCAGGACGTAATCAGAAAAATGCTGACAAATACCTTGCTTATCTTGGAACCGCCGATGCGCAAAACATCTATGCCTCTTACGATTTCATCAAGGCTACTGCAGCGGAACTTAAGGTTAAACCTTTAACGCCATTTCAGAAGAAAAAGAAATAATACATTAGAGGAACCAGGGGCGATTTCTTCGCCCCTTTTTTGATATAAGCACAGCCGAATGATAGTTTCGCACAAAGCAACCATAGTGATATAATAATCAATACTAATATTCACAATACACTGGTATCACTATGCTCCCCAGACTCAGTCGATTTATTTTACCTATATTAATAGCAGTCTCTTTTTCTGTTTCAGGTGCGGTGCCAGAGGGACTAAAACCCGTACTCAAAAAATTTAAAGGTAGCGTAAACGGTCTGAGCATCTACGTCAGTCGAGTCAACCACGATTCACCTTGGGTGACTTACAACAGCCATGTCTCACGCAACCCAGGCTCCGTGATTAAACTACTCACTTCCGCCTCAGCATTAGACCTGCTAGGCCCGGCCTATACCTGGAAAACAGAGTTCTATGTCAATAAACTGCCGAAAGATGGTCACCTGCGCGGCCCACTTTACATCAAAGGATACGGAGACCCCTATATTACAGTTGAACGACTTTGGGCAATGGTACAAGAACTTCGCAATGCGGGTTTAAAACATATTCATGGAGGAGTAATACTCGACGCCAAGTATTTTTATCGTAATAGAAAAAGCACGATGGCCTTTGATGGCCAGGGAAGTCGCTCTTATAATGTGCGACCTTATGCCTTGTTGGTAAACTTTCAAAGTTTACGTCTACGAATATCATCCGCAGCTAAGTCAGTAGAAATTCAAAGCTACCCCAAAGTATCTACGATTAGAATCAAAAATAACCTTAAATTAGTCAAGGGTAGATGTGGTGCATGGAAACATAAAATCAAGATTAAGAGTCAGGTCAACTCACACAGAGAAACTCTCGTTATAACAGGCCGTTACTCTAAAAGGTGCTCTACAAAAACGATGTACCGTGCCGTACAAAATGCCGAGAACTATACGGCAGGAATATTTATTAATATGTGGCGTCAGCAAGGCGGCACTATAAAAGGAATATATAGAAATGGAAGAGTCCCAAAAAAA
>VAOX01041952.1_pt1 | contig 28110 bp, 32 predicted proteins | sample 3393891 | NCBI WGS metagenome assembly VAOX01 (sample SAMN08290429, study PRJNA428436) | hydrothermal vent metagenome | isolation source: Deep-sea hydrothermal vent chimney | place: Indian Ocean: Southwest Indian Ridge | depth 2822 m m
TAAAAAACTTTATTTACAAGCAGTCTCCATTCTCACAAGTCTTAATAAGCAAGCAATGACTTTAGAACTAGAAGGTGAAGTCATTACAAAAAACATACAAGAGTATGTAGAATCAAAAAGAACAGAAATCAATAAAAAATTATCGAAAAAAACCATCGCAAAAATAAATAATGGTTCAAATATTTGGCAGTACACCTATGTAACTCGACTACATGAAAAAAAATATCGACTAAGCCCTAACACTGCGGTACTCAATTCTTTTAATAAAGACTATCAGTTTATGACCAGTGAATGGCACAGACTTAAAAGTTTGTCTGACCAAGCCTTTGAATTTAAAAAACTGGAAAAATTTAATGTTGCCTCTCAAAAATATAATGCAGCCATGTTGCATTGGGTTGATTTAAATAATCAACTAGTCACCGAGATTTTGCCGAAAATGAAAGCATTGGGGAAAAAAGTAATATCCAATGCAGTTCAATCTGCCAAGCTCTCGGTTAAACAAATGTCAGACAAGCGAAGTAATATTGCTCTTACACTTATTTTAATCAGTCTGTTTACTATCGCTTTAGGAATCGTAATTGGTACATTAATCGCGCGTTCAATTTCATCACCATTGGGGAAACTTAAAGAACAAGCTCTCGCCATTAGTGATGGCAATTACGAAACAAAAATAGAACTCCAATCAAAAGATGAAATAGGTCAGTTAGCTGATGCGTTTAACTACATGTCTCAAACCATTGCAAATGAAATGGCTCAACGTGAAACAGCAGAAAAAGCACAGCGCCGTTCACAAAAAATGGATGCCGTAGGTCAGCTAACAGGCGGCATTGCACATGATTTTAATAACTTACTCGCCATTATGCTTGGTAACCTTGAATTACTTCAAGATTCTATAGCCAAAGATAGCGAAGCATGCAGTAATATTAAATCTATAGAAAAAGCAGGCTTACGCGCTGCAACACTCACCCGGCAGTTACTCAGCTTTTCTAGAACCAAAGCGACTCAAGTTGCATTGGTTGATATTAATCAATCCATCAATGAAATGGCAGCAATCATTACACGCTCACTCACCCCTCAAATAAAAGTAAATTATGTTTTTGCAGAAGACCTCTGGCAAACTGAAATTGATAATGGTGACTTAAGTGACTCGTTGATTAACCTTTGTATTAATGCACGCGATAGTATGGATGGACATGGGTCACTGACTATAGAAACACATAATGTAAATATTGATCAGGCTTTAAGTGAACAAAATGTCGGTTTGTATCCAGGTCAATACATTGACTTAACTATAAAAGATACTGGAGAAGGAATACCAGATGAGTTGAAAGACCGTATTTTTGAACCCTTCTTCACCACGAAAGAGCAAGGTAAAGGAACAGGGCTAGGACTTGCGATGGTCTATGCTTTTGTTAAGCGTTCCAACGGATATATTAAATGTGATTCTGAAGAGGGTGTTGGCACAAGCTTTCATATTTACTTGCCCAGAAAAGATGAAGGTGATAAAACTGTTTTAAATAACGATACAGTAAATCAAACATTGCCTCGAGGTAAAGAAACTATCTTAGTAGTTGATGATGAAGAAGACCTAACACAACTAGCTAAATTAATTCTTGAAGCACACGGCTACCAAGTTATTACTGCACTTGATGGTGTTGAGGCACTAAAACAAGTTGGACAACACCCTGAAATAGATTTGCTATTTAGTGACGTTGTAATGCCAAACGGCATTAATGGTTATGAACTTGCAGAAAAAACACTCACTGTTCGTAACGATATTAAAATCTTACTCACATCAGGGTACTCAGAGAATGTGAAATCAAAAAACAAACAAACACAGTTAAAAACAAACCTCATCAATAAACCATACAACAAAACCGAATTGTTAAATCGCATTCGTTCTACCTTAGATGAGTAACAGCATTTTAGCTTTCTAAAAACAATCAGATTTAAAGGCTTTCGAAAAAAACGATAAATCAATAGTTTGCTTTATTTTTACTATAGCCACAGAAACTTATTACCTGATCCCATATTTCCTAGCGTATACCACCTAAATTTAATCCCTCAGTCATCAATTTATAAATGATAAAAATAATAAAAAGAACAACCATAGTAATCACAAAATAACTAACCCCCATACTCACTTTTAACCACATACCGTAACCTTCTTCATGAGCAATGGACTTATGTCCAAGTGTCACAACAATAATGGCATAAACGGGAATAAGGTAACTTACAAATTCTATATATCGAAAAAACATCTTAAGCGTAGGTAGCATCGATGCCAAACGATCAATTGTTGAACTTAATAAAAATGAGACGGGAAAAACTAAAACCATGAAAACTGCTAATATTATTGCTATTTTTCCAAACACGTTAATTCCTTTTTATATGTTTTTTAATTCTGGATGTTTCAGTATCGCGATTATACCATCAATTCGAAGGGCTTCATTCACACTTCAACAGATTATAAACTTCCAGTATCGGAGATCATTTTAATCTTAATCCAAGTTTCGAGAATAAATCTTAGAATGATTCAAAGTACATTACTCTATATTATCTAGCCCCGATATATTTTCACTACTTTTAACTTATAATCAACAGGTTACACTCATTACTTGATTTGTTTTCTAGTTTTTTGTATAAGTAGGCTTAATTATGTAAAAAACGGCTTAAATTTTAAGAAAAAACACAAAAAACGCCAAAATGAAAGCGTAAAACAGAACCAAATCAATAGCTTACCGCAACCCCTTTACAATCTACTTTAAGTTGGTTATATTAGCTTCAGAAATGAGGAGATATGACAATGAATGAACAACTCACTATTCCACTTTACGAAGTACAAGAAGTTAGCCTAGAGCAGGCAATTTTACTTATTGCCTCTGAGCAAGAAAAAGAACAAACCATTTACAAGGAATCAGCTGAGCGAATGCTCCAGCTTTGCGCATAATTCGGTAGGTTAAATCAAGTTCACCCCCGGTTGATCTTAGGTGCGACGGCATCTAGATCAGCCACCCTTAATTTTCAATCAAGGTACCGGAATTATTTTAGTTTCAAGTGCGGTGTTTTGATAAGCCAGAGTCAGCTTTAAGCCACAGAGCTAAAAAGCCAGATCGACTCCAGTTTAAATACTATGAAAAAGCCGAGATGACCTGATCTTCATAAAGAATACGATCAGCAAGAATTTCACCTAAGCTGGATAAATCTTTATCTAAAGATGAAAGGTTTTTGCCTTTTTGCTCAGCTTCGTACTTATCATTAAAGTCGAGAAATTGTTCGGTTGTGTTTGAAATATTAGGGTAAATTTCTTCTGCAACGGTGCGTACACTTTCTCTGCGCTCGCTGCCGTCTTCAATAAAACGATATAACTGAAAATGCGCACTTGCAGTGTAGTCCATCAGTGTTTCACAGAACTCTTGTAAGACAACTGAAACGCCGTCATCTTCTTTAAAAGGTCGTAATCCTGCAAGTTCACTATAAAGCGACAATGTTTCTTTACGCGCGCCTAAGAGTGAATCCATTTTTTGGCGAGACTCAGCTCGGGCTTCATTCGTTAAACTCATAATAACCTCCATTTCTTGCTTATCTTTTTATCAACATTTTATGCAATGTTATTGTTGTAGCTCAACTATCTAACGTCCACGTATTTATTGCAATAGTTGAAATGTAATAAAGTATTGCAAGATCTAAGCCTATCTCATTTCCTATAAAATGTATGGTTAAAAGGGATTCAAATTCTCCGTAGACACGCCTCAACTACGCTATAATGGTGAGTCTTATTCTAATAATATGAATATTTTAATAAGCACTTTTTAATAAACTAGAGTTTAGCCATGACAACAGCGTCAAAAAATCCAGAGTTACTTTTACCTGCCGGCACAATCAGAAATATGCGCTATGCTTTTGCCTATGGTGCCGATGCAGTTTATGCAGGACAGCCCCGCTATAGCTTACGTGTAAGAAATAATGATTTCACATTAGAAAACCTTGAAATAGGTATCAACGAAGCACATCAGCAAGGCAAAAAGTTTTTTGTTGCCAGTAACTTAATGCCGCACAACAGTAAAATTAAAACCTATATGGCAGACATGGCGCCGGTTATAGCAATGAAACCCGATGCGCTTATTATGGCTGATCCCGGTTTAATTATGATGGTGCGAGAAAAATGGCCAGAGGTTCCTGTTCATCTTTCAGTGCAGGCCAATACCGTAAACTATGCCGCGGTAAAATTTTGGCAGTCACTTGGAGTAACACGTATTATTTTGTCACGCGAATTGTCTCTCGAAGAAATTGAAGAAATTAGACAACAATGTCCCGACATTGAACTTGAAGTGTTTGTACACGGTGCTTTATGTATTGCTTATTCAGGTCGCTGTTTACTCTCAGGCTATTTTAATCATCGAGATCCCAATCAAGGTAGCTGCACCAATGCTTGCCGCTGGGAATATAAAGTGCATGAAGCTGATGAAAATGAAATGGGCGATGCACAAAAAATTGAGTTTGATGCAATGTCGGCAATCAACACACCGGAAGCCTTCCCAGAAGTAAAAGTGCAACGCCATCCTTTGGCAGATAAAGTGTATTTAATTGAAGAAACAAATCGCTCTGGTCAACACATGCCAATTATGGAAGATGAACATGGCACCTATATTATGAACTCAAAAGATTTACGTGCCATTCAATATATTGATCGCTTAACTAAAATTGGTATTGATTCTTTTAAAATTGAAGGCCGTACAAAATCACATTATTACGTGGCTCGTACCGCACAGCTTTATCGCCAAGCGATTGAAGATGCTATTGCTGGAAAAGAATTTGATGCTAACCTTTTTGGAAAACTAGAAGGTCTTGCTAATCGAGGTTATACCGAAGGATTTTATGATCGTCACCCCAAACAAAATTACCAAAATTATTTAACCGGCCACTCAAACAGTAACCAACAAAAATTTGTTGGTGAAATAAGAAGTTATGATAGCGAGAAAGGACTTGCCGAAGTATTAGTTAAAAATAAATTTGCTGTAGGTGATTCCATTGAAGTTATCTCACCTAGTGGCAATCAAACCTTAACATTAGAACATATGGAAAGTTTAAAAGGTGTAGATATGCAAGAAGCTCCCGGGGGCGGTTACGAAGTACGTATTCCATTACCTAAAGCAGACTACCAACAAGCCTTAATTGCAATTAACTTATAAATTATTAGTTATTTTACTAGGCTTCTCAAGTTTATAGTGTATCTGCCGCTATACTATAGTAATGAGTTTTATTACACCTAACACGCTTTATTTATGCATTGACCAAGGAGGTCATGCTAGCCGCGCGATTGTTTTTAATCAAAACGGCGAAGAAATATGTAGTGCTTACTGTGAAGTACAAACTCAACACCCTGCTAAAAACTTTGTAGAACTCAATGCAACACAAGTTATTAAATCCATTGATTCAGCCATTAAACAAGTATTAGAAAAATTAGGTGACAAGAAAAGAGATATTATTTCTGCTGGGCTCGCAACGCAACGCTCAAACGTTGTTTGTTGGAATAAAAAAACAGGGGAAGCCTTATCACCCATTATTAGTTGGCAAGATCGACGTAATGCAGATTGGTTAGAACAATTTCACGACCAAAATGAACACATTCATAAACTTACTGGTTTATTTATGTCTCCCCATTACGGAGCAAGTAAGTTACGTTGGTGTCTTGAAAATATTCCCGAAGTAAAAACCGCATTAGATGATCATTCTCTCGCTTTCGGTCCGATGGCAAGTTTTATTTCTTTTCATCTAAGCAAAGAAAACTTCTTACTTGCCGATCCGGTTAATGCTTCTCGAACTCAACTATGGAATTTAAATAAGCATCATTGGGACGATGAGTTACTCGAACTCTTTAATATTCCATTATCGGCATTACCGCATTGTGTCCCATCAATGCATCATTATGGAACGCTTGAATTAGATGGTCTGAATATTCCTTTGCGTCTTGTTACAGGTGACCAATCTGCTGCTATGTATGCCTATGGACACCTGCAACCCGGAACCGCTTATGTGAACACAGGCACCGGTGCTTTTATTTCACGTTCATCTGGACCTCTTGCACTCTATAGCCGACGTTTACTTACTAGCCTCATCTTTCGCGACAGTGAATTGAGAGGGGAAAGCCAAAATCACTATGTACTTGAAGGTACGGTTAACGGTGCAGGTAGTGCACTAGAATGGTTAGCAAATCAACACCCAGAAGTTAATATTTTTGATCACCTAGCCGAATGGTTAAATGACATAACGCCGCCCTTATTTTTAAACGGTATTTCAGGTTTAGGTGCACCTTTTTGGCAAGCCAACTTTAAAACTCAATTTAACCACGAAGCAAGCGTGAATGAAAAAGCAGTTGCGGTAGTTGAAAGTATTATTTTTTTATTAAAAGCAAGTTTAGATGAAATGAGTAAGCTCTCTTCACCACCAGAACAAATTCAAATTACTGGTGGTCTTGCCTCATTAGATGGTTTAAACCAACGTCTTGCTGATCTTTCAGGCTTACCTGTTTATTGCCCAACGCAATGTGAAGCTACCGCTCGTGGTACTGCTTATTTATTAGCTGAGCAACCTTCACACTGGCCCGAACAAGATGTAGGAAACTGGTTTGAACCTGAACAAAATATCGCCTTAGTAAAACGTTATAATGAATGGACTGCTTTAATATTAGAACAAATGCGTAACCAATAATATTTATTCGCGCACTAATTTATTCCCATCAGTATGTTCAAAAATTTTATCAAAAATATCTACCGTTGTTGTTTCTGAATATTCAAGCTTACCCTTCCCAACCGTTATTTTGTGACTAAAGGCTGTGGTTTGTGCATTGTCACGCATAAAAGGCGACTGAATGATTTGCCAATCTTTATCACCTTGCTCAGCCGCAACCTCTAAAACAAAAAATCCTTCGGCTGTTTTTTCTCCATTATGCTTACCTCCGGCAAGTACACTTACTGCACGAGGAATCGTTAAAGAATGCATAATGGTTTTTGTATTCTCATCCCACATCCAATAACCGGTTTCATCATGAAAAACGTCATCGTTTGATTTACGCTGCACAATCTGCCGATAATGAAGAACTGCCAATGTTTGTGTGTCCGCATTAGTTACATCACCAATGGCAGTAAAAGTGATTGTTTCATAATATGGATTATTTTCTTCTCCATCAGGATCAGGTGCAATATCGATACCTTTGTTCCCTTTCCAAACGCCGATAAGTTCTTTTAACGGGCCATAATCTACTTCGCTAATATCATTCATATTTTTTCCTTTTTACTTATACTTTTGTCAATTGCAATTGATCGGTGTAAGCCACTCGACGTTTTTTACTTAACAAGGGTTTTATCTTTTTTATAACAAGTTCAGAAGTTGAGCGATAGGCGGTCAACTTTCCACCATACAACGTTAATAAACCTGGTATCGCCCAATGTAAAATAGTATCTCGAGGACGCGAAAACATACTGCCCTCATCTTTTGGTAATACTCTTAAACCAGCAAATTGATGAATAACTTTAATATCCTTGTTTTTAGGAAAATAGGATTTATATATTTTTAATAAATATTCTACTTCTTCTGTCGTTGCATTAACCTCATCCGCTTTTCCTGTAAACAATTTTTCTGTTGTACCTACCATTGTTTTTATTTCCCCCTCAAATTCATAAGGCATAACAAATACCGCACGTTTATCAAAGGCTTCTAAATAATAAATACCTGAAGGTGCAGTAGCATCAAGAATAATATGTGTCCCTTGAACCAAATCTATATTTAATGATTTCACTTCAGGTTGTACTTTACGATGTAACTCATTTACCCAAGGGCCCGCAGCATTTACCACCACTGTTGTTTGAATGTTTTTTTGCTGACCATCTTTAATAAATCCCACATTAAAGCCACTTGTATTTTTTTGTATTGCATTAATTTCAGCACCAATCATTAACTCTGCACCAAGTTGTTTTGCGCTGGCCATCACAGCCTTTGTCAGTTCCACATCATTTGTTTGGCCATCATGATATTGATATATTTTTTGTAAATTATGTTGCTCAAGCTGATCCCGTTTGTTCATCTCTTTTCGTGAAACACGTTTAAATAAATTTTCTTTACGTAACCCACCTAATAAAGCATATAAACTCAACCCAACTCTAATTTGCCATGGACGACGTGTGGTTGCATTGTAAATAGGAATATTAAATGCCTGAAGCTTAACTAAACTCGGTGCTAAACGACATAAAATAGCGCGTTCTTTAAGCGATTTCTTTACTAAAGAAAACTGATAACTTTCAAGATAACGTAAGCCACCATGAATAAGCTTGCTTGATTTACTTGAAGTACCCGATGCAATTATATTTTTTTCTAATACTAAAACACGATAACCTGCAGCCGCAGCAGCTTGCGCCACACCCGCACCATGAATACCCGCACCCACAACAAGAATATCCAAATCACTCATTTAGTTGTCTCAGCTGAAAAAGAAGTTAACATTTCTTTAATACGAAATGTTTCCAGATAATGAATACCTTTAGCTAAAACATGTTTTGCTAAACCCATATTACCTATTTCAAAAACGGCAATTTTTGCTGGAATATCTAACTCTTTATTATTTTCGGGTAAGCCCTCAGCAGAACAAAACAACCATTCTGAATTCCAACCAATATTTTTATTAAATTCACTCCACTCATCAACAACAATGCCTGTTGTAAAAGAGGTGTTATCATGAATGTTTTTCAGTATTGATTGTTCGTAAGAAATAAAACTAATTTGTTTACTCATACCATCAAACATTGGAAGTAATATTTTTAGTACTGTCTCTGCACCAAACTGATTGATCATTGAACGTTTCAATTCAATAAAGGCGTTTAATTTTGAGTGTTCTTTTAAATAATCAATAAATTTCTGTAATGAGGTTATTTTATTTTCACTAAACTGTGTGCCAAATTTTTCACTGTCAGTGACATTAAATTTTTCAAGTTCTGCAAAAGTATAGTCATGAATGGCGCGTGGTTGTTGGCAAAGACGTTGCAAATCGCGGTCATGAAATAAAACGGGAACATGATCGGCGCTTAGCTGTATATCAACTTCTACATACTCTGCGCCCGCTTGTTGTGCGGCATCAAGTGCAAGCAATGTATTTTCAGGAAATGCTGCAGCGTAACCTCGATGGGCAATAAAAATCGGTTTCACGTTATGCTCTCCTTATTTATATGTTTATTATAAAAAGCGTAGCTTAATTTTATTAAAAAACCATTACCGTATCCGTCTGACAGATAAAAACTTATGTTTATTATCTAACCGTATAATGAATCGCCCATGCACACCATCTTCTAAAACAAATTGACGTATTTTGTCTGCAGAAAATTGAATTAATTTTCCACATTCGGTTCTTACTTGAACTGCTTTTGCAACGCCCTGATAATAATGTAAATATTCATCAGACGAAATATGCAGAGAGAATTCATATTCAATCATGTTTTATCTCATAGTAACGATCACATCATGCTCTATTATTTGCTACTCATCGAAATAGTTCAAATTTTTAACCAATCTTATTTTATTTCAAGTCGCATAATTCGCCATCGACTATTTTAGTCTGATATAATGAGACAACTGTGCATGCAAGAAGACTCGCTTCTGATGCACGCTTTATTAACCTTAATCAATCAAGTGATCTGAAATATGAAAATTGCATTACCTACATTTAAAAATATTATTCGCGCTCTATTTATTGCGCTCGTTTTATCTATTATTAGTTATTTCCTTGTACCTTATCTCAATATTAGTACTGATTCTGCACGCTTAGTTGCTTATGCTGTATTAGCAGGCGCTTTTGTTGCGGGTGTTCTTGCTGCTATGCCGATGGAATTTAATTTAATTGGCTCAAAACAAGCGTCTATTTTCATTGGCAACCTTGCCTTTAAAGCTAACGCGGGTGATTTGCGTGAACTTTTTGAAGAATATGGCGAAGTACAAGGCGTACGCGTGATGACAGATCGTGCAACACGTCGTCCTAAAGGCTTTGCCTTTGTTGAAATGGACAAAAAATCAGCTAAAGCTGCCATTGCCGATTTAGACGGTTCAGAGTTCTTTGGACGAGATATTAAAGTTAACTATGCAACACGCCGTAAGCGCGCAGCATAAAAAATGTCAGAATAAAAAAGGGCTGATATTTCAGCCCTTTTTTTTAGTTTCGAAAATGTTTAACCTTGTACTTCTATTAACTCAATATCGAAAACTAAGGTGGCATTGGGTGGAATCGCGCCGCCTGCACCAGCCGCCCCATACCCCATATCAGCAGGAATAATGAGTGTGCGCTTACCGCCTACTTTCATGCCTTCAAAACCTTGATCCCAGCCTTTAATAACCTGACCTGCACCGAGGTTAAATGAAAAGGGATCATTGCGATCTAATGAGCTATCAAATTTTTCCCCTTTATTGTTGTCTTTTTCGGCATCGAATAACCAGCCGGTGTAATGCACAACAATTGGACTACCTGCAGTTGCTTCTTTACCTTGACCTTCAACGTGGTCAATTTTTTCAAACTCGTTTGACATATTATCTCCTAGTGATGTTTGTGATCTTTTATAAAAATCGATTTTAATTTCATTTAGCCAGAAAACCTATTCCCGCTCTAATTTTACGTCTATAAATTCAATATTAATTGATTTTACTAAAGTTTTTTTCTCTTATGTCGCTAATTAACACATAACTGTATAGATATTAATAAATAAGTTTAAATCAACCTTTAGCAGAAAATAAATTATGAGTAATTTTATACAATCCGTCGATGAACGCACCCAACTTGCGGGCGCAAACCGCTTAGAAATTCTTTTATTTAGCCTTGGCTTAGATAAAAATACGGGACGCGAAGAAGTATTTGGACTCAACGTATTTAAAATTCGCGAGGTTATTCAGGTGCCGCAAATCACTCATGCACCGGATATGCCGCCTGGCGTAATGGGTATGGTGAGCCTACGCGGCACCATGCTACCAGTTATCGACTTAGCGCTGTTCTGCGGTATGGACGTTGAAGAACCTGCAGACAAGCTTATTATTACAGAATTTAATAAATTGACTCAAGGCATGCTGGTTAAATCGGTGGAACAAATTATTCGCATGGAGTGGAATGATATCCGTGTTCCACCTGCCATGATGGCAAATAAAATGGGCGGGCTTGTTACTGCAGTTACCGAACTAAAAGATGATCGTATCGCCATGATCATTGATGTGGAAAAAGTCCTGAGTGAAACGGCAGGGCTTGATGATGATGAAAGCGCATTTGAAACCATTGAAAAAACGGATTTTGAATCCTTTATGCTTTTTGCCGATGACTCCATTGTTGCTCGTAAACAAATTGAAAAAACATTACAAAAAATGGACATCAATTATGTCAGCGCCAAAAATGGGGATGATGCATGGGAAAAACTTCAGGAGCTCGCCACACGAGCAGAAGCCATGGGCGTTGAAACCAAGGATTATCTCAAGTTGATTCTCACCGATGTCGAAATGCCCGGCATGGACGGCTACGTGCTGACGAAAAAAATCAAATCAGACGCCCGGTTCAAAGGTATTCCAGTGTTAATGCATTCTTAATTATCTGCAGACACCAATATCGCGCTAGGAAAACAAGTGGGAGCAGACCATTATTTACCTAAATTTGATCCCGTCGAACTCTCAAAAGCAGTACTTAGCTACATTAGCCCAAGCACACCTAAACCTGATAAATAACGTCTACTTTAACCACCGCTTCAAATCAGGAACCGTGTGCCCATAAAAAAGAACTTTACCTTCAGGTGAAATTAACACCAAAGTCGGTGTACCAAGTACATGGTATTGCTCAGAGACATCTAAATTATGTAAGCGTTCGCTTAATATTAAATACTTCAAATTATTGTCTTTCACGTATTCTGCCACTTCAACGGGATATTCTCCCCCGATATTTATCGCAGCAACCGTCAACCTGCGCTTAAAGTCATTCTGCGCTTTGTTAAAGGCTTTTATATGTGCATAACAGTAGACGCAGTCTAGCGCCCAAAAAACCAGTAAAACATGTTTCTTTTGACGTAAGGAGGAGAGTGAATAAGAGTCTCCGGCAAGTGATTTTAAGGTGAATTCTGGCGCGGTATTACCCACTTTATAGCCCGTCACCGCCTGAGCCTGTAAAAAAATAAAAGCTAAAACCAAAAGGAGACTAAATCGTAATTTCATAAAATATTCACTTAAACTATAAATAGTTAATTGTATGTTTTAAAATTAATAAAAGAGTATCATAGCGTCTTTTATTTTTAGCCTCCTTTTTGCCTGTTCTATTAAAGAATGAATTTTGCAATGAAATGGGGCTTAAGCAACGAATAAACGACCTAAAAATAAAGACGATGAACCCTATATTTGATACATCCGTTGAATCTTTCGAAGAAGATGTCATTAACGCATCAGAAAACTATCCTATTCTTGTCGATTTATGGGCAGATTGGTGTCCACCTTGTGTTGTCATTGCGCCCATTTTAAAACAAGTAATTGGAAATTCTGATTTTAAAATTGCTTTAGCAAAACTCGAAGTGGACGAAGGAAAAAATATGAAAATCGCAGGACAATATCAGGTACGCGGTTTTCCTACCCTTTTATTGATTCAAAATGGCGAAGAAAAAGCACGTTTTAGTGGCGCACAAACTGCGTCCTTTATTGAAAATTTTATCGATGAAAATCGTGACTAAAAAAAACGGTTATTTTTTCTTTTTCTTTCCCGTATAAAACACACCTGGAATCCATGTTTTAAATAGTTCAGCGGTTTCATCTAATGATGCAGGATCTTGAGAGATAAAGCGAAAATCGCTCATGCCAATGCGTATTAAATCACCATCTTTTAATTTATGTAAATCAATTGGAGCATCATTCACAAAGGTATGATTGGTGCTTTTCAAATCTTGGATAACAAATTCAATATCATCTTTTGTTTTAATGATTTCAATAGCCGCATGTTCTTTGCCGGCAAGCTCGTCATCTAAACTAATCGAATTACTTGCATCACGCCCTATCGTTGTACGTTGCTTTTCTAATGCGAGTTTTATACCGGCACCATTTTCTGTAAATTGGATCAGTAACGCCATTTTATTCTGCCAATGCTTGAAAATAAGATAGCCAAACTAAGATAAAAATAAGACTAAAAGTTAAATTGACACGTAATATCATTTTATAACGCTTTTGTTCTTTGCCTTCTGTTTGAGTTGACCATAATTTAGCAATTAGACTATCTAACCACAACAACATAAGTAATATAGGGGAGAACACAGGCAACAATAAAGTTGAGAAAACATCCCAACCTTCATAGACTAATTCTGTACCGGGTGCAGGTTTAAAGAGTATTGAAATCAAAACTAAAGATAATAAAGCAACCCGCATTGGGTGTAGATCACGTAAAAAGGATACCATCATAACTCCCCAAAAATTATTTAAGATTTTTTTAAACGGCTCTATTATGGAACAATTACGTATATAGAGGTATAGTTATCTCATTATTTTTTATCATTGCATTAGGACACTATGGATTTAGAAAAAAGAGTCCTTGAACTGCTTGAAACTAAAATCAAAACCAACCAGTTGGTTTTGCCATCCATGCCTGATGTTTTTTTACAAGTTAAAAAAATTGTTGATGATCCCTCTTCAAATATAAATAATATTGCAAAAGTTATTACTCGCGATCCTTCCCTTGCCGCTCGTATATTAAAAGTTGCTAATAATGCGCTTTACCGCAGCAACAACGAAATAACCAGTGTGCAACTCGCAGTATCTCGTATGGGTTTACAACTCATCAAAACATTAGTCACAAGCCATTCTATTACTCAAATGTTTAATCAACCCAAAGGACCTTTAAAACCTTTTTTTAATGAGCTGCATAAACACAGTGCCGAAGTTTCTGCTAATGCTTATGCTATTGCCATTCATTATAGCAAAATTAATCCTGACGAAGCTTTACTTGCAGGGTTAGTGCATAACATTGGTTATTTACCCATGGCAAAATGTATTGATAGCTTTCCTGAAATTACAAATGAACCTAGCTTATTGATAGAGGTGATGGGAACCCTGCATACTCAGGTAGGTGAGATGATTTTAAAATCATGGTCGTTCCCTCAACATATCATAGATGCGTCTATACATTATGTTGATCAGTTTAGAAAAGGCTCGGTCAATTTTGACTTAACCGATATTGTTATTGTCGCAGGCCTAAATACCTATCGAGGCACAGATCATCCTTGTACCTTGCCTGACTGGTCTCAATACCCGGCTTTCCAAAAAATGGGAATACATTCAAAAGAAGATTTAAATAAACTAGATCAACTTGAACCAGATATTAACAATGCTCGTGCAATGTTAGGTCTACCATCAAGCATTAAATGAAACTTTAATCTGGTTTTTATGTTCTTGATCAAAAATCAAATCAAACATCACTTTACGACTATTTTGATCTGTATCGGCTTTGATTTGTTTTAAATCTGGATAGCGAGTTGCAAGATAAGAACTCATGGCGGCAATGGCGGCTTCATCATCATTTTGAATCGCCGTCACTAAAGTAAAAGCAACAAATTGAGCACGTTGTTGTTGATCTGGAGTACTAATAGACTCATCTCCTAAAATAATGCCAGAGTCCATTTTCTGATCCATTTTTTCAAGATATTGCCGCTGTTGCTCTACCAATGTTTTATCACGATCATATTCAAACAACGCTTCACCATTCAGCAAAACAACCATAGTTTCTGACATACTATTCTTCTCCAACGAACCATCTAAAAAGTTGAATTTTACCGTTTAAGTGATTTTCCTACCACTTTTTTAATGGCGTTCTTGGCAATAAAGTCTTCGATTAATGTCGTGGGAACAGCACCCACTTGTGCTGCTTTTAACTCGCCTTTAGGTGAAAAAATAAGAAATGAAGGCGTTCCTGAAAAATATTGCCCCGTTAATTCATAGTAAAAACTCGAAACAAATTCTGGCTCCGCAATTAAATTGGGAAAATCAACGGAGTGACGACTAATAAATTTTTCAGCATCTTTTTTACGACTTGCCCCATCAATCGAAATACCTAACACCGTGGCATCCTCATCTGAGTGAACCATGTGAAAATCGACATATTCATGTGCTTCTCGGTTGCAAATATGACAGTCTGATGCCCAAATCATCACAACGAGCCACTTACCCTTACCGAGGTAATTATCGAATACTTGAGGTTGTCCCTTAAAATCTTCAAAACCTTTCATTTCGGCTGAAACAAGAGGTGAGAAGAGAAAAACGGCCAACAAACTAAGTATTGTCAGTTGCTTTAGCGAAAATTTATTTAAAAATCTAATCATTGTCATAGTATGCCCTGTATTAATTTTGGCTATTTATTCAGATAATAGCTTATGACACGCTCATTAAAAATGAGTTCAAATCTAAAGAGTTTTAGCAAAATACTGCTGTAAGAAAGTTGCAAAAGGCAACGAACTATCCTTTTCCATCTGTTTCTGCTCCTTAAGAGACGTATTTGCAAGCCCATCGTAAAACTGTTTTTGCGCTGTGCTTAACTGTTCTTTAATAAATGTCTCGTGGTGTTGTTGTGACATGCGCATGGCATATTGATAAAACCCTTCGCCCTTATCACTCATTTCCGCTAACATTTTTGCTGATGGCGTAGAAGCTGGATCATCTATCGCATCTTGTTGGTTTTTTAAACTCTTTGAATAACTGTCGCAGTCATGGACAGTATCAAGCAATGCAGCAAAACCCTGCATTTCATTAATAATTTCACCACCCCACTCTTTAATAGAAAGCTCTTTTCCCTTTCTCTTTAAGCGTAACGCAGGGTCGCGACCTTGATGTGCAGTTAACATTTCATTTTGATCAATTTCTTTTTGTTCATCAAGATCTATTGCCGGACTTTCATGTGTCAGACAAAACATCATAAAAACTTCAAGAAAATAAAGCTGCTCTTCATTGATACCTAATGGATGCGAAGCATTAACGTCCAATGAACGTAGCTCAACGTACTGAACTCCTCGTTCTCTCAATGCTTCCATCGGCATTTCAAACTTAGAGGTTATTTGCTTAGGCCTCACCGTACTGTAATACTCATTTTCAATTTGCAAAATATGTGTACTCAGTTGTTGATATTGTCCATCAACCTCCAAGCCTATCTTTGCATACTCAGGACAAGGCGTTTCAACAGCTTTTTGCAAACTACTTATATAATTAGGTAGAGAGTTATAATCCGCAACAACGCCGACTTCACTTTCTTTATTATTTTGGTAACCGATATCTCCCATACGTAACGAGGTTGCAAAAGGTTCATAATAGGTGGTTTTATTAAAAGGCAATAAAGTGGTTTCTTTACCATGTAAAAATGATTTACAAACCGCAGGTGATGCACCAAATAAATAAGGAATAAGCCAACCAAAACGTTGCAAGTTTCGTAATAACGAAAAATATTTTTCAGAAATTAAATCTTGACGGCTAAGTTGATTTTTTTCTTCTCCAATTTCAAAAAAAGAATCCCAAAATTTATCTGCAAAAGAAAAATTAAAGTGAACCCCCGCAATCACTTGCATTACACGACCATAACGATGACCTAGGCCTCGTCGATAAACGGTTTTCATTACGCCTGAGTTTGACGAGCCATAACGTGCCAAAGGAATACTGGTTTCACCCGCAACTACACAAGGCATACTGGTTGCCCAAAGCAGTTCATTATCTAATTTATTATAAATAAAGTTTTGAGTGTCACTTAAAAACTGGAGCACAGAAGGGATATCATGCGATGGCGGTGTAACTATTTCTAATAATGCTTCAGAATAATCTGTGGTGATATAAGGATGTGTTAAAGCTGAGCCTAATGACAAAGGGTGTGCCGTCTGCGCTAAGCCACCTTCATGATTAACACGTAGCGTTTCTTTCTCTAGCCCAATGAGACTGTCCGAAAATATTGATTTATCTTTAACATCAGAAAATGCTTTAAGATATTTTTGGGCTAACTGATACAAACTGTAATATCCTTCGTTTTTAATTTGTCAATTATAAGGAGTGTCGAGCTAAACTGCTATTTTATTCCAAACTATCTTGCTGTTTTCTCTCGTTATATGCGGTATTTCTGCTATTAAAATGATAAATATATGAAAAAATAGCACCGCTATTATTCTTTTAGTGTCGCTAATGATGTAACAAAAATTGTTGTGTCCTCAACCCGCCACTTAATATCATAATCATAAAGCCGAATGGCAAATTGCTTTTTAACTTTTTTTGTTTGTTTGTACGCAGGGCGAGGATCAAGTTGTAATATATCACTAATCATTTTTTCTATATGAGGGTAGGTTTTATCTATCCTTTCAAGCTGTATTTTCGCTTCAGGCGAAAATACGATATGAAATTTTTTCTCCGGTTTTTCTTCAGCATATCCCCCCGTCGCCGAATTAACCGCATCCACATAAGGAAGATAAGGTTTTATATCTAACACTGGGGTGGAATCAAGAAAATCTCCCCCCACAATATGAAGTATTATTTTGTTCTTTTTTCGTTCAACACATTTTAATTCAACAACAGATAAACCGATAGGATTTGGTCTAAACATTGAACGGCTGGCAAAAACCCCAACCCGTTTATTTCCACCTAAACGAGGTGGACGAACGGTAAGTTTCCAGTTTGAAGTTGTTATGCCATGAAAAACAAAAAACACCCAAATATGAGAAAAAGATTCTAACTCTCGAAAAGCTTCAGTTTGAGAATAAGGAGAATTCATTTCAATCGTAGCAGGGTTTGCAACAAGATTAGGCTGTCGCGGAATACCAAACTTTTCTTTATAACAAGAATGAATCGTCGCAATCGAAGTGAAATGATAATCAGTCATATCGTTTACCAAAAAAAGTTAATGTCCCAACGTTCTTATTGTTCCTGTAGGATTGTGCTTCAACTTTAAATAATGCTCTGTTCCCATTTCTGTTAATCGACTAATAGTTCGGTCAAAAGCAAATTTCATACGTTTACCTTGATAAAGCTCACTTGGAGAAGCCATCGCTGTGGCAACAAGTTTTACGTTATGATCATAAACAGCATCAATAAAATGTATAAAACGTTTTGCCGCCGCATCATCCTGCTCATTTAATATTGGAATATTGCTTAATAATATTGTTCTAAAGTGCTCTGCTATTTCAATATAATCATAAGCAGAACGATTAGTTTGGCATAGTTCATGGAAATCAAACCAAATTACATCGTCAGCAAAAGAGTTATAATTTATTTCTCGGTTATTGATTTCAATACTTCGATTGGTTTTTGCTTTACATGGGGCAAGTTCGGTAAATTTATAACTTAAAAAATCCTCACCCATTTCGGATGTTTTTTTATCATCGATCACATAAAAATGCTCAGTTGCACCTAAAATATTAAATCGATAGTCTACCCCATCTCCTAAATCAAATTCTTTCGTGTTTTTTTCTAACAACTCAATCGCATACATAAAGCGTTCTCGTTGCAAGCCATTTTTATATAAATTGTGTATTGCAATATTTGATGTCGCAACTAAACTTATTCCTTTTTCAAACATTGCTTTAAGCAGCCCCGCTAATAACATCGCATCAGCAATATCATGCACATGAAATTCATCTAAACACAGCACTTTCATTTTTTCAGCCAATTGACCTGCTATAATGTCCAAAGGATTGGGGGATTTTGGTAAGTTACCCAGTTGCTGGTGAATATCTAACATAAAACGATGAAAGTGAATGCGGTGCTTCTTATCTGTGGGTAAACATTCGTAAAAACTATCGACTAAATAAGTTTTTCCTCGTCCTGTCCCGCCCCATAGATATAAACCACGAACCAATGTTTTTTTAGAATTAAAAAGAGAGTTAAAAAAATGCTGTTTTTTTTGTTCGTTAATGCTGAGTTCTGAATATAAGCGCTGTGTTAATTGAACAGCTTGCCACTGTTTATCATCAGTCTTAATTAACCTATTTTGAATATCAAGTTGATAACGTTGAAGCGGAGTCATAATTTATTCTATTTCGCTGTGAAACCACATTTTTTATGTTTAACATCGCAAAAAGGTTTATTTTCAGAACAACCACACCGACATAATGCCGCTGTATTGCGTGTTGTTTTAGATAAGCCATCTCGACTAAAGATCGTAACAGCACCTTTAAGGCTATACATTGCATTTTTTTTTACAGTAATGGTTAGTTGTTCTTCATTTTGTTCTAATACAGCTGTACGTGAATCATCAAAATTTTGGCTGGCTTGAAAGCCTTCTTTTTTATGTGTTCCATCACAAAAAGGTTTATTACTCGAATGACCACAACGGCATAAAGCAAATTCGTTGCTCTCTAAAATAACATCACCATCGGCATTCAATAATAAAATATCGTTATCACCCTTGCATATTAAAGGACCGTCAGGACGAACCATAATTGAATTCCCAGAGTAACTAGGTTTGATGCTTTTTGTATTGTCCATTTTTTATATTTTAAATTAATCTCTGATTTATACTTAAACTATGCTAAACAGTACACTATACTGAATAACAAAGTAACAATGAATCATCAAAAATAATAAAAGGAATCATTCTTTTGAGTCATTCGAAAGGCAAACCCAAACTGGCTATTGTTATGACCGGAGGTGGTGCAAGGGCGGCTTACCAAATAGGCGTTTTAAAAGCCATTGCTGAAATGTTGCCATCAGGCGCAGCAAGCCCTTTTACCATTATTACCGGAACATCAGCTGGAGCAATTAATGCTGCATCACTTGCAGCAAAGAGTGACCATTTTAAAAATTCTGTTCGTAGAATGCATTTTGTCTGGTCTAACTTCACCTCAGATCAAGTATTTCGAACAGATATTGTTGGCATTATAAAAACCGGTGGCCACTGGTTATTATCCATGATGTTAGGTGGTTTAGGTAAACACAGTCCCATTTATTTACTCGACAGAACACCTCTGAGAAAGTTATTAGAAAAATACATTGATAGCAGTATTTTTCAAAAGGCAATAGAGAAGAAAACCTTACATGCATTGAGCATTAGTGCGACAGGTTATTCCAGCCACCAATCCGTTGCTTTTTATCATGGTGATTCCTCTATTCTTAACTGGAAACGAGCCCAACGTATTGGCTTATCTTCACGTATTACCGTCGATCATTTAATGGCATCATCTGCCATCCCTTTTTTATTTGCACCCGTAAAATTAAACCGTGAATATTTTAGTGATGGCTCTATCCGACAAACAGCCCCTATAAGCCCTGCTTTACATCTTGGTGCTGATCGCGTTTTAGTGATTGGCAACCATCAAACTGAACCAAAACTAGAACGAGTTTCAAATCCTAAAGCACCTACTCTGGGTGAAATTGCCGGCCATACTTTAAACAGTATTTTCCTTGATAGTTTAGATGCAGATATTGAACGATTGCAACGCATCAATAAAACAGTCAGTTTAATTGATGATCAAGAGAGAGAAAAACACGGGGTAACATTACGAAAAGTTGAGGTTCAAGTTATTTCTCCAAGCGATGACATTGGTAAAATGGCAGCAAAACACGCTCATGAATTACCCTGGTCAATAAAAATGTTGTTACGCAGTATTGGTGCTTATTCAAAAACAGACAGCAGTTTTATGAGTTATCTACTTTTTGAAAAAGGGTATTGCAATGCACTAATAAAATTGGGTTATGAAGATACGCAACGAGAAAAAGAAAATATACTTTATTTTTTACGAGACTAGAAAGAGTTATGATGCGCTATGTTGTGAAACTAATTTTGCTTCCGGTATAAGATGATGAATTAATGCAGCAATTTCACTCGTTAAACCAATATGTGGTTGTATTGTCACCCACAACACATTTATTTTAAGATTTAAATCAGCCATGATAATGTCTTTTTCATACTGATTTAATACTGATTCCATTTGTTTCACTATGTCACGTATACGACTTGCACCAAAATGCTTCAGGCCAGGAATAAGCATCATGAAATCGGCATAAGGTCTACCTGTCATATCTCGTGTTGGAGCACGCTTCCAAAGAGGTTCGGAAGACTGCATATGCGAGGCCTTTAACTCTGCGGTTTGCCTTCGCTCAGGATACTTAGAATGTGATTCTTTTAAAAAAGTGCTCGAACCATGAACGATTAAATTTTCTATTTGCTCGTCAGACATACTTTATACTATAGGCAAATAAACAGATAATTTACAGTTTATGCGCACATTTGTTTTACTAAATTTTTAATAATGTCACCTTCAGAAAGCACTTCATCTGCTGCAAGAATGACATCCTCTTCATCAAGATCAAGTTTTTCTAGTAAATCTAAGGATAGCTCTTCTGTACTATCGCCAAAGGCTAATCCATGGGGAACAAGTAATGTTTTAACAATATTTAATAAATGAACATAGTTTTCATACTCATCTGAGTATGTTTTATCGTTATAATTTTTAGCAACAACAATGAGTTCATCTGGCATTCTCCACATACGCATAACCATTTTCCCCACCTCAACATGATTAATACCTAGTAACTCTTGTTCTACTTTAAAAAGATTTTCCCCTTGGTTTTTTTCAAGATAGTCATTCAACTCAATATATTCGTCCGTAAATAAATGACCTAACACAAGTAAGCCAATATCGTGTAATAAGCCGACTAAATATGCTGTGCCAGGGTTGGGACGCTTTCCCCAAGGCATAAGCATGCTTAAACGCTGCATCAAAGAAGCAGAATAAATGGATGATTTCCAAATACATTTTGAGCCGACAGGTCCTAATTGTGGAATCTTAAAAGTGGAACCTACCGATAAAGCCAGCGCCATGTTCATTACGGCATCGACACCTAAAACTCTAAAAATCGCATCTTTTAAGGATTTAACTGAACCTGCTTGCCCAAAAAATGCAGAGTTTGCATAACTGACAATTTGGGCAACAAGAACAGGATCTTTCTCGATCACCTCAACAATTTGCTCAACTTTTACATCAGGAACGGATCTCAAATTTAATATTTGTGTTGCCGTTTCAGGCATAGGCGGTAACGAATGTAGTGCTTTAACCCGCTCCTTAAAACTTAACGTCTCTTTACTGTCCATTTTATTATTTATTTTTTCCGAAAATGATATCCCAATGAGTTTATCACTGGAAAGTTTGTGCAATTGATTTATATTTACCGCATAAACAGGTTTCCCTGTAGAACCGACTAAATATAGTTCATCATGATATTCTAAAGCTTCATCAATATAGAAGTGAATTTCATTACTTCTTTTTTGTTTATCCTTTTTTAGCAAGTTGCTGTTTAACTTTTTTTCTTCTTCTTGCTCGACTTTTAATAACGTCTTCCCTGCAACCTTATTTAAGCTCGCTAAATTAAATTCATGTGTAGCAGGATTTAATGCAATGAAATATTCGTTATCACATGAGAAAAGAGAATAATTAATTTGATAATTCTTGACAGTTTCTAAACTAAGTTTAGTTTCTGAGGAGTCAAAATCGACTCGATGAAACTCTACATGCTTGGTTTGAAAAATTGTTTTAAGGAGTTCGCTATTCATACATAATTATTTTTTAAATTTAATGAAGTGTAGCTATGTTTGGTAAATTCTTCTGCAAACATTTGTTAAAACTAACCATCGCTCAACAATAAGTTGATAGTAATCATTAACTTTAGTTAAACTTAATGTAATAACTCTGCCTCACATCACAGTTACAAAATATAAATTAAAACATTACAATTGGTAACAAAACAATATATTTGTTAACAACTGTTTCAGGCTGGTTTTTACTGTAAAATGCACCGTATGAACCAAGAAACGTTAAATATAGAAACAAGTGGTCGTGGGACATACGATATTTCAAGCGAAATTCAGAGTATCGTTAATAAAAGCTCAATTAAAGCTGGATTATGTAATTTATTTCTACAGCATACGAGTGCCTCACTTATTTTCTGCGAAAATGCAGACAGTACAGTGAGAGTCGACCTGGAAAACTTTATGGCAAACATCGCGCCTGATGGCGCTCCTATTTACCAGCATGATATGGAAGGCCCCGATGATATGCCTGCACATATACGCACCATCCTCACACAAAATAGTTTAACAATCCCTATTATCAATGGACGTTGTGCATTGGGTACCTGGCAAGGTATTTATTTATGGGAACATCGCACAAGCGGGCACAATCGAAGCATTATTATCACCTTACAAGGCTAGCCTAGCTATAACTCGATACCAAGACCACCTAAACCACAATAACCATTAGGTTCTTTAGCTAAATATTGCTGGTGATATTCTTCGGCAGCGTAAAAATCTACGGCGTTAATGATTTCTGTGGTGATTTTTTCTAAACCTGCCATAATTAATTTTTCTTGGTAATGCTCTTTAGTTTTTTCAGCAAGATTTTTTTGTTTATCTGAATAAGTATAAATACCGGAACGATATTGTGTACCTCGGTCATTTCCTTGCCGCATCCCTTGAGTTGGATTATGAGACTCCCAAAATATTTTTAATAATGATTCATAACTTATTTTGTCAGGTTCATATACTACATAAACAACTTCATTATGCCCTGTCATACCAGAGCAAACTTCTTGATAAGAGGGGTTAGAAGTATAACCTGCGGAATATCCAGCTAAGGTTATATACACACCATCCATTTGCCAAAACTTTTTCTCGGCACCCCAAAAACACCCTAAACCAAACATTGCTTCATGCATGTTTTCTGGATACGGTTTAGTAAGTTGATGCTGATTAACAAAATGTTTTTCAGGTAAAGTAATCGCTTTATCTCTTCCCTTTAAGGCATTATCTTTCTCAACCATTTCAAACATAATATTTCCTACCGCTAAAAATTAAAATTACTCTGGTGTATTTGCCAAAATGACTGCTCGCATAGGCCCAGGATAACCCTCTATCGTTTTTGTAGCATCATGGGGATCTAAAAACTTATCTAATGAATCAAACGTCATCCAATCCGTTGTTCGTTGTTCATCTGTACTTGTTTTAGTCACATCGACAATACGAACATTTTTAAAACCACAGCGTTGTAACCATAAAACGAGGGCATCACAACTGGGTAAAAACCAAACATTACGCATTTGCTGATAACGTCCTGTAGGTAATAATACCGCGTTCACATCACCTTCAATCACCAACGTTTCCAAAACTAATTCGCCACCCGGTTTTAAACAGTCGCGGAGTTCATATAGATGGTCTAATGGTGAACGACGGTGATATAACACTCCCATTGAAAATACCGTATCAAAAGCATTTAATGACGCAGGAACATCTTCAATGCCTAACGGTAAAAGATGGACAGGTATGTCCCCTAAATATTTTTTTAAGGCATAAAATTGCATAATATATTTTTGCCCAGGATCTATGCCAATAACAAGATCCGCTCCTTGCCCATAACTTCTCAGCGCGTAATAACCGTTGCCGCATCCTATATCTAAAACATGTTTCCCTTTTAAAGAACCAATATGAGGTTGTACCCGATCCCATTTCCAATCTGAATGCCACTCAGTATTGATATCTAAACCAAAAATAGAAAGTGGACCTTTGCGCCAAGGCATAAGCATACGTAAATGTTGCTCAAGTTCATTACGTGTGGCTTGATCACAGTCTGTTTTATCACCTATCTGAACTTTGCCATCTAACTCAACCAAACTAGGTACGATTTTTGGTAAGCTTTTTAACATAGCCAACCATTTATCTAACTCTCCGTGTCGGGGAGAGTTAAATGCACGTTCAACACTCTCTGTAAGAGTGTCTAACCATTTATTTGCATCGCTATTTTTTAGCGCTTTATAAAGCTCACTATAATCAATCATTTTATTGCAAGGAATGTGGCAAAATTAAAACATTGAAATACCGGTATCACTTGAGTAAAACCTATTTTTTTTAATCGTTGTATATGTTTTTCTTTCGTTTCAGGAATTAAAACATTTTCTAAGGCACTGCGCTTTTGTGCAATTTCAAGCTCACTATAACCATTCGCTTTTTTAAAAATATGATGCAATTCAATTTGCAATTTATTTTCTTCTTCAGGGAAAGCCAATTTCTCAGAAAAAATAAAACAACTGCCCTTATTTAACCCTGTGTAAATTTTCGTAAGAATATCCTCTCGCTCGGCTAAGGCTATAAATTGCAAAGTGAAATTCATCACGACAACAGAGGCATTACTAATATCAATATTTTGAATATCTGCATGCCGGGTCTTTACTGGTGTTTTACTATTATCCCGCAGGATTATTTTATCTAAGCGCTCAATCATTGCCTCAGCATTATCAACTGCAATAATTTCACATCCATCTACTGTTAAACGATGGCGCATAGATAAACTTGCCGCTCCTAAAGAACAACCTAGATCATATAAACGTGTATTGGGTTTTGTGTGTTTCTGCGCAAGAATACCAATGATATTAATAATTGTACTGTAACCGGGAACAGAACGATTTATCATGTCAGGAAAAACGTCTACGACCTTTTCATCAAAAACAAAATCAACGATTTCTGATAACGGTGAGGAGAAAATAGTATCTTGGGATGAATGTTTAGTCATTAAATAGGCAGCCTTTGTTAATGCCTATATTAACATGATATTCACTGTTTCATGTAACAGAGTCACACCCGTTTAATTTTACATTTTTATAACTTTGAATAAAAAATTACAAATTATTTCTAAATTAAAAGTATCCCAGTGCATTGCAGCTCTATTTATACTTTGAATTGTGTCATTAATTCTTGTAAGTGAGCCGCTAATTGACTCAGGTTTTCACTTTCTTGCGAGGCTTCTCCTGCATGACTTACTGACTCATGAGAGGCTTGGTTAATTTGATTTAGATTAACATCAATTTCATGCGCTACCGATGTTTGCTGTTCCGCAGCATTAGATATTTGCAAATTCATTTGGTTAATTGTATTTACTGCAGAAGTGATTTTTTGCAATGCTTCACCGGTTTTACTCGCCTGATCCACACTGTTTTTTGCTTGAATGTGGCTTTCTTCCATAACTTCAACCGCATTATTTGCACCAGATTGCAAACGCTCAATCATTTTTTGAATCTCTTCTGTCGCCTCTTGTGTTCTACTTGCTAAAGTACGTACCTCATCTGCCACCACAGCAAAACCTCGACCTTGTTCTCCCGCCCTAGCCGCTTCTATTGCTGCATTCAATGCAAGTAAATTTGTTTGTTCTGCAATGCCACGAATAACATCCAGTACTGAGCCAATATCTTCACTATCAGATTGCAATGTGCGAATAACGTCATTTGCTTGTTCAACTTCAGACGCAAGAGAATTTATACTGGATACAGTTTGACTAACAATTTCCATTCCTGTGTTCACATCAGCTTCTGCATTTTTCGCTGAGTCTGCCGCTAAACGTGCATTGGATGCAACTTCTGTCGCCGTTGCAGACATTTCATTCATTGCTGTTGCAACTTGTTCTATTTGTGCTTGTTGTTGTAATGCGCTATTACTACTCGAGACAGATATTGTATTTAAGTGGCTTGCAACACCAACAAGGTTAGAAGAATCGTTGACAACCTGGCTCATAATTCCCTGAAGCTTTTCAATAAAGGTGTTAAATATTCGGCCTAAGACATCAATGCCGTCATTTCCTTTTACATCAATACGGCGCTGTAAATCACCATCTCCCGTTGCCACTTCTCTGAATCTTTCAGCTAAATCCGCTAGGCGACGGCGAATCATACGAAGAAAAAGAAAATAAACAATCACCACAACACCCGCTGAAGCCATAAACATGAGTGCAACAACTTTAATAGAGACTTCATCAAACGTATCATCTAAAGCTAAAGTAACTTGTTCCATTACTGCCGCCTCATTCGGCATGTTTTGTTGAGCAGCAATAGCGTGTAGCTTATTACTTAACTCCATTTCTACGCGACCACTTTGACTTAAAATGATGAATGCACAAATTGAAAAAATCACCAACAAAATACTTCCCAAAGAGAGAACGAACTTTGTGGCTAAGCGCATTTTTTGAGTAAAATTAAACATATTTGTAGCCTTTACTAAAATATACCAGTTATAGAATATATAGCGGACAAAAGTCGATTTTCTTAATCGAAAAAGCTGTTTTTCATGTATTTGAATCTGATATAGTCTGTTTTTTTAAATATTCTCATTTACCCATATAAATACTAAAGGTTTTTTTTCATGCAGATTATCAAAAACAGCGTCGCAACGCTTAATTACACCCTAAAAAATGATAACGGAGACATCTTAGATGAGTCTCAAGATGGCAGCTTTCTCTATATGCATGGTGCCGGAGGCATAATTCCTGGACTAGAAAGTCTACTTGAAGGTAAATCAAAGGGAGATACGTTTGACGCACACATTGAACCTGCTGATGGTTATGGAGAACGTGATGAATCAATGGTGCAAGTTGTTCCTCGTGACATGTTCGACAAAGAACACCCCGTAGAAGAAGGCATTCAATTTCATGCTGAAAGCCCAGAGGGTGATATGTTAACCGTGACGGTGACTAAAATTGAAGGTGATAACATTACCGTTGACGGAAACCATCCTCTTGCAGGTATTGCGCTTAATTTTGATATTCAAATCGCTGATGTGCGTGAAGCCTCCACCGAAGAAGTTGAGCATGGCCATGCTCATGGGCCAGATGGTCACCACCACCATTAATTATATAGAATAAGTTTGATCTTCGAAGACTAAATCAATGACTAAATATTTACCGTAAGTTACCTTAAACTTTTCAATAATTAGGTATAATTAACTTACCAAAAATATTTAGTTAACATTTCAATAAACGGCAGTAAGATATGACAATAAAACTAAGTAAAAAAGAAGCCAAATATTTTTATGTTGAAGACTCTAAAATTCATGGCAAAGGATTATTTGCCAATACAGTAATTAAAGTAGGTACCTATTTAGGTGATTATGAAGGTCCAGAAACAACCGATAATGGTATGCATGTTTTATGGACGGAAGATGAAAAAGGTGGCTGGATTGGTCGTGATGGAAAAAATGCCTTACGTTACTTAAACCACAATACAAAACCTTGCGCAGAGTTTGATGGTTATGAACTCTATGCCGTAAAAGAAATTACGCTTCACCAAGAAATCACAATA
>VAOX01008647.1_pt1 | contig 27724 bp, 22 predicted proteins | sample 3393891 | NCBI WGS metagenome assembly VAOX01 (sample SAMN08290429, study PRJNA428436) | hydrothermal vent metagenome | isolation source: Deep-sea hydrothermal vent chimney | place: Indian Ocean: Southwest Indian Ridge | depth 2822 m m
AACCAGCTGAACTACCGGTCCGTAATGGTGGGTGGTGAGGGAGTCGAACCCCCGACATTCGCCTTGTAAGGGCGACGCTCTACCAGCTGAGCTAACCACCCCGCTCCTTCAGGGATAATAGCTAACAATGCTCTCCATTAGCTATTCCCAGAATCATAAAGCATGGGATTTTAAAGCGCGCTAGTTTACCGCATCTTTTAATGCTTTACCAGGCTTGAATGCCGGTACGTTTGCCGCCGCTATCTGTATCTCTGCACCCGTCTGCGGGTTACGACCCGTGCGCGCAGCACGCTGACGTACCAGAAATGTGCCAAAACCAACGATTGTTACCTGGTCATTGTCTTTCAATGCACCCGTTACCGATGTAATCACCGCATCAAGTGCTCGACTTGAATCGGCTTTAGATAAGCCTGAGTTTTCAGCAATAGCGTCAATCAATTCTGATTTGTTCATTAGTAATCCTAAATGTAAGTTGTAATCGTGAGTTATTTTGAAACTGTCGTTTCATAAAAATTTTTCTTGTAAAAAGCCGTATCTACCAATCTTGCGACTTCATTTGAATTAGTCATATTAATTAGGAAGAAACTTCATGTGTTACTAGCGGCAATTTTATACCAGCCTTGAAAGGGCCGTGTCAATGGGTTTTAACAAAATTCAGCCTATTTAGGCAAATTAATAGCGTGTCAAGTAAAAAAAGTGGCTTTTGTCTGAAAATATTGCAAATATCTTCATAAGAAAATAAATATATATTTACTCTCTTGTGAAGACAATTCATACGTATTTCACCCGAAAAACGACCCGATAACAATTCGATTTAGAGTCGAATTTTTCTTAACATTTGAACAAAAAACCTTTTTCAAACCATCGAAACAGCTCCTCATTAGTATACGATGAGGAGCTGCAACATTTATTCCATTTATGCCTTTTTTCTGTGACCTCATACCCTGCAAATAATGCTGTTACGGTTTCACGCTAGTGATGTCTTAAACCATCTTCATTTTTTGCCTTTTTGCCTTTGGTCCGAGAGCTGCTTTTTTCACCCGGCGGTTTATCCAGAGGCTCGGGAATCGTTTGCAACGCAATCGCCAGCACATCATCAACCCAGCGAACGGGCTTAATTTCGAGTTTTTTAAGCACTGTTTCAGGTATATCCGCCAGATCTTTTTCATTTTCGAGGGGGATGATTATGGTCTCTATGCCGCCCCTGTGAGCGGCTAGCAGCTTTTCTTTTAGCCCCCCTATGGGTAACACTTCGCCACGTAGTGTAATCTCACCCGTCATCGCTACGCTGGATTTCACAGGTATGCCCGTCATCGCTGAAACAATGGCCGTGCACATACCAACACCGGCACTTGGGCCATCTTTAGGTGTGGCACCTTCGGGTACATGTATGTGAATGTCTTTATTCTCATAGAAGTTATCTTCAAGCCCCAGTGAAGCGGCACGGCTTCTCACCACCGTCATTGCTGCATGGATAGACTCCTGCATCACATCCCCCAGCTGACCGGTAAACATCTGTTTGCCCTTACCCGGCATAACAGCGGCTTCTATACTCAGCAACTCCCCCCCCACTTCCGTCCAGGCCAGCCCGGTTACCTGACCCACCTGGTCGTTATCCTCAGCCTTGCCATAACGAAAGCGCCTGACACCCAGATAGTCTTCAAGATTATCTGTGTTCACGACCACTTTTTTATCCGAGGGGTTTAGCAGCACATCCTTCACTACCTTGCGGCAGATTTTAGACATCTCACGCTCCATGCTACGCACACCGGCTTCTCGGGTATAATAGCGCACCGTATCCATAATCGCTTCGTCCGTTACCTGTAGCTCATCATTGTTCAGACCATTGTTCTCCATCTGCTTGGGCAGCAGATAGTTTTTTACAATGTTCATCTTCTCATCTTCGGTATAACCCGGAATACGAATTACTTCCATTCTATCCAGTAATGGACCGGGAATGTTCATGCTGTTGGATGTTGCAATAAACATAACATCGGAGAGGTCAAAGTCCACTTCCAGGTAATGATCACCAAAGGTGTGATTTTGCTCAGGATCCAGAACTTCAAGCAGGGCAGACGCAGGATCTCCACGAAAGTCCTGTGCCATTTTGTCAATTTCATCCAGCAGGAAGAGCGGGTTTCGAGTCCCCACCTTACTCAGATTCTGTATCACCTTACCTGGCAGTGAGCCAATGTAGGTTCGACGATGACCGCGTATTTCTGCTTCATCTCGCACACCACCTAACGCCATGCGCGTAAATTTGCGATTGGTTGCACGAGCAATAGACTGACCCAGTGATGTTTTGCCTACACCTGGAGGGCCAACCAGACAAAGTATTGGGCCTTTTAATTTTTTCACGCGTTGCTGAACAGCGAGATACTCAAGAATTCTCTCTTTTACCTTTTCAAGCCCATAATGATCTTCATCAAGCACCGTCTGAGCTTTATTTAGATCTTTAAATATCTTGCTGCGTTTTTTCCACGGACAACCCACGAGGGCATCAATATAATTACGCACTACCGTTGCTTCAGCCGACATTGGCGACATCATTTTCAGTTTGTTTAATTCTGATCTGGCCTTTTTTCTGGCCTCTGCGCTCATACCCGCTTTTTCAATTCTGCTTTCAAGATCTTCTATTTCATTCGGTGCCTCATCAAGATCACCCAGCTCTTTCTGAATGGCTTTCATCTGCTCATTCAAATAATATTCTCGTTGACTCTTCTCCATTTGCTGCTTTACACGGCCTCGTATGCGTTTTTCAATCTGTAACAGATCTATTTCCGCTTCTATCATACTCAGCAGATATTCCATGCGCTTGCTAACATCCGATATTGCAAGTATTTTCTGCTTTTCTTCAACTTTGAGCGACATATGCGCTGCGATGGTATCGGAGAGACGAGCAGGATCATCGATACCACTGAGTGATGTGAGTATTTCAGGGGGGACTTTTTTGTTCAGTTTTACATACTGGTCGAACACTCCCAGAATGGAACGCGACAACACTTCCAGTTCCCGCTCTTTTTCACCCGCTTCATCCTTTAACAACGTGTAATCTGCGGTAAAAAACGCTTCATCATCATAGACGCAGTCAACACTTGCACGCATTGATCCCTCTACCAGTACTTTAATCGTACCATCGGGCAGTTTAAGCAACTGGAGAATCGTTGAGAGAGTACCAATATCATGAATATCTTTCATTGACGGATCGTCAATTTCTGCGCTCTTCTGCGCCACCAGCAATATCTGCTTGTCTTTGGACATGGCCGCATCCAGCGCCTGTATTGATTTTTCACGGCCCACAAAGAGCGGAATAACCATATGGGGGTATACAACAACATCACGCAAAGGTAATACCGGTGTCTTCCCCTGATAAGCTTCTGTTACGGATTCAATTTCATTTTCGATATCTGACACTGTCATTACCTCAAGTGGTAGATGGGATCTCAACGACCTTTGTTAAGCCTTTAAATTCACATTGGGACATTCTGTGAAGCTTCAAGGTTAGCGAATAAATAAATTTTATGAATGGCTGCTTGCCAATAAATTTATTAATAAGGAACTCACATCCCTGTGAACAATCATTTACAACTATTCAGCACTGCTTGCTGATTTTGGAGAATCGCTGTTTTCAAACACCATAAAGGGCTTTGCTTCACCATTAATCACGCTCTGATCAAGAACAACTTTGGTCACATTGTCCAACGAGGGTAATTCGTACATGGTTTCCAGTAGAATATTTTCCAGTATTGTACGCAGGCCACGGGCACCTGTTTTACGCGCCATCGCTTTGATTGCAACGGCTGTCAGGGCATCTTCACGAAACTCCAGCTCGCAGTCTTCCATTTCAAACATTTTCTTGTATTGTTTGGTCAGCGCATTTTTGGGCTCTGTCAATATCGTAACCAGGGCATCTTCATCAAGCTCTTCCAGCGTTGCTACAACCGGTAAACGCCCTACAAATTCAGGTATCAAACCATAACGAATCAAATCATCCGATTCCATATCTTTTAATATTTCACCTGTGGATTTAGCATTTTCCTTGCTGCGAACCTCAGCACCAAAACCGATACCGCTCTTCTCGGAGCGATCTCGAATCACCTGATCAAGCCCGGCAAATGCACCGCCACAAATAAAGAGTATATTAGACGTATCAACCTGTAAAAACTCCTGCTGAGGGTGCTTTCGCCCCCCCTGAGGTGGTACAGAGGCAACCGTACCTTCAATCAACTTTAACAGCGCCTGCTGAACACCCTCACCGGAAACATCCCGGGTGATGGAAGGGTTATCAGATTTGCGGGAAATTTTGTCGATTTCATCAATGTAAACAATACCCGTCTGGGCTTTTTCAACATCATAGTCACATTTTTGCAGTAACTTCTGGATAATGTTCTCTACATCTTCACCCACATAGCCCGCTTCGGTTAATGTGGTTGCATCCGCAATGGTAAATGGCACATTTAACAGACGCGCCAGCGTTTGCGCTAACAGGGTTTTACCCGAGCCTGTAGGGCCAATAAGCATGATATTGCTCTTTGAAAGCTCAACATCATCTTTTTTGTGCTTCACTTCCAGGCGCTTATAATGGTTATAAACCGCCACTGACAGAACTTTTTTGGCCTGTTTCTGGCCGATCACATAATCATCGAGAATCTCTTTAATTTCTCTGGGTTTAGGCAGCTTATGAACTGACGAGGCAGTCTGCTCCTGCAGTTCTTCGCTAATAATGTCATTGCACAGTTCAACGCATTCGTCGCAAATAAACACCGAGGGTCCCGCAATCAGTTTTTTTACTTCATGCTGACTCTTACCACAAAACGAGCAATATAGCAGTTTGCCCGAATCTTCATCATTACTTTTGTCGTCACTCATGACGGTTCCTCATGACAGCCTGAAGCTGAATTTATTCTTGTATGCATACAATGCCAATTCTAACAAAGACATGCAAGGGTATAATTTAAAGGTTTTGCAAAAAACAAACCTGTAAATATTAAAAAGCAGAGAAACCGGTTACTTATTAACCAGTTTTCATCAGTTTCCAGACGTTCAAATTCATGCTTCCTGGCCTGACCCGGCAATTAACCTCGATTTTTTAATGAAAAAAACGAGAAGAATCATATAATTATAAACATCCACATATAAAATCTGGAATGACCAGGGTCTTATATGTACTTTAAAGCACATTTGTTGAGGCTAATATAAGCAGTCTCCTGTAACGCTTCCCCGCAGGGCAGGTTCTGTCTCATTTTCTTCAATTTTTGAAGACCGCAACCAGATTTAGCAGATCCCTTACATAAAGATAGCCCATATTTTACAAAAAAACCGCTGTAAGCGGTTTCCCCCCCCATGGGCCAATATCAACTAACTTGTGCCGAACAGCGTAATTTCAATGCCTGCTGACACATTTAAGACAAATTATTACGCCTTCTCAGGTTATATCTTTCCAGCTTATATTTTCTCAAGGCTTCTTTCATTTAAAACCTCATCTATCATGCCATACTTTGCAGCCTCATCAGCACTCATGAAGTTATCCCTTTCAGTGTCGTTTTCAATCGTTGAAAGCGGCTGTCCGGTATGCAGGGACAATATTGCGTTTAATCGATCACGCATGGCGAGTATTTCCCGTGCATGGATGTCGATATCCGTTGCCTGGCCCTGAAAACCGCCCAATGGCTGGTGAATCATCACTCTTGAGTGCGGTAAGCAATAACGTTTGCCTGCAGCACCGCCCGCCAGTAACAACGCGCCCATGCTGGCAGCCTGGCCAATACACAGTGTTGATATATCTGGTTTGATAAACTGCATGGTATCATAAATGGCCATTCCCGCTGTTACGACCCCACCGGGTGAGTTTATATAGACTGATATGTCCTTATCCGGATTTTCCGATTCAAGAAACAGCAGCTGGGCAACAATTAAATTAGCCATATGATCTTCAATCTGGCCCACGATAAAGATAACACGCTCTTTTAGCAGCCGAGAGTATATGTCATACGACCTTTCCCCCCGTGCGGTTTGCTCCACAACCATTGGAACCAGTTGATTTTGCAACTCAAGTGCATCCATGTTAGTTTCTGGTGTTATTATCATTCGTTGTTCTCCGAGGGCTAATGCCCTGATAAAATTGCTCTGCCATTTTCAATAGCGCCATATCTGCACTGATTGTATGTTGTGGGTGATTTTTTACAAGTAGGCAAATAAAAAAAGCAGGCTTTTTGCCTGCTTTTTTTATTTTTATCTGAACATATACAATGCTCAGGATAACCCGAGTGTGTTAAACCGTAGTTTTTTCAGGGTTCATTGTTGCATGGAAACTGGTAGGTGATTCGGAAACAGTTGCCTGCTCAACGATCCAGTCAACAACCATCTCTTCCATCACCAGACCTTCAATACCCTGTTTTAACTGCGGGTTATTACTGTAGTGATTAATCACTTCCTGAGGGTCTTCATAGGTTTGTGCAATATCTCTGATTTTTGCTTCCACCCTCGCAGCATCGGGCTTTAATCCCGCAGATTTAATAACTTCACTCATCACCAGACCCAGACCTACACGGCGTTTTGCCTCACCTTCAAACAATTCTTTGGGCAAAGACATTCCACCCTGTAGCTGGCCGGCATCAGACATCTGCTTCTGCAAATTTTCGCATTCATGTTCAATTAGTGCGGTGGGCACCAGAACCTCATTGGCTTCCAGCAACTTGTCCATAACATTTTTTTTCAACGATTCCTGTAATTTATTACTCAGCTCACGTTCCATATTCTGACGAATATCACTGCGTAAGGTATCGATAGAGCCGTCTTCTACACCAAATGATTTAGCAAACTCGTCATTAATTTCTGGTACAACAGGCTCACCTACGGTAATTACTTTTGTGTCAAATGTAGCCAGCTTCCCTTTCAGGTCTTCAGCATGGTAATCATCAGGAAAAGTCACTTCAAATTTAAATTCATCATTTGCAGATTTACCCACCAGCTGCTCTTCAAAGCCAGGGATCATGCTGTTTGAGCCAATAACAACCGGTACTGAATCTGCCTGACCACCGTCAAATGCTTCGCCATCAACCGAGCCATTAAAGTTGATAATCATCTGATCGCCCTGTTGTGAAACACGATCCACATCATCATAGGTGGTGCGCTGCTTAAGCAGGGTATCAATCATTTTAGCAACATCTTCATCCGTCACCTCAGCCGTTGCACGCTCAACTTTCAGCGTGGCGCAGTCTACCAGGGTGATTTCAGGGTATACTTCAAATGTTGCTGTAAATTCCAGCGGTTGGCCGGCCTCCAGTGGCTTAGACTCAACGGCAGGATCACCAGCCAGATTCAACGACTCCTGAATAACCGCATCACGCAGTGAGTTTTGCATCACTTCGCCCACGACTTCCTGCAACACAGAGACTCCGTATTGCTGTTTAACCACCTTCAGGGGAACCTTGCCCGGACGAAAGCCATCCACTTTTACCCGTGAACACATTGAATTCAGGCGGCTTTCCACTTCCTTATCAATCGTTTCAGCGGGAACCTGTACCGTTAATTTACGCTCCAGACCTTCGCCTGATTCAACAGAAACTTGCATAATAAAACAACCTCAACATTGCTTTTCTGCCTCTCAGGCCGAAAAAGTGAGTAATTTAAAAAAGTATGGTGCGAGCGGAGAGACTCGAACTCTCACGTCTTGCGACACCAGAACCTAAATCTGGCGCGTATACCAATTTCGCCACGCTCGCGTAAGGCGCGGTATTATATAACAAAATTTTAGATAGTGTAGCTTTTTTACATGTTTTTTCGTTTAAAGGCGGACAGGCCCGCTGTCGCCCTGCGCTGAACCTTTCTCTTCAGCAGGCCAGACCAGCCAAACCATCGACCAACCGGCCCCAGTGCCATAGAACTCCAGCGCCAGAAACTAAAATGATCTGAATGCCGGCTAATTCTGCCATCGGTAAACTGAAATTCAGCAAATACCACGTTATGTACCCGCCTGCCGGTTCGAGCAAACGTATAATAAGCATCCCAGCGAGCCGAGCCCCGCTCATCATCCGCACTAACATCCCGTAAATCCAGATCAAAATCCTCAGCTCGCTCACATAACATATGCCACATCGCCGTCACATCAGCGCCCTTTAAATCACAGAATACCGGATCATTAAAATGTGCTTCAGAGGTATAGCACTGCCCCATGGCCTGCCAGTCCATCTGATTAAATGCCGCGTAGAAATCATGTATTAACTGCTCATTGGGATGCATTTCGGACAGGTGCGGTTTGAGTTGAGACATTTCCATACTCCTTAAAGTTATTATAAATCCCTGCTGAAAATGTATCTTTTAAAAAGGCCATACAGATGCTTCAGTCTGAGATAGCATAACTTTACCCTGTTTTAGCTTTTTTATCCCAATATAACGCCCCCCTGTGTTAAAATTCTAGTATCTGAAATTAGACATACCCACTGACAACCAGGAGAACCTCCAGGGAGATATAACCTAATGAGTAACTACAGCCATATACTTGTTGCCATCGACTTCTCTGCCTCTTCCGGGCAAGTACTCAACAAAGCTCGGAAAATTGCAGAGCGCAACAATGCACGCCTGAGTTTATTACACATTGTCGAGTACCTTCCGCCCATCGACACCGCCTACGAACCCCTCGTAAATAACAGCTGGGTGATTGATGAGCATGAAATGATCGAGCAGGCAAAAAAAACACTGGCAGCATTCAGCACCAGACAACAGCTTGAAAATGCAGAGCTTCACACCCTGCCCGGCACACCAAAGTATGAAATTTCACAATTTGTAAAAAATTATCATTGTGATCTGGTCGTCATGGGATCTCACGGCCGTCATGGCATAAGACTGCTACTGGGCTCCACCGCAAACGCGGTGCTCCATGATATGCCCTGTGACATTCTCGCTGTAAAAATAAACGAGTAGCCACCGGAACTGACCGGGTAGCCGGACAGGGAACTGGCCGATTTTATGATTTTTATGTTATTGTCTCGCCATGAGCACACCTCCAGTCGAACAACTGTCTATCCCCACAAATGAGAACTTCACCGATGCCCTTGCTAACCATATACTGCTAGAGCAACACAACCGCCTGCCCGACCTGACAGACGTTGCCATCTTCCTTCCCAATGCCCAGGCCGTTCAACAGATGCGCCAAAGCCTGCATCGGAGCCTGTCCGAGGGCTGCTACCCGCAATCCTCTGGCGAAACATCATCATACAAAGGCCACGCCCTGCTGGGCGGTTTTACTGGCAGTCTGGAGCAGTGGTTAAACCAGCATTCCATCTCATCAATCAACGGGCTGAAAAATAACACCACCAGAAAGCTGATCAACCAGTCCACTCGTCAACTTTTATTAATAGAAGCACTAAAACGACACCCTGATCTATTTTCAGCTGAAAACCACTGGCAGGTCTGCGACAGTTTGCTTGAGCTATTTGATGAACTCGGCCTTAGCCAGCATCAATGGCTCAATGAATCCACACCCATCTGGATCAGCCACTTACAGCAGGCCTACCAGGCAAATGAAGAAATCGCGTACCTGAGCCAGGAAGCCGGTATGGTGCGCACTCTCTGGCATGCATGGCAGCAGCAACTGGACGCAATGCAAATTGAAGATAAGCCCTCCGCGCTAAAACAAAACCTGATAAATACCCTCGCCCATAGTATTGGCCATAACATTGAAGAGCAGACTAAGAATAAGACCGGCTCGGCAACAAACACACTCAATAATACCTGTTTTTATATCGTCGGTCTGGATCAGCTATCACCACTTGAGCAGGCCTGGTGCGAACAGCTCTCACAACACTGCCACGTCAAACACATTACACAGGGTAGCCCTCCGTGCAGCAACAGAAATAGTGGATATGAGGCAAATGACCATGAGCCAAATGATCCTGAGCCGAGGGATAGTGATACCAGTGAAAAAGAAAACCCATCCGAGAACAATGAACTGCAATTGCTGGAGGACATTTACAATCAGAAAAAAACGTTTTTTGAGCGCACCAGAGACTATTCTCCTGCCCATGTTTCTGATAAAAACGCATTACCCTGCTTTCTGCAAAAAATAAAACTTTATGATGCACAAAGCGCAGAGTATGAAGCCCGAGCCGTTGATTTAAAAATTCGCATGAGCCTGTTAGCGGGTAAAACAGATATTGCAGTGGTTACAGAAAACCGCAAACTGGCGCGCCGCCTGCGTGCGTTACTGGAGCGCGCGCAGGTAAGCATCCAGGACACCGCAGGATGGGCTCTTGCCACCACCAGTGCCGCTGCAATACTGGAACGCTGGCTTGAGTGCATCGAACAGAATTTTGCATGGCAGGCGCTCATCGACTTATTAAAATCACCTTTTTTTTGCGAAGAAGCCAGCCGCGCCGAACACCTGAAACTGGTCTACCGATTTGAACAGGACATTATTCTCCATGAGAATATTGCCGCTGATTTAGCGCGTTATAAAAATGCCATTCAACATCGCCAGCAACGCCTGAATGCAGGCTCAGCTCATAGCACGGCATCAACAGCCGAGCAATTACTCAAACTACTCACGCGTGTTGAAACCGCTGCCCATGAACTGCTCGAATTATTTAATAATAACCAGAACAGAACATCAGATATATGGATTGACAGTTTTATTCGCAGTATAAAAAGCCTTGGTATCTACCCTCAGCTATCCAGTGATATTGCCGGCTTAAGAGTACAGCAGGAACTGGAAAAATTATCCACCACACACAGCATTACCCGCCCGGAACTAAACTGGCAGGACTTTCGAACCTGGCTGGGTAATACACTGGAGCGCGAACAGTTCAAACCCCACAACCAGAACGCTGCCGTAAAAATAATGAACCTGCAACAGGCACAGTACTGTCAGTTTGATACACTTGTTATTGCAGGTGCGAACCTGCAATCTCTGCCAGGCACATCCAGCCAACAAACTTTTTTTAATCAGTCTGTTCGCCAGGCCCTGGGCTTTAAAAACTGGCCAGCGAAAAAAGCCTACTGCTTTTACCAGTTTAAACAAATGCTGTTATCGGCCGATGACATATTAATTACCTGGCAGGCAGAAGAAAATGGCGAATGGATGCAGGCCTCCCCCTGGGTTAGCTCGTTGCAGGACTTCACTCAATTTGCCTTCAAGCACAGTCTAAAAGATGAGCAGCTGGGATTTTTGCTCAAAAACACCCGGCCGGTTACCCGGCATTCAACTGAATTACTACAACAGATAGAGACTGTCTCACAACCTTTTCCCCGTATTTCAGAGGCACAGACACCCATCGAGTTTTCCGCTTCTCGCCATCAGCGGTTAATCGACTGCCCTTATAATTTTTTCGCATCTGATGTACTAAAACTTAAAGCTCTGGAGGAGATCAGCCTTGAACTCATGAAAAGCGAATATGGCGAAAAAGTTCATTTAATTTTACAGGCTTTTCACCAGCAATGCCCGGGTTTACCTGCACCGTTTAAAGCCCCCCTGTGCAACGAAAACAGAGAACAGGCGCTTGCTCATATAAAAAACCTTTCACAGCAGATATTTAAAACACAAATTGAAGATTCCGTTGAGCACCTAGGCTGGCTTAATCGCTGGCTAGACACCGCAGAGGCCTATATCAACTGGCAAATCCAGCGACAGCATGAGTGGAAAATCTACAGACTGGAGAAAACCGCCGAACAGCCGTTAAGCTCCGGCATACAAATCACAGGTCGCCTCGACAGAGTAGACATGCACAACCATCAGTATTCAATAATTGATTATAAAACCGGCAACTCTGCAAAACAGTCTGAAATAGATCTGGCGGAAAACGTACAGCTCAGCAGTTATGCATCATTAATGGAAGATGTATGCAATGTCATTTATTTAAAACTGGACAAAGGCATTGTAAAACAAACCGGTATTTTAGAGGGTGAAGATTTAAATCAGCTAAAAACTGATGTAATTGAACGACTTGAAACGCTTGTTAACGAGATTAAATCATCCAGTGCTTTACCCGCCTGGGGGGATACACACAGCTGTGTCTATTGTGATATGGGTGGACTATGTCGCAAGCAAATGTGGGAAGTATTCTAAAATACGCTTCACATACGCAGATAGAACGAAAAAAATTATTCAAAATAAAATCAGAGATACCTCTATTAAAAAACGACATACTAATGAGCATATGATCAACTAGTCTCATACAGAACAATACAGTTAAATTGCCAACCAGGGGCCTCAAAAACACCCGACATTTTACTTTGATATAAAACTAAAAAATAGTGATATTGATTTTGAAAACGACAATAACATAGTCATAAATGAGTAAAAAATGGAAAGCGATATCGTCAAAAAATAATCGTTACGGATTTTGTTAGTGCCACCAGAACGATATACGAAAAAACCAGCATGGCAGAAAGCCATGATACAACACGAACAGACAATGATTTGCCGCGCTTTAGTGCCAGCATACCTAAAAAAATATAAGCCAGCAACGCGCATATTTTTGCAATTAACCAGTTGTTTTCAATAACCGATATCTGCAATGTATACAACATCAAAAATGCAGATAAAAGAAGCAACGTATCTACAATATGTGGCAAAACCTTTACCCACACATTCTGTGACTTTCCAGGAAAGCGAATCATAATGATGCCCCTCACAAAAAAACCACTAAATGAGAGAAACACGCAGGTCACATGTATTAATTTTAACCCGTTCAATTTTAAAACCACCTGAAAAATTATATTAACAAAGTCACAACCAGGACTTGTTTTTGAAAACATGCCCAATTCTATAGCCATGGGCCTGATGAGAAAACGTAACGCAGAGGGCATAATCAATTAATAAAGATACCCTGTAGACAAATCACAATTTACAGTGAATAATTTACAGTAAATTATTCATTGTAAATTATTCAGGGCTGCTTTAATGTCAGCACTCACCTTCACTTCAGGACTGATTAAACTGCTTAAATCGCCAATCAGACCTACCTTCACCCAGACTTTACGAGGGTACCTTCCTCCGAATTTTTGTCATAATGCGCAGCATAAATAATCCGCTCGATTTCTGATAATTGCAAAAGCACTTCAAAAGCAGCAGTACGGATATTACTGTTATCTTCTGTAATTTCCATTCGCCATGTGTTATAGGTAAAACCCAGCATCGCAAATGCAATACTAAAAATAGATGTCATATAATACAGTTTTAATTTCTGTCGCGACTCTTTGCCCATTTTCTGTGCACCTTATACGCTGGATAACCGATCTCTGATTTATGACCTGATTTTTTCCCAGACAAGAATTCGGTTATTAGCTGGCATTTCAATGTCCTTATATAACGCCATACCATTTTGCTCAGCCAGTGTCTGTATTGTTTCAAAGTCTTTAATACAACTGTTCGGGTTACGCTGCTTTAACCATACATCAAAATTAGCATTACTCTCTGAGGTGTGCTTCCCATTGTAGTTAAAGGGGCCATACTGAGCAAAAAAACCACCGAGTTTTAAACATTTACCCACATGCTTTAACATTTTTTCTGTTTGAGCGCCTGAAATAATATGGCATGTGTTTGCGCTAAACACATAGTTTTTTTGCCCTACCTCCCAGTCAGGCATGTCTACATCCAGAACCAGAGGCGCGTTTATTCGCTTATGCTCTACTTCATCAAACCACATATTCATACCCGCATGTTCCGCTTCCAGGTCTGTTGGTTGCCAGTTCAGGTGCGGCATATGCTGTGTAAAAAATACCGCGTGCTGGCCCGTTCCACTGCCGATTTCCAGCACCTCACCTGGTTGCGTAAAAATTATTTTTAATACATCTAGTATAACCTGCTGATTCTGTTCGCAGGATCCTGCCCGGGGTTTGTTCATTAATATGTTTTCCGTTGTTATAATGGATTGTTGGAGTGCGTAAAAAACACTGCCCCCTACCTGCGTCTACTGGTAAAATTCTTTTAATACTCTAAATAAATACCAGGCATCCCAGCGCCCTGCCAGCTCTCTTATCGAATGCATTGCAAATGTAGGCACACCTACATCCAGAGTGCGTACGCCGATTTCACTGGCCGTTATTGGCCCGATGGTACTGCCGCAGGCCATATCTGTTCTCACTACAAAAGACTGGACCGGCACATCGGCTTTTTTACACAACTGTTTGAAAATAGCACTGGTATCACCGTTTGTGGCATAACGCTGATTGGCACTGGTTTTAATTACCGGCCCCTGGTTAATTTCAGGGCCATGGTTCTGGTCGTGCTTATCGGTATAGTTCGGGTGTACGCCATGGGCATTATCGGCTGAGACCAGCATCGATTTATCAATCATGCGCACAGTGTTTTCATGGCTGCCGGCAATGCGCTCTAATACAGATTGTAAGAATGGCCCCTGTGCGCCACAGGCTGAGGCGCTGCCAACTTCTTCATGATCAGTACACACGAGGAGTTTACTGCCCGGGTTGCTGGTTTCTATCATCGCCATCAGTCCGGTATAACAACTGAGCAGGTTGTCCAGCCGTGCGCTGGCGATAAAGTCCTGATGCAATCCAACATAGGCAGGTTTCTGTGTGTCATAAAAACTCAGTTCATAATCCAGCACTTCAATGGCACCAGTATCATCTTTTATTTTATGCAACAGTATTTCTTTAAATGAGGGCTTGTTCTTTTCCTCAGATGCTGATTTTTCCAGGGGCGGCAGTTTTAATAATACGGGCGGGATGTCTGTTTGCGAGTTTACACTGCGATTTTTATTGGCTTCGCGATCTAAATGTATGGCCAGACTGGGAATAATAGCAATTGCATCCTGAAAGTTAATCAAGGTGCTTTGTAGATCATCATCTTCATCGAGATAGTTCACTCTGCCAGCCAGCGATAAATCTCGATCGAACCAGGGGTTGAGCAATGCACCACCATACACTTCTACACCTAACTGATAATAGCCTTTTTTTAGCATATCAGGCTCAGGCTTCACTTTCAGGCAGGGGCTGTCGGTGTGCGCACCGACCATATTAATACCATTGCTGACAAAATCTGCGCCTAATTTAAAGGCAATTATGGATGATTCATTTCGAATAACATAATATCCCTGACTTTCGTCTAGCTGCCAGCTATCAGCTTCATAAAGCCGACGATAGCCTGCACATTCCAGTTTATATACCATGCCTTCTACCGCATGAAACGGCGTCGGGGCATTAGCAATAAAATCCATCAAGTCGTAATTAAATTTTTCGTCGTTCATATTCAACCTTCAACCTATGCGATAAAGTATTTTTTCATCATAACCGGTAATAATTGATACCGTACCATACAACTTTTTATTCAAATTTTCATCGCCTGTATCCACCCGCACGGGTTGTCCATTTAACGAATGAATTTTTTCTACCGTAGCAATAATATCGATATTTTTCATGCCCAGCCGTTTTATAATCTGCGGACTAATTTGCTGATTTCCTCGTCCAAACAAATGCCCCTGCCCTCCAATAATAGTCGTTATTAATCGAACTTTTTTATGTTTATCAAGCAACTGTAAAATCTGTTTTTCACTGAGGTCCCGGGCAATCAGCTGCTGGTTTTTAACCGCATCTATGCCGAGTAGCGTTGCCTGCAACTGCATTTCATCAAGAATGGCTCCGGGAGTCGTGCCTGAGCCCACCAGATAAACTGTATCCGCCTCCATCATTTCAACAATGCCGGCTGCAATTTCCTGTAATGCCAGCGCCTCGTGGCAAATACCGCCTTCTTTCATGTTCTGCATGAACTGATTTTCAGCAGGTACATTTAAGTAACCATGCAACTGCGCTTTTACTCTATCCTGACGAAATTCAGCCTCATCAATATCCATAACAGAGGCTTCGGCAAGTAACAGCGCTCGGCCTTTAATAATCAGCGCTAGCAACTCACCAGCATGTGCGGGGGTAACAGCGTACACCGATGAGTGTATTTTACAACCTGCTGGCACACCTATCACCGGTGGAACAGTGTGTGAATCTACACATTGTAAAGCATGATAGATATTCCGCGCGGTGCCATCCCCCCCCGCAAATATCAGCAGGTCAACACCCTGCTCAACACATTGTTGAACCGCATATTCAGTATCGCTGGCACAGGTGTACTCCGCAGGTGCCTGGCTCACCACGGTATATGTAAAGCCCAGATGCCGACAAAGGTTTTCCCCCATGTCATGCGCTGCGGTATAGATATGCACCTGTTCTTTAAGCGCAACAATGCACGCCAGCGCCTGGGCCATCCGCTCCTGAGCCAGAGCTACAGCACCACGCTGCATGGCCAGCTGCTGTATATCTTCGCCATCTGAGCCTTTAAGGCCGACTCGTCCGCCAATACCCGCCAACGGGTTAATAATTAAACCAGCTTTAAGCAATTTTTTTCTCGTGTTATTAGCTAAACTCAGTGACATTATCTCGGATATTCAATAGCAATGCTGCAATTATTCACACCGATGGTCTTAATATATACACATTAATCACATACCGGCACTCGACTTACAGCCTGAGTATTGTAAAATCGTTGCTGGGTAAAGGCACAGCATGCCCTGTGATGAAAGCCGCTCATATGCTCAATTTATTAATACCCGACTGGAACTTAAAAAAACTATGGTTATCAACAAAAAATATATGATTTCTGAATTATGGGAAAAACCCCCGGAGCAGAAAAAACTCGCTGATCGGTTATGCATGATGTGCTGGGCTGGTAATTTATGAGCTTTCATCATCCTTTTTTACCAAGAAGACAGTCCATCCCGGTAAAAGTGGGTAATATTACCGTTGGCGGCGGTGCACCGGTTGTGGTTCAGTCAATGACGAATACTGACTCTGCAAATGAAGTGGCTACCGCAGAGCAAATTGCCGAGCTGGCGGCCAGTGGCTCGGAAATGGTGCGTATTACAGTAAATACTGCGGCCGCTGCCGCGGCCGTACCCGGCATTAAAGCCCGACTAAAACACATGGGCATTGATGTACCGATTATTGGAGATTTCCATTTTAATGGCCATAAGCTGTTAACTCAGTATCCGGAATGCGCTGTGGCGCTGGATAAATATCGAATCAACCCCGGCAATGTAGGGCGTGGCAAAAAACGCGATGAGCAATTCGCTACGATGATTGAAATTGCCATTAAAAATAATAAGCCTGTTCGAATTGGTGTTAACTGGGGCAGCATGGATCAGGAGCTACTGGCTAAACTGATGGATGAAAACGCGACCCTGGAGGAACCCCGGGAGCCCAAAAATATTATGTTTGAAACGGTTATACGCTCTGCAATTGACAGTGCAGAAGCCGCTGAAAAGCTCGGCCTTGGAAAAGATAAGATTATTCTTTCCTGCAAAATGTCCAATGTGCAGGACTTAATTACTGTGTACCGCGCCATGGCCGAGCGCTGCGATTATACATTACACCTTGGTTTAACCGAAGCGGGTATGGGTTCAAAGGGTATCGTTGCCTCCACCGCCGCATTATCGATTTTACTGCACGAAGGTATTGGCGATACTATTCGTATTTCACTGACTCCTGAGCCCGGTGCTGCACGTACCAAAGAGGTAATTGTGGCCCAGGAAATTTTACAGACCATGGGACTTCGCTCTTTCGTGCCACTGGTTACCGCCTGCCCGGGGTGCGGCAGAACCTCCAGCACCTATTTTCAGGTACTGGCAGAACAAATCCAGAACTACCTGCGCCAGCAAATGCCCTTCTGGGCCAGCAAATACCAGGGCGTGGAGACCATGTCTGTGGCGGTTATGGGTTGCGTGGTCAATGGCCCGGGTGAGAGCAAGCACGCAAATATCGGCATTAGCCTGCCTGGCACGGGTGAGACACCGGTTGCACCGGTATACGAAGATGGCGAAAAAATCGTTACCTTAAAAGGCGATAATATCGCTAATGAGTTTGAAAATCTGCTGGATCAGTATATCGAACGCACTTACCCGAAAATTTAATGTCTCTCATAAAACACAGCGGTGTCCTTTCTGTTTTACCTGTACTGAGCCTGCTTATCGCCTGCTCAGAAAACAGCATACCCGCTGAAGATGAAATAAAACAGTATATCACAATGGCTCAGCGAGCAGCAGAAGAGCGAGACCATAACGATTTAGCTGATTTGATTCAGGGTAATTACCACGACCAGCAAAATTTCGATAAAAAAAGAATCAAACAAATGCTACGTGGATATTTTTTTATGCATAAAAATATCCACCTGTTTACACAGATTAAAAGTATCCATTTTTTAGATGATAAATCCGCATTTGTGACCGTATATGTCGCAATGTCCGGTACGGCCATTGCGAATATTAACGCCCTTAGCAAATTAAGAGCCCGTATTTATAAATTCGAGTTACAGCTTGTTAAAAACAACGAATGGCTATTACAACAGGCAAAATGGCAACCTGCTAATATTTCGGATATTTTATAATAGAGGTTCCCTGAAACCATCAGGGCAATGTTAGTTTATAAGCCAGTGAATTTAAACCATTGGGCTTATCCCCTGCTTTTATAACAACCTGTTTTATATCTCCAGCAATTTTCACGCGTGAAGACGAACGTGTAAAGGGCTGCTCATTTACATGAGGATGATGCAGCACACGTGTTACCAGTTCATCTCCATCAGGTGTCATCACTTTCCAGACATTGGCATAGTGCTCCCAGCCTGTATCTGCATGCTTTAACTCCACTCTGAAAATACACTGCCTTGCAGCATCACATTCTGCATGAGCAGAAACAATTTCCACCTCCGATGCACAGGACATAAAAGAAAACGACAATGCCATTAGGGCGCTAAACAAACATGTAATATATTTCATCTATCTGATCCTGAGTTATGAATCGATTAATTCGAGCTTAAACCTGAAAAATCAGGATAATCCTAAAAAAACAGTTGAACGCACAATAATGCTGTCAGTGTCTGATAATATTTAATACTATCAAATGTTGCAGATCACCCATCTGGTGAATACGGTTGCGTCCTGAATTGCACCTCCGAGAGTCTGCCTGATTATATAAAAAACACGCTCCTTTGCATCCTGCAACCACGATATTAGTGCATCCATACACGTCATTCACGAAGGACTGGGCCATTCACTCACTTTTTTATTACGCCAACCGACCTCCCGGAAGCACACTTCAGGACACTCAACTGACTCTTTTCAGAATTATACACCCGGAACACCCTGACAGGTTTGCAAATACTACCAAATTTCTCCAGAACACGCCACCTGCTCTGCTATTTACAACAATGATGTCTGGATGATATCAAACTGCTCAAAGGAATCTTCAAGGTTTCTTCGAAATAATTGCCTGGACCAGTTTTCCAGCCCTTCAGGGTGTTCTTCTTTCTTTAGAACACTGGCAACCACATCCAGCTTCACCGTGTCTGGCGTATAATGCTCAAGCAGATCATGCCAGGCATTTATCTGCTTTATACGAACCGCAGGCATAGCATAAGAGGTACACTTCACAGACTGAAAACTTAATTCAGAAAAAAAAGCACGTAATTTTTTATTGACTTCTTCACGCACTAATTTACAGGAAAACCAGGCAATGGTCTCCATCGAATCCAGTAGATCCTCATCAATATCACCCTGTTCCTGTAAAAAATCCAGTCCTGGAAAATAGCTAAGCTTATGTTTTTGCACCGCCGCAACTACCTGCTCGGTTAAAACCTCACCAACCACCTGTGCTGATGAGGGTAAATGACGCTCAAGCAGCTCCCGAGGCACTTTAACCTGTAACGATATATGAATTTTGCTAATGTAAAGTGATGCCATATAATTAATTCAGGTTTAACGCCTGAGGATACTGGTTTGCTCTTTAAGCGGATCGATCAGGTGTTTAATGCGCTTGCGCATAACCGAGCCAATAGCATCGGTTTGCCCAAATACGGGAAACGTTAACGCTTCACAGTACCCTGATAGTACCATCATCGCTTTTAGGTAATGTTCAGACTCAGACAGGTGTTTTTTTACGGCTGCCAGCGATTCATCACACTGCTCGCATTTGTGCGCGGCTTCTTCTTTAATTAAGTTAATATCACGACGGTGTTCAAATTTCGGGCAAATATCATGAAAATAGCGTTCTATCGTCATAAATAATGCCACCACAACATTCTGGTCACTCGGGCGTTTTAATGACGCATCAATAGCATTTAAATAATTCTGCCCCTGAGCTGACATAATGCGCAACAATAACCCCGCAGGCTTATTCCCCTGCTTCACTAACGTGCTTAGCTTTTCGCTAAATTCCGCATAATTTGTATGTGCCTTTGCATCCCCGGGTAAATCATCCGGTATAGCCTGTAAAAAACCAACGAAATAAGCGCCTTTAAAATTTGCTTTTGCCCACAGACTTAATTTCTGCTCCTGCGTTACAAGACCAGGTTGCAGTGCCGACTTAACGCTGTCTATCATCGCCAGAGGATCCTCTTCAAAGGGTAGATGCTCTATTAAAAACGCTGACAGCACAGGCCCCATATCGCCGTTAACCACTGCGGGCTTTTCCAGCATACGCCTGGCATTATCAGAGGTTGGCATACACCACCAGGCTCGGCGGGCCAGCTCATTGCTTAAACCGGATGCATGCACCACCGCCACTACAGCCTCCTCCTCCCCCAGTACAAGTAGCTGATCAAGGCTATCGTCTTTGGCCTGGCCCATCCGTGTCCAGCGCCTGAGATACACCGGATATCCACCGGGAGAACCCAGTGAATGGGACGATAAAAGAGACTTCACATAACGAATATATTGATCATCACGGCAATTAGCATGCAGGGGAACTTTAGCTTCACCTCGCTCAGTCAGCGCATAAACCACCATCCGTGACTCATCGACACGTACAGCCAACAGGCCCTGAGTGAGCAAAACATTTAGTCGAAGACTGTCTTCAGGGGAGAGATCCATAAAAAACTCGTGTTAATAATAGTAACTAATCAGCCTGTTAATAATTGTCTGTAGCAGAATATGCCAATATAAATACGCAAATCTGAATACATCACACCGAATGACTGCCCCCGGCCCCATGGCCCGAGCCCCATAACTTATACGTGCCGACCCGAAAATCAGCGCCTGTAGCCGGTTACAAGCAGGCCCGATGGTGACGAATTATGCTAAATAATCAACACGCAAGCAAGCAATACTCTCAGATGCTTTACCCTGGCCAGAGAAAAAACCGCCGCCCCTCCTCAGGAATACCGGAATACAGACGCTGTATTCGAATATTACTATATTACCATCTATCCTGCCCAACAAACTGACAAATAATACGAGCATACAAGTATAAATATCCCATATATACTAGTAAGACGAATGATGATAATAATAATAATCCATAAATACTCCATAAACACCCCCAGCTCACTCCGGCGTAATAACCGCTGGAATTTTGCCTGCACTTACTGGAGTACAATTTATACAGCGAATTTTTTGCCCAGATGCTTTTAACTAATCAGGAATTTCAGACACGTTTTTTACGCCTCATTGCTTTAACCTGGCTATTACCACCTATGGTTGGCTTTTCGTTTTTGCTGTATATAGAAGTTTTCACTTTTAACCAGCTGCTCGTAATGGTGAGTAACCCATTAAAACAGGTGTTTTTGCTCGGTGGATTTTTCCTGGCGCTATTTTATTTTTACCGCTTTTCTTTGCCACTCAAAAAATACCTCGCCGCACCTACCCCCATACATCAATCACTTGCCCTGAAGGTATTGCAGAAGTTCCCCCTGCATTACTGGCTGCTTTTTATCGGTTACATTTCGCTGGCCCCTGCTGCCGCTATTATTAGCCTGGAAATATCATCAAACTATGTTGCACGGCCCATTGACTGGTTTCGTATTCATCTGGTTGCCCTGATTGTATCTATTCTTGTTGGCCTGCCTATTTTTATACGCATTTATGATCTTTTTGGTAAAACTTTTGGCCAGATAAACCTGCATCAGCCCATCGTCACCATAAAAACCAAAGTTTTTTTAATTGGCGCTCTTATACCGCTACTAATAGATACGATGCTAGTGCAATATTACTGGACCCGTACTGGCTTTTTCAGTGCTGAGACCTTTATTATCTGGTTATTGCTAGAGTGCCTTGCGATCGCAGGCACACTTTTATTTGTACACAGCTTTAATCAGTCTCTTGCGCCTCTAAATAGCCTGATAAATGCACCGCTAAATAGCCTGACGCATAAAATACATCCTGCCTCTACAGATGAACTGGGCATATTTGCCACCCAGCTAGGAAAACTACTCGACGAACAGCAACTTCACCAACAACGGCTCGCCTTCAGTAACGAATTACTTAAAACGTCCCACAGCCATGAGAACCTGGCCAGGCTTTTGCAGACTATCGTTGATCGCACCTGCCAGACCCTTAACGGTGCTGCATGCTTTCTAAGCCTTTATGACCCTGGGCATAACAGGCTAGTTTGTGTTGCACGCAGTAATGCAGACTATAAACAGGATGGCCATTTTCAAATTTCTCTAAACGATACATCACTGGCCATTGATGTGTTCAAAAGTTCACAAACTCAGGTTGTTAACGACGCACACAGTGATTCACGTATCAACCAGAAATTAAGGCAATTATATAATATTCAGTCCAGTGCCGCTGTACCTCTGATAGTCGATGAACAAACTATCGGTGTTTTGCAGATTGCCAGCATCGATAAATTTCATCACTATAATGACCACGAAATAAAAATATTACAGGCTTTTGCTCAGGAAGCGGCTGTTATTCAGACATTTTTTGAAGACTTAAAGGACAGAAGAAAAGCGGAAACCGCTATCACACAAATTATGCAGGGAGTTTCAGCCGCCACAGGCGCTGATTTTTTTAGCGCAATGACCATTAATATGGCCAAAATTTTACATGCCGACTCCTGTGGTATTGTCACGACTTTGCCCGAATCAGCAAATGAAGTCGAGACCCTCGCCTATTTTCATGATGGCTCTATCATACCTAACCTGAAGTACATGCTTACAGACACGCCCTGCGAATCGATTATAGGCAAACAACCAAAGACTTTTTCAAGAGACATACAGAAAATATTTCCCAATGACAGGCATCTGCACGAACAAAACATCGAAAGCTACGTGGGCATTCCCCTGTATGACTCACAGAACATGCCACTGGGCCTGTTATTTGCAATGTTTCGAAAGCCTATTGAAAATACAGAGTTTAATGAGTCTGTTATGCGTATTTTTGCCGCTCGTACATCGGCAGAAATTGAGCGCACTCAGACTGAAAAACGCATAAAGCACATGGCTTACTATGACGACCTGACCGGCTTACCCAACCGTGTCTATTTGCATGACCGAATACAACAGGCAATTGCACATGCAGAGCGTAATAATACTCGACTGGCGGTTATGATTCTGGATCTGGATCATTTTAAAAAAATCAACGACTCTCTGGGCCACCCAGTGGGTGATGCACTGCTAATTGAAGTCGCTCATCGCCTCAAACAATGCGTTCGCAAGGAAGACACCGTCGCACGACTCGGTGGTGATGAGTTTATTATTCTACAATCTGATTTTGAAAGTCGCGAATCCGCGATTAACCACATTAGCCATATTGCCAATCAGCTACATGATGCACTCAAGGTTCATTACACAGTATCTGAACATACGTTAATGATTACCACCAGCTGCGGCATCGCCATTTACCCCGACGATGGTGAAACAGCTGAACAACTGATTAAACACTCAGACACTGCATTGTATAAAGCTAAAGAACACGGACGAGATGGTTACCAGTTTTTTTCCAGTGAGATGAATGCCGCGGCAGTAAAAAGGCTGGAGATGGAATCAGCCATTCATCGAGCCATTAAAAACAATGAGTTTGAAGTTGTGTACCAGCCCAAGGTCTGTATATCTGATAACCGTATTATTGGTGCGGAAGCTTTATTGCGCTGGTATGACCCTGAACACGGCTATATTTCACCTGACAACTTTATTCCAGTTGCCGATGAAACAGGACAAATTATACAGTTAGGCGAATTCATTCTGCACCAGGCCTGTGAACAAACCAGTCGTTTCTGGTGCTCGGACGGACTGTGCGATGAGCACAATCGACTATCAATCAATGTTAGCCCACGCCAGTTCAAGCAAGATGACTTCATTGACAAGCTGCAACAGATACTGGAACAGCACCAGACCCGTACCGACTGCATTGAACTGGAAGTCACTGAAAACATTCTGATTGAAGATACACAGGATGTCAGTAAAAAGTTGCAGGCGCTAAAAGATATCGGCATTAAAATCTCCATTGATGATTTTGGTACCGGCTACGCATCGCTACGTTATTTGCAACAACTCCCCATTGATATGATAAAAATCGACCGTTCCTTTATTACACATATAAATGATAATGAGGGGGATCTGGCAATTATAAAAACCATTATTACTATGGCAAAAAATCTAAATATTGAAATTATTGCTGAGGGAGTTGAAACCCGGGAGCAACTGCTACAACTGGAACAACTTGGCTGTCCTTTTTATCAGGGGTATTATTACAGCAAACCTGTTTCCAGTGACAGTTTTTTTAAAATGCTGCAACAACAGCGCCAACAGGTGTCTGATGTCTGATGTCAAAAGCAAACCCCTGAGGCATTTAAATGCCAAATGAATTGCTTGGGCCCAACGGGTACATTTCTCTTCATCGGGAGAAATGCCCACTAACCCGATAAAGAAAACCAGTGGCGCAAGACATATAACACTGGACATATAGCATAAAATATTTAATTAAGCTGCACCCGCTGTCCCCAGGGCACAGGGGTTTTACCTTTTACCAGCCAGACCACCGGAAATGCCGGTTCTTTTTCAGGAAACTCTCCCTGCGCATCGGTAAAATACACAATTAAGTTCGGCATTTCATCCTGCTCTTCTGCCCATTCCATCACCGGTTTAAAACTGGTTCCTCCACCGCCTTTAAATTTCTCCGGCAATGTAAATTCCTCCCAGGGTTCAAACAGCCAGGGACCACCTTCGGCTAATGTTGAATCACATACCAGTAGTGTGATGCGTGCGCGAATCTGGCTTTTGATAGAATCGACCTCAGACATAAACTCGTTAATTTCATTATTTGAAATTGAACCGCTGATATCCAGTGCTATTACAATATTTAATTGCGCACTGCGTAAACTGGGGTAAACCGCTGGATCACCTCGACGTGATGAGGGTCGCATATAGGTGTAATCATCTCGCGCCACCATTGTCATATACCGGGAAAGCAGCATACGCCAGGGCAATCGAGGCTGTAGCAGGTGATCCACCATCCGTGCCATCGAGCCGCCCATTTTACCCGCCTGTATTGCCTGTTGTGCAGCACTCGCCATACGTTGTTGCCATTGCAGACTTAACGATTCAATTTCCTGCGGAGTCAAAGGTTCAGGCCTGCCTTCACCTTCATCGGGAGGGCCTTCTTTGTTCTTGCCTTGAGCATCCCCTTTATCTGAGTTATCTTCACGTACACCTCCGTCCTCTTCACCCTGTCCTTTTGAATCACTTTTCTGCTTCTGCTTTTTACCTTCCTGCTGTTCGTGTTCCTCGCCACTGCCGCTTTCATCATTATCATCCCTGTCATTTTCAGAATCCGGATTAAGTTCCTGCTCCAGTTCACGTTCCTGATCGTTATCATTATCCTGTAGCAACGGGTAAATTTCCTCTGCGGTCATACCCTCATATTCCCGCAGATAATTCACATCAACCGGCGGTTTCATGCCATCGCTTATCAGCATTGGATTTATCGCAAAATCACAGGCCATATCCCAACGATGTTTTACCCGGTTCTGTCGCCGTGCAAAATGCGACAGGGCACAATGCAGTGCTTCATGGGCCAGCACAAACTGTGTTTGATCAGCACTCAGCGCATCGATGTAATGCTCATTGTAATAGAGTTTTTTACCATTACTGAAGGTCGCATCACACCAGTCATCTTTAGCGCGCACCATGGGGAGGCGCAGCACTAACGCACCGAGAAAGGGTTTTTCCAGAATGAGTCGAGTGCGTGCGGTAGCTAGTTTTTTATCAAGGCTTAGAGGCATAAAGGATGTCTTATGTCGAGTGTCTTATGTCTTATGTCTTATGTCGGATATCTAAAATCAAAAGAAATAGCGCCTGCGACGCAATCGCTTTTAACATACGACATGTGGCATCTGACTTTCTTTTCAATAAATCATTAACTCAGCAATGTCATTTGCCCAGTCAGCGAATTCCGGCACTGCAAATATTTCTTCCCCCACGGCGCGATGCAAATCAGACACCATCATTACGCCCATTTCTTTCTGGCGGAAGTTTTTAGCATATTTCAGAATATTGCCCACCACCTGCTGTGCATCACTTTCACCTTTTGCACGAATGGCACGGCCTACCAGAGCAGCCGCAACCGCATACTGCAAATCAATCTCTTTGGGAGAAGAAACCTTCTCACCGGCAACAATCGCATCCAGGTCCGGCATTTTATCCAGACTGTCAATAAATGCGTTTAGCTCAACGCCCGCTGCCGGGCCAACACAGGCCTGTAAAGTACCCAGCAATAAGTCGGGATGATCTTCAAACTTATGCAATGCATTATGTGCAAACTCCCATGAACGAGGTGATGGAAAGGCCACTGGATTATGCGAAGGATCAAAATCAAATAACAGATCCGGGCGAAAACGCAAAAAACCGATCACCCGTTCATTAATATGGTGTTCCCAGGCCCAGGCCACCCAGTCATCCAGATTCACATCCACTTCGTAATGTGAAAAGCGGTTCGCCAGCGGGGCTGGCATGGTATAGGTTACGCCTCGATCACCCTGACGATTACCGGCTGCGAAAATCGCCCAGCCCTGAGGCACTTCATAATTGCCCAGTTTTCTGTCTAAAATCAGCTGATAGGCCGCTGCAGAGACACTGGGAGGGGCAGAGGTAATCTCATCCAGAAACAGAATACCTTTTTCGCCATGTCGCTCAGCATTGGGCAGCATAGACGGTACAGCCCACTCTACTGACTCACCGTTCTTAAAAGGAATGCCACGCAGGTCGCTGGGTTCCATCTGAGACAGGCGGATATCAATAACAGGAATACTGTTTTTTTCTGCAACCTGAACAACCATCTGTGATTTACCCACGCCCGGTGGCCCCCACAGCATCACGGGAGTGTGATGACCGGTTGCTGTACTGGTGAATTCTCGATTTAAAACCTGTAATAATCTGGCTGGGCGCATGGCCTGTAACTCTTAATTAAGGGGAAGATAATGGCGGGATTTTAACAGCTTTTGACAAAATTTTAACCTACTAGATCAGGGTCTTATGAGTTAAGTTACCTGAGTTTTTTGATAAAAAAGCCCAAATAATGAAGAAAAACCAGTAAAATGCTAACCAGAATCAGGCTCTTATCCCGTCTTGTGTATACACCCATTCAGTATGGGTGTTCCATTAATATTTGTGCACAACGGAGGGGGGCTTCAGCCCCGCTTAATCCTGAATTCATCGGTTGGACACCTTAAACCTAGATTAATCAGTTGACTCACGAAAGTCTGCACAACTTCTTGATCCGTATAGCTATATGAAAAAAGTATTCATCACCAATGAGGTGATTTCACATTTTTTCATTACGCTATCCAAATCAATAACTTGCACATCTTTTTCGCACCCAACTGATTAATCTAGGTTAAAGTGTGCCTCCGGGAGCGCGGTTGGCGTAATAAAAAAGGCAGTGAATGGCCAGTCCTTCGCTTGCGAGTGACGTGCAGGGATGCACTAATACCACGGGTGCTGATGCACAGG
>VAOX01048873.1_pt1 | contig 27668 bp, 20 predicted proteins | sample 3393891 | NCBI WGS metagenome assembly VAOX01 (sample SAMN08290429, study PRJNA428436) | hydrothermal vent metagenome | isolation source: Deep-sea hydrothermal vent chimney | place: Indian Ocean: Southwest Indian Ridge | depth 2822 m m
CGTGCTCTCAGATGTGCAATTTGAGGTGTAACGCCATCACCGAACGGGTGAATAACGAAACTATAGAATATTCAATACTCTCAATAACTTACCGCACTATTACGTGGTCAACTGATGAATTTAGGTTAAAGTGTAGAGTTCTGGAATTGTATGAATTATGAGTTATCGGGTGAAATTTGTCAGAATCATAGAACGATGGACTGTTTTGTCGGTCGGGTTACTTTTTATTGCGCTGACACCGGTGAGTGTACAGGCGGCTTCTGAGCCTGGAAACAATGCCCCTGTAAGTGGCGCATCTGGAACGATTACAGGTGCGGGGGCTCACTTTGCCTGGGTGATTTTTGACTCTTTAAAGGATGAGCTGGAAAGAACCACAGGTAAAAAAATCGAGCTGTTCGGTAAAAACTCAAATCTGGGTATGGGCTGCAATGCGGGGATTAAGCTTGCACAGCAAGGTACGCATGATCATGAGACATTTGGCTTTGTCTGTTGTCCATTGAGCCAGCAGGAAATGGATGCAAAGAATATTAAGATATACCCACTGGCTGAAGAGCCTGTGCTGATTATTGTAAACCGAAAGAACCCGGTTTCAAACCTCTCAATCGAGCAGGTCAGGTCTATTTTCAGGGGAGATATTACTAACTGGAAAACAGTGGGAGGGTGGGACAGGCCTATTGTTGTGGTTACACGCCTGCACTGCAAGAAACGCCCCGGTCACTGGAAAACAATTCTTCCAGATGCTAAAGATTTCCTTAAACAGCGTCTGGATGTGAGCAGCGCGGCTGAAATGGTTAAGCTGGTAACACAGTTTGAAACAGCATTTGGCCATCTGGGATCAACCTGGGAGTACGATGCCAGAAGTAGAGTTAAAACACTCACGGTGGATAATGTTGCCGGAACTGCTGATAATTTAAAAAATAATACTTACCCATTTCATCGACAATTATCTGCCATTACCAGTTTGAATCCTTCTAAAGATGTGCTCAAAACAATTAAGCAGGTTCAGCACGGCAAGTCATTTGAAGCGGTTGCTAAAAAATATAACCTGCTGCCGTTAAACTAGTTGATACCAGCAGTTGTGTAAGTATGCTAACGGGTAAAAGGATGATTTTCTGGTTAATAAGAATATAACGAAATGCTGCTATAGTATTGATCTGGATTAAGTATACCTGAAGATCAATAATGCAGGTGAGTATCAGGGGTGTTTGCAGGTTAGTTTTTTTAAAGTGATGGCAGGTAGTATGAAAAAAAATATTGGACGCTTTGATCAGGTATTAAGAATTGGCATTAGCGTGGGCTTGATTTACCTGGGTTTTTTTGATTTTACGCGCATAGTGACAGACCCCCTGAGCGGCTATGTTCTGGGTTTTTTCGGGGTAGCAAGCTTGTTTGTTGCTATAATCAGGTTTTGTCCCCTGTATTATCTGACGGGCATTAATACCTGCCAGAGGCAGCCGTCAGATACGAAGTAGATAACCCTTTATATGCGACTTAGAACGCAGATTTTACTTTCTGTTTTAGGTATTACCGTCCTGGCTCAGGCTGTTTTTGGTTATCTGGCATATCGCCAGATAACGGAGAGCCGAGGTGATCAGTTAAGTATATTTTTGCAGTACCTCAACCGTGAAATTGCCGGGAGATTTACGATTCCCGGGAATAAGTATGTGGCTGAAATATATCTCGAAGAGTTAAGGCAGAAATTTTCCACTCCTCAATCTATTCTGATAATACAAAAAGATGAACTTATTTTATATGTGGCAGGTAGTTCAGATACGGATGTTGCTATTATTTCACAGCGCCTTAATGAGGCATATGCAGATTCAGATAAACACGGTCTGATTGAAATGCAGGGGGTTGAGTATTACTGGGCGGTGAGTGAGTTGCCAGATAGAGATTATCAGCTGGTTATGCTTGAACCTGCGGGTACAGAGGAAATGCAAATAGCATCTACTCTGAGGGCCAGGTTATTAAGCTCGGGCTTTATTATCCTGTGGATAGCCGTGTGGGTCAGTTTGCTGTTAAGTTCTAAAATTTCAAGGCAGTTAGATGAAAAAAACGATCAGCTGGAGTTTATCGCATTGCATGATAATCTTACCGGTTTACCTAACCGAAAATTACTGGCTGATCGCCTGGAGCAGGTTTTTCTACAGTCAAAGAGAAATGAAGAGTCTTTTGCGTTGTTCTTAATTGATCTGGATCGATTTAAGGAGATAAATGATACTCTGGGGCATCAGTTTGGTGATGAGCTATTAAAAATTATTGGTTCTCGCTTATCGGATTCGATGCGTGGAAATGATACGATTGCACGTCTGGGGGGGGATGAGTTTGCGGTGTTGTTGGCGCAGTCAGGGCATGAAGGTGCGAAGACCTGTGCGTATAGAATACTCAATAAAATGGATGTGCCGGTGTGTATTAACGGTGTAACTACTGAGAGTAAGGCCAGTATTGGCATAGCGATATATCCGGAGCACGGTGATAGTATAGCGTTATTAATGCAACACGCTGATGTGGCGATGTACCAGGCGAAAAAATCACAGACAGGTTATGCTATTTATGATGCAAAGTACAATACACACAGTGTGCGCCGGTTGCAGCTCATGCATGATTTACGTGAAGCGGTGGATAACAGGGAAATTGAGGTTCTGTATCAGCCTCTGCTTGATGCAATTGATGAACAGGTGATATCTGTTGAGGGGCTGGCTCGCTGGCATCATCCGGAGCTGGGGCCTGTTTCGCCTGAAGAATTTATACCCATGGCTGAACAGATGGGCCTGATTGGAGCATTAACCTTTCAGGTTCTGGAGAAAGCATTGCAGGCGTATTCAAACTGGAAAGAGCATGACTTTTGTCCATCTATCTGTATCAACCTCTCAACTTTTTGCCTGCAGGATATGTCGCTCCCTGATGAGCTGCAATCAATTTTTGATGCGTATAATATTGAGGCATCGGTGGTTGAGCTGGAAATTACTGAAAGTGCATTAATGCATGATTTAAGTCGAGCAGGCAAAATACTTGAACAATTGCATCAAATGGGACTAAAACTGGCGATAGACGATTTTGGTACCGGGTTCTCCTCACTTAACTATCTTAAGAAGCTGCCCGTTGATACCCTGAAAATAGATAAATCATTTATTTTTGATATGTGTGAGAGTAGTCGTGATAATGCGATTGTAAAAACAATTATTGAGCTGGGGCATAATCTGGGTTGCCGTGTTGTGGCCGAGGGGGTTGAAACAGCAGAAATGCTGGAAAATTTAAGGTTATTAAATGTTGATGTGGTTCAGGGTTTTTATTATAGTAAGCCATTATCAGACAGTGATTTTATTGTATGGCTGAAAAATAATAAAAAAGCTGACTTGCACTGACCAGGTGAGTCATAATGAGTACAACCATTATAAAAAATGCTACTAATTATGAGTGCCCCGTATTTAGCGGGTGGAATTTGAAGGAACTTTAAAATTAATAATTTAATCGATATTGGTGCGAATCTCACCGGAAAATCATTTAAAAAAGACCTGCCCCAGGTGATAGCACGGGCTATTTCTTCGGGTGTTTCGCATATGGTCGTTACGGGCACTACGCTGAGAAACAGCGAAGAGGCGATCAATTTATGTGAAAAGTGGCCTGATAGCCTGCTTTGTACTGCCGGTGTACACCCACATCATGCGAAGGAATGGTGTGATAAATCGGCTCAGGAATTTCAGAATCTTGCGAAAAATACCGCTGTAAGGGCGATGGGAGAGTGTGGACTGGACTATAATCGAAACTTCTCAACCCCAAAGGATCAGCGTTACTGTTTTGAGGCGCAGCTTGAACTTGCGGCGGAGCTGAAGTTGCCGGTTTTTCTTCATCAGAGGGAAGCACACCGGGATTTTTTACAAATAATGAGTCGTTGGCGAGATCAGCTCCCCGGGGGCGTTGTACACTGCTTTACCGGCACGTCTGATGAGGCTATGGCCAGTCTGGAGATGGATCTGCATATTGGCATTACTGGCTGGTTATGTGATGAGCGCAGAGGCCAGTCGCTCCAGCAGGCGGTAAAACATATTCCGCTGCAACATTTGATGATTGAAACAGATGCACCTTATCTGATGCCCCGAGATTTACCCGAGCGGCTGTCTGAGCAGTTGCAACCACGGCGTAATGAGCCTGCGATATTGCCTCATGTGTGTGCTGCACTGGCAAAATATAAAGATATTGATGTTGAAGAGCTTGCAGTGCAAACTACATTGCTGGCAAAGCAGTTTTTTGCTATTGGAACTGAACAGGAGTAGGTCGGGGCGTATGTATACAGATGGAGCGTCGGATTTGAGGATGTTTATAAATCTGTGCAAATGCGCTATCTTCTATTAATCTGAAGCCGATCTGCTCTACACAGAGATTTTATCGAATGTTTACCGTTAGAACTTAAAAAATTGAACCAGCACCGTCGCCTCTATTTTTCACTTTTTATTCTCGCCTGCTTTCTGCTGGCGGTCGTGTCATCACAAACAGGGATGGTGCGTTGGCTCGATGCTCAAATGTTTCGGCTTTCCAGCTATTTACTGCATGTAGCGCCAGGCAGGGGAAGCTTTCGTGTTGTATTACTGGATGAGGCTGATCTGCAAACACCACAGGGTATTCGGGATTTACGGTTTTTGTTGCGTAAGCTTAACCGCTCGGGTGCTGCTGAAATCGTCTGGCTAACGGATGATATTCCGCAGATGGACTATGTGCCAGGTGAGCTGGAGGAAAACTCAGCGGCTAAACCCACCAGGCGTTCGGATAAAAGCAAAACAGCAAAGCAGCCAGCAGATGAATCCGGAAGGTCCGATGCAGAAGAGCTACAGTGGAAACCAACAGAGGGAGAGCGCAACAAGCTGGCCTGGATGCTGCAAAAATATTCAGTATTTGTTACGCAATATGCCAGCTCGCCAAAGCTCCAGACGGGTATCCCTTATAGTGCGTCCCTGCATCATCAGACCAGCTGGCGACAGTATATTCCTGAGGTATTTCTGCCGCCGAAAGAAATATTCAGGATAAGTGATTCTCAGCTGCCGTATCGGCTCTACCCGTTTGACAGTCCAGGTGCCAGACAGCAGTCGATGCAGCAGCCACTAATATGGTATGACCAGAGTGGTACTTATACAACACCTGACCTGAGTCTTGCTGTGTTTAGCCATTCTCAGAAGAGTCGAAAACTGCACTGGAATGAAAATGGTCAGGTGATGCTGGATACGATGAAAATCCCCGTGAATATCTCCGGGCAGGTATACAACTATTATTCTTCTTTAACGGGGCGGCATTTATCATTAAAATCACTTAATCTGCCTGATGCCTACAAACAGCCCAGCTCATACTACCGGAAAAAAACGGTGTTACTGGGGCAGGATATATACCAGTTGCAGGTTTTTGCAGATGCGCTGGGCAGTTTACAGGCAAGTGCAACTTATCATATCCCCCCTGTGAACTGGTGGCTGACGCTGCTGGTGCTTAGCCTGGTTTTTGTTTATCTCTTATGGCTTCTGCCGCTGCTATCGAAACAGGGAGGGCTTTTTTTAGGTGCGTTTTTAATTCTGGGTATTGTTGCAGCTCAGCCTGTAATGCTCATTCTTGATGCGGTCTGGTGGCCGTCTGTTACCCTGTTAATGCTTATGCTGGTTGGCCATATTACGGTGTATATCTATGTGTCGGGGAAAAATGTTTTGCAGATGTTACTACAGAAACAGAATGAGGCATGGTTCCAGCTAGGGCATTATCAGTATGAAAAAGGCGATTATGAAACGGCAATAACCAGTTTATTGAAATGCAGTGCGGATGATGAGGTGCTATCCGATTTATATGAAATAGGTCTGAGTTTTGAGCGTAAACGTCAGTATGATCGTGCATTACAAATATATACAGAAATTTATACGCGACAGAAAAACTACCGCGATGTGAGCAAACGCCTGAGTTCAATCAATGGCTTTTCCAGTACTCAGACTCAGGTTCTGTCCCCTGGTCAGGCCTCCGGGTTGTCTCCGGGGCTGCCCCCAGGTCTGTCTCTGGGCCAACCTCAGAAAACTATTGTTCTACCACAGATGGAAATGCCTGAGTTTGGTCGATACAAAATAGAGAAAGAGCTGGGACGAGGGGCAATGGGTGTGGTTTATCTGGGTAAAGACCCTAAAATTAATCGTCAGGTGGCAATAAAAACCCTCGATTATTCACAGTTTTCCAGCCGTGAGCTTAAAATGGTGAAGTCGCGATTTTTTCGTGAAGCCGAAGCGGCAGGTCGCCTGAGCCATAACAATATTGTAACGGTTTATGATGTGGGTGAAGAGGAGGGTCTCGCCTTTATCGCCATGGATTATGCAACAGGCGTTGCGTTGTCGGAGTTTACTCAGCCAGGTAAGTTATTGCCGGTAGCAGAGGTATATCGAATTATTCAGGTGGTTGCAAAAACACTCGATTATGCCCATAGCCAGAAAATAGTACACCGTGACATCAAACCGGGTAATATAATGTACAATCCCGTAAATAAGCAGATAAAAATAACCGATTTCGGCATAGCGCGAATCACCGATTCGGTTAAGACGCGTACGGGCAGTTTTCTGGGGAGCCCCTCCTATATGGCACCGGAGCAAATGTCAGGTTCACATGTTGATGGGCGAGCAGATTTATATGCACTGGGAGCCAGTTTTTATCAGCTGTTGTGTGGGCAGTTGCCATTTAATTCAGATAGCCTGGGGAATCTGGCATATAAAATTACCAATGAAAAGCATACACCAATAAGAAGTGTACGGGCAGATTTACCTGCCAGCGCAACGCGCATTATTAATAAAGCCTTGCAGAAAAAACCTGAAAAGCGCTTTGCAACAGGGGCCGAAATGGCCAATACGATAATACGAGGAATGCCAGGTTAAAGTGTCTGGCTAAAGTACCTGCTACCCCCGCAGAATAAGCCTGGCGGGGCAGCAGTTAAAAAGGGCTTTATAAATATGATGTCAGAAAATGAAAATATAGAGGTAGCTTTTGCGGGAGGCACCGACAGGGGAAAGGTGCGTAAGCAGAATGAGGACTGTGTTTTGCTGTGTGAGTTTGAACACAGTGATGTCAGGCTGTGTGTGGTTGCTGACGGTGTAGGTGGGCACGAAGGTGGGGCTGTTGCCAGTAAACTTGCTGTAGAAAGTATTAAAAGCAGTGTAGAAAAGTCTATTTTGCAGGTGAACAGTGGAGGCGGGTATACTGAAAACTGGCTTTCATATACCTTGCAGCAGGCAATCGAGGACGCGAATCAACGTATAGTAGAGCAACAGGTGCAGACACCGTTCTCCCAGATGGCAACTACGGTTGTTGCAATGCTGATTAAAAACAATGGTATTGTACTCAGCCATCTGGGGGATTCGCGATGCTATCAGTTCAGAGAGAAGCAGATAGAGCAGTTAACACAGGATCACACGATGTTACAGAAGCTTCTCGATGAAGGTGATATTGATCAGGAACAGTTTGATACATCACCCATGCACCATATCATAAGTCAGGCGCTGGGTTTGAAAAAACAGCCATCGGTGGTTGTCAGGCTATTGAACCCTGAAAGTGATTCAATGTTTTTATTGTGCTCTGATGGGCTGACAAACTGTATATCCGATGCGCAAATACATTATGTTATGTCGACAGAAAAAAATTTGAACGCCTGTGTTGATGAGTTGATTACACGGGCGAATGATCATGGCGGTATTGATAATATTTCTGCGGTTCTCGTCAAAATAAATCATAAATCATAAATCATAAATTCATAATTCATGCTCGAAAGCGAAGCGTGAATTATGAATAAACGAATTGAGTGAGTTTTTTAAAGTCAAAGTCGGCAGACAGGCAGGCGAAATATTCATGAAACATTTCAGGTAAAACGATATCCTGCATTTTGTAGTCATTATTGTCAGGGCTTTTCAGGCAGCCTAACAACTCGGCGGTTTCTGGAGGCACACTGACTTCAAACTTATCGGGTGATAAATGCAGGCCCTGTCCTGTGACTTTCATATGGGCTTCTTTACGTGTCCATATCTTAAAAAAAGTCTCTTTCTGTATTTTTTCAGGTAATGCCAGCAGTTTTTGCTGTTCGTTTTGAGTGAAAAAACGTTTGATAATACCATCCCACTGCGTTTTTTTTTCTGCAAACTCAATATCTATGCCTAATTGGTGATTTTTGCATATCGCCAGTATGGCAAGATTACCTGAATGGCTCAGGTTAAACTGGATGTTGTTTTTGTTCTGTCTGTCAATGATAAAGGGTTTTCCATATTCCCCTTGAAAAAATTCTATTCCACTTTCAGGTGCTTCAATATAACGGGCCAGTATTGCATGTAAAAAGCCATGGGAGGCAATAAACAGTTTTCGATGTTTATAAAACTTAAACCGCTCACTGCGTTCTTTTTCAGTATCGGAGAGCAGAGGATAGAGATGTTTTAATCTGGCCTGATGAACGTTCAGGTAACTTAGCCAGATGTGAATCTCATCATCTGCCAGCCGTGTTTCGTTATTTGCATCGTGCCAGGGGGTCATTGCTGTACTTCTTTGTGGTGGAGCAGGAGGTATATTAAAGGAATAAGCAGCAATGAAACAAGCAGCGAAAATGATAGTCCATAAACAATTACTGTGGCCAGCGGTTTTAGCATTTCGGAGCCTTCACTAATGCCAAGGGCAAGTGGTAGCATACCAAACACACTGGTTAATGTGGTCATTAATATAGGGCGTAATCGAAGGCCGGCAGCCTCCACGGTGGCTTTTATAATTTGCATTCCCTGTGCTCTGCATATCTCTATCTGCTCGACCAGTACAATGGCGTTGTTTACAACAATACCGGCGAGCATAATAACGCCCAGTCTTGCGGGCATACTTAGCTGATTGTCGAGTGAGAAATAAACAGCAATATATACGCCCGTTAATGCAAAGGGGATGCCCAGGATAATGACCAGGGGATTGGTGAGTGATTCGTATTGTACGGCCATGACTACAAATACCAGAAATATAGCCAGCGAAAGCAGTATGTAGCTAAGCGATTTGCTTTTTCGTAAACTCTCTAATGTGCCGCCGTCATAGATGCTGTAGCCCTCAGGCAGTGTAATGGCTTCAAGCCTCTGGAAAACTTTTTCAGTTAATGCGCTGTAGTCTGTGGCAGGGGAGAGGGAGGCTGAAATTTCATTAATACGTAGCTGGTTGTCACGTTTAATAACACCAGGTGCGGCTACGACATTAACGCTGGCGACATCAAATAATCGTATGTTTTTGCCATCCTGTAAAGTGATAATGATATTTTCTATGTCTCGAATTTCCCGAATTTTATCACGTTGCATGCGGATTCGAATGTCGAATTCTCTATCTCCATCAAGATATTTTGTGACAGCCTGGCCATTGAGTGACAATTGCAGAGCATTTCCGATATCGCTTGCTGTAATGTTGAAATCAGCGGCACGCTGGCGTTTAATCTTAATGACCAGTTCGTTGCTTTTTTCTTCATAGCTGTGGGTGAGGTTTTGAAGCTCCGGTATGTCTTTTATAAGGTCGATTATTTTTTCAGCGGTTTCACTGAGTACCGATATTTCCGGGCCCTGTATGCGCAGGCTGTAATCATCGTCGCCGTGGTTAGTGCGGATACCGCGTATGCCTTTAACTCGCATGCGAACTTTATAGCCAGTGAGGTTCATTTGCTTAATTTTTTTCTGGATGTTTTTCATCCAGTTATTGCTGCTTATACCGTCTCGTTTAGCAAGTGGTTTTAGCTGAACAGAAATCGAGCCCCGGTTACTGCTCTGAAACTGAGATCGGCCAAATACAAAACCGCCAGAGCTCACAAAAACGCTACTAACTTCTGCCTGTTTCAGTACCAGGGATTCTATTTTTTTTAGTGTTTTGTCAAAATGCTCCAGGTGTATGCCCGGTTCAGTGCTTACACTAATGGATATTTTACCTTCATCCATCGCAGGGAAAAAGATAATTTTAGAGTGGGCGATCTGATAAGCACTAAATGACAGAGCAGAGATAAACAGCAACAAAACAGGTGTTTTGTGATGGATGCTAAACGCAAGAAAACGTTGGTAGCGTTGCAAAATTGAATTGAAAAATAGATGTTTTTTCTGTTGATTCTGTTGATTCTGCTGATTCTGGTGCTTTGGTGGTTGCCTGATACGAGAGCCCAGGGCGGGCACGAGTGTCAGTGAAACAATCAGGGAGGCGATTATCGCGGCACTCAGGGTGATTATCAGTTCACTAAATAACAGTCCAACAAGGCCGCCAATAAACAGAAAGGGCAGTACGGCTACCAGATTGGTTGTGGTAGAGGCGGTTATCGCTCCGGTTACTTCAGCGGCGGCTTCAATTGCGGTACTGTGATCAGGTTCGAGGCTGTTTTCAGGCGAAGTGCTGGACTGGTGCCTTGAAATGTTTTCAAGCATAACAATGGTATTATCAACCAGCAGACCAATACCCAGGGCGAGCCCACCCAGTGACATGATGTTTAAACTGATACCCCCAAGGCTCATGATAAAAAAAGTAATAAAAATAGCCAGCGGTATGGCGGTAGAAATAATGAGCGTGCGACGAATGTCTCTCAGAAAAATATAAACTACCAGCATTGCGAGCAGTGCACCACTCAGCGCAGCGTAGGCGGCATTGTTTAGAGCACGGGAGACATAGATGGACTGATCATCAACAACTTCAATCTGGATGTCATCAGGTAACTGGCCGCGGGATTTAAACCACTGGAGTTGTTCATGCACGTGTTGAGCAACATTAATGGTGTTTGCATCGGGTTGTTTCTGAATCGATAGTTTCACACCGGATTGTTGATTCAGGCGAATGCGTAGCGCTTCATCCTGGTGAGTATCAATAATTTTTGCCACATCTTTAAGTAAAAGTATATTATCGGCACTTTGCTGGCCTTCCCGGATCAGGGCTATCTGGCCTATTTCTTCTATTGATTCAAATCGCCCCTCGGTGCGTGTACCGAGTTTACGTGTATCCATATACAGCACACCGCTGGAAATGCTGGCGTTTTCTGCCTGTAGCAGATTTTTTATATCGCTTATTTTGTATCCGGCTGCGGCGAGCCTTTCCTGATCGATAATAACCTGTATTTCACGTACCAGCCCCCCTCCCACTTCAGTGGAGGCAACCCCTTCAATATTCAGAAACCACTTTGAGAGTTCATAATCAACCCAGCTTCGTAGTTCTACAGGGTTTTTTTCGGAAGAGCTGATAATAAGCTCCATTACCGGAATTTGCGATGGGTCGCGTTTGTATATCACCGGCGCATCGCTGCTTGCGGGTAAAAAACGTTTGGCTCGGTCCAGCCGAGTGCTCGCATCCTGTAGTGCCTGGTCGATATCCGTGCCATAGGGAAAGCTTAAATCAACCGCGCTACGGCCCTCGGATGTGCTTGACTGTACGCGTATAGCATCTTCGGTAATGGCCAGCTGTTCTTCGAGCTGACGGGTAATGCTGTCTTCCATGATTCTCGCGGGTGTTCCCGGTTCAAGTATGCGGATGCGAATGTCAGGATAAATAATATCGGGCAATAAATTGATGCTGAGGCGATCAAATGAAAATAGCCCGATGACCAGCACGGTAAGTGAAAGCATAATTACCGCAATCGGGCGTTTGATAGACCAGCTGGCAAGCCCGCCTGTGCGTGTTAAATGACTCATGTGAGATTACGCATCAGGTTCAGAGCTCAGGGCTTCAGGCTGCGGAGCCGGGGTTTGAGCAGGGCCAGCCTTTTTGACATTCATTTTATCTCTAAGCCCAAAAAAGCCCTTGCTGATAATTTCCTGCTGGTCTTGCAGCCCATTGAGTATTTCAATGAGCTCACCCTGCTGGATACCTGGAGAAACACTCACTCGTTTTACCTGATTGTTATTAAAGGTATATACATATTCACCCTGTTTATCATATCGAATCGCATCATAAGGGATCATCAGTCGTGATTTTTTCTGTGTTTCAATGGTAACTCGACAAAGCTGGCCTGCACGGGCGTTTTCAGGCACGGGGTCAAGCACCACTTCAATGGTTCCACGGCGGGTATTCTTATCGATAGCGGGATAAATACGGCTGATTTTAGCACTGAACTGCTGGCCATTCAGGGCATCAATACTGAGTTTGACCCGGTCGTTTTTATTAATGAGTGGCAGCAATAATTCGCTCAGATAAATATCTGCTTTCAGGCTTGAGGTATCAAGAATTGTGAGCAAATGGCTGTGTAGCGGAATAACATCGCCTGGTTCAGCCAGCCGCTCAGCAATCACACCCTCAATAGGGGATTTGATCCGCGTGTGTTGATATTGCGTCTGTTTGAGCTGCAATTCAGCTGCTGCAATGTCCCGTAGCGTCTGGGCCTGGGCAATCTCGCTTTCAGATGCCAGCTTACGGGGGGCGAGGTCTCTGAGTCGGCGCAGGTCGAGACTGGTCTGATTCAGCGTTGCCTGAGCTTTTAGCACTTCGGCTTTGGGCAGGCTGTCATTGAGTCGTACCAGGGTTTGTTGCTTTTTGACCCTGTCGCCTGGATAAACAGGCAAATCAATCAGTAGCCCCGCCGTCTGGTTGATGATTTTAACCTCTCGGATTGCCTGTAGAGTACCTGGTAGCGTTCGGCTGGCGGCAATTTCCTTATATGTTGCACGGACAGTTTCGACCAGATGGCTGGACGGAGGGCGCTTTGATTTGCCTGATGGGTTGTTCTGAGAAAAATCACAGGCGCTGAGCAGCAGGGCGCTGAGTAAAAATGCGCCCAGCGCCCTGATAACAGGTGATCTGGTGGCAATATGGGCTGTTGAATTAAAGTAATTTAAAAACATATGGCAATCATCCGGGATCCGATACAGGATCAATTCGTTATTATATACAAACTGTATATAATAACGGCACATTTAAGCTGAACAGGTTCCCTTTATATTATGCACACAAGTCATCGTCCTGTCGAAGCACCACACACTGAGCGCAAAGACATGCTCAATTTAAAGCGCATGCTGCCTTTTCTGTGGAGCTATAAGGGAAGAGTTTTCATTGCTCTGGCTTCGCTGATGCTGGCAAAGGTCGCCACTGTTGGTATTCCACTGGTACTCAGGGACATCGTCGATGCGCTTGGTGGGTCGTTCGGCAATACGGCGCAGTTTCCCCGGCAGATCCCGCTTGAATTGCCCATTATGTTATTGCTGGGCTATGGCGCACTTCGGCTGGTGAATGTGCTGTTTAATGAACTGCGGGATGCTATTTTTGCGAGGGTGCGTTTTCGCGCAATGCGCGACATATCTACCCGCGTTGTAAAACATCTGTATGATCTGTCGTTAAACTTCCACCTGGAGCGCAAAACCGGTGGTATTTCCCGCGATCTTGAGCGGGGTTCGCGAAGCCTCTCATCGGTGCTCAATTACCTGACGTTTAATATTATACCTACGCTGACCGAATTTGTGCTGGTCGCGGCTATATTATTTGGCCAGTATGACGTACATTTTGCACTTGTTACCTTTGGCACGGTGGTCGTTTACCTGATTTATACCATGATGCTGACTGAGTGGCGCATGCACTTTCGCCATGAAATGAATGCCCATGATTCAGAAGCCAATTCAAGAGCCATCGATGGTTTAATTAACTATGAAACGGTAAAGTATTTTAACAATGAAAGCTACGAGTTAAATCGCTATAACAAAACGCTTGAAAAATGGGAAGATGCCGCGGTTAAAAGCAACTCATCGATGGCATTATTAAATTTTGGCCAGGGAGCCATTATTGCAATTGGGGTAACCCTGGTTATGGTTTTTGCTGCACAGGGAGTGGTTGATGGCAGTATGAGTATGGGGGATCTGGTATTAGTGAACACCATGATGCTACAGCTCTTTATACCACTGGGTTTTCTGGGCATTATTTATCGAGCAATGAAGCATGCACTTGCTGATATGGACTTAATGTTTAAGCTGCTCGATACGCAACCCCAGATTCAGGATGCTGAACAGGCCGGTGAGCTAACAGTAAAACGGGCGCATATTGAGTTTAGGCAGGTGGATTTTTCATATAGCAGTGATAGAAAAATTCTGCATGATATTAGTTTTGAAATTCCCAGTGGCCATAAAGTGGCGGTTGTAGGGCCCTCTGGAGCAGGAAAATCAACCCTCGCAAGGCTGCTGTTTCGGTTTTATGACATAAATAATGGCGAGATATTAATTGACGGCAAAAATATAAGTGAAGTCACGCAGGCAAGTCTGCGTGAAAATATCGGTATTGTTCCTCAGGATACGGTGTTGTTTAACGATACTATTATGCATAATATTCACTATGCAAAGCCGCATGCGACAGAAGCTGAAGTGCGTAGAGCTGCAAAGCTTGCCAATATTGATAAATTTATAGAGTCGCTGGCCCATAATTATGAAACTGTTGTTGGGGAGCGCGGCCTGAAACTCTCCGGAGGAGAGAAGCAGCGGGTGGCGATTGCACGGGTGATACTTAAAAATCCACGCATACTGATTTTTGATGAAGCGACCTCATCACTGGATTCTCACTCGGAGCAGGTCATACTTAAATCATTAAAAGAAGTCGCAGAAGCACATTCAACGTTGGTGATAGCGCACAGGCTTTCCACTATAGTAGATGCAGATAATATACTTGTGCTTGATGAGGGAAGAATCGTTGAGCAGGGTACACATTATGAACTGCTTGAAAAAGCCGGTCTTTACGCTGATTTGTGGGAAATTCAGCAAAACCAGGAAATCGAGAAGACATAAATTTAATGACAAATGAGATTGCAGTACCTGTCTGGTTTTTTGTTGTGTTGCTGCTGTTTGCGGCAGTGATGGTGCTTGATCGTTTTTTAATGCCCGGGCTGCGCTGGGTATTGCAACGGCGGGTAAATAAAGTCATCGAAGAGGTGAGCACGCGCCTTGCAATTGAAATACGGCCGTTTCAGTTAACCCGAAGGCAGAGTTTAATTGATCAGCTGGTATTTGATGAACAGGTGATTGAAACGGTAAAAGCCTATGCCGAGAAAAATAAAATGCCGATGGCCGCCGTTCAGGAAAAGGCCAGGAGCTATGCCAGTGAAATTGTACCGTCTTTTAATGCCTATGTTTATTTTCGGTTTGGTTACTGGCTGGCCAGAAAATTTGCGCGTTTAATTTACCGTGTCAGAGTGGGTTTTTATGACCATGGCAGATTAAAAGACATTGCCCCTGATGCAAGTGTTGTGTTTGTAATGAACCATCGAAGCAATATGGACTATATACTGGTTTCATTTCTGGTAGCGGAAAAAACAACACTATCTTATGCTGTAGGAGAATGGGCACGCATATGGCCATTGCAATCTTTAATTAAATCCATGGGGGCCTTTTTTGTTCGTAGAAATTCAGGCAATCCCCTGTATCGGAAAGTATTAGAGCGTTATGTACATATGTCTACACGGGCCGGCGTGTGTCAGGCCGTGTTTCCCGAGGGAGGATTGAGTAAAAACGGCTGCATGAGAGATCCAAAACTTGGCTTTATGGATTATATGCTAAGAGAGTTTCATCCGGAAACAGATAAAGATGTCGTTTTTGTGCCTGTTGGTATTAACTATGACCGGGTCATAGAGGATCGTAGTCTGATCAGAAAAATTGAACGAGGTGCTGAAAAGCGCAGTGCATGGTTTATTATTAAAACCACAACCGGGTTTATTTACAAAATGGCTGTGCTATCAAGAAAAATGCGCTGGCGACGATTTGGTTATGCCAGTGTAAATTTTGGTTCACCCGTATCGGTTAAAGCTTTTTGTGAAAAAAATGGTATTGATTTTAGTCAGTTAGAGCAGGAGCTGCGTTTTGAAAAAGTAAAAGTACTGGCTGAATCTCTGATGAGCGACATTGCAGATGTTATACCCATACTGCCGGTTGCATTAATGTCTGAAGTATTATTGAGCAATAAAGAAAGCTGGAAAAGTGAGCTTGAGCTTAAGTCCCTTGCGGTTGATAGAATAGATGAATTGAAATTAAAGGGCGCACCGGTAAATATCGCAGCCAGTGCCTGCGAAGGCGTGTTGAATAATGCGCTGGATTTATTGTTGGGTCGGGGGGCGGTGCAAGTAAAGAATAATCTGATGCGAGCGGATCCAGCATCAGAGGTATTGCTTGCGTATTATGCAAATTCTATATCAGGGTGTGCTGAAAAAAATCCTGAGCTCAGTTGTATTTAATTGCATAGTAGCGTAGACCGGATGGAGCGCAGTGCAGTGCAATCTCGGAGCATGGTTCCCATGCAAAGAATAAAAATCCCCGCTACTGGTTGAATGAGGGAGACCAGTAGCAGGGTAAACCATACACGGATTACACTGACCGGTACGGATAGTCATGTGTATAACCGCTGGCTTACCTGTGCTGCTGTAGTAACGGCACAGGGTGTTGCTCGTGTAAACAGGGGTAAATTATGATCTCATATCGTAGGCTGCCTTTCTTTAATGGTTGATTAATATTTTATTAAATTAATGATTTTTAAAATATGTATTGTGTGCCAAAAGTAAATAACAGGTCAGCTTCCAGTTGCGGGCCGTTTAAGTTCTGATAAACAGGTGTGCCAATTTCCATAGAAAATCGCAGGGCGTTTAATTCGTCTGCAATATAATTAACACCGATTAATGCATCGATACGGCTGCCACCTCTTAGTTCCGGATTTTTTGTAGGCAGGGTGGGTACAGGCGACAGGTTTTTATCCGCCCCCTCTATATTATCCCAGTCCTGTGCGTTTAATCTAAACGACAGGCTAAAACTATGGCTTAAATTTTTCGCAATCCAGCCTGAAATGTTTATTTTGTCGCCCAGTTTATAACCGTTGTCATTTGTATTGATATAGTATTTGTACAGGCCCTGTGCTCCCCACGACCAGGTGCTGTATGTGTGAGTGTAAGTTGATCCCGGTGTTATGGAGTATGAGCCTGAACCTGTTTGCATGGGGTAAGGAAGTTGTACCGCGACTCCATTTGAGACAGGGTTTATATCTTTTTCATTTATTGAGCCAGCCGGTATACCGAGTGAAAAATTCAATAGCAGGTTAGTGTCTGATGTGCTTGCAAGTTGATATGTTGCGGCAATATCAATATCACTAATGCCGCGTGATTTAGTTGTAAATTCTACATTGTTCATATTTACCCTGTGATCCATCGACAGGCTTAATACCGGAACCATTAAAGAGAGCGTGAGCTTTTCTGTTGGCGTATACATTGCGCCAAACATGTGCATTTTCATATCCATGCTTAAGGGGCTGACCATGAATTCTGGTAGTGGCACAGGCACCGAGGCTGTACCGTCACGATTTCCATCCATTGTCATTGTCATGTATCGATAGCTCAGCATCACCTCATCTTTATCCATTATATGGTCGCCCATAATACCCGCCGGGGCGTGTGTGTCCGGGCGTTCGTGGATATGATCCGCCTGCGCTGTTGTGCTTAAAAGCAGGGCTAACAGGTAAACTGTAATGTTTCTATCTGGATGCTTCATTTGTGTCTCACGATTTTAACAACTGCTTATAGCTTACGCTTCAGTACGAGAGATGGAATGTGGCATAGTGTCGCAGACGGAACATAATGCTGGTTTTTTTATATGTAGGTTGGGGCGAGGCACGAACCCCGGCACCACCCTCTGAAATACATTAATTGTTTGTGGACTTGCAGGGAATGTCCGAGGCTTCTTGCTTACTCCAGAACATTATTTAAATGAAACTTAAAAAACGTTGGGGTTCAGGGTTATTTAAGGCAGACAGTAACTTTTCAGCCAGAGGGTGGGCTTGCGGGTGTCCAAATAGCCTATTCCTGTCCCAGAGCCTGTTTTGGCACCTGAGCTTGCGCCTGTATCGTTTTCCCGGTTTCCGTGCAGTCATCACTCATCAGGTATAACCAGGCAGACATGACATCATCTGCACAGGGTAATGTATCGGGGTTTTCACCTGGAAATGCCCTTACTCGCATCTGTGTGCGCACCGCCCCCGGGTTAATGGCATTAACCCGCACCGAGTTGCTTTCGGTGTTCATTTCATCTGCCAGCACTTTCATAAAGCTGGTGGTGGCGTCTTTGGATATGCCATAAGCTCCCCAGTATGCATGAGATTTATCATCGGTGGTGAAGATGATTTTTGAGCCAGGGGTGTTGCGTAGCAGGGGAAGCAGGGCCTGTGTCATGGCGAAAGGTGCATTTAAATTCACCTGCATTACCTTATACCAGACCTCTATGCTGTGTTGTTGAATGGGGGTGAGGGTGCCCAGGATGGCGGCACTGTGTAGTAGACCATGCAGGCAGCCAAACTGATCATTCAGTGTGTCGGCCAGGTTTTCATAGTCTACTGGCGAGGCACCTTCGAGATTGAGTGGGTAAATCGCGGGTTCAGGGTGGCCTGCATGAATAATTTCATCGTAGGTGGTTTCGAGTTTTTTAGTGGTGCGCCCCAGTAGTACTATCGTTGCTCCGTGTGCGGCATAGGCTTTGGCTGCTGCCTGGCCCAGTCCGTCACCTGCTCCGGTTACGAGTATGATTTTGTCTTTCAGGAAATTCTCTGCTGGCTGGTATTGCATAGTGTTCTCAGTTGGAAATAAGGGTTTGTGCGCATTTTACACCAGAGCGCAGTGCGCCTTCGAGTGTTGATGGCAATCCAGGCTGGTTATTATCTTCAATATAGATGTAATCACCACATAATTTAAGATTTTTTATGGGAGTGTTAATTTCCGGGCGGTTTATGTCAACATTTACATGGCATTGAAAAGCCGCTCGTTTATCAATAATGAGCTTACTGTCTATTAATTCAGGCAGGCTTGCAATACAGTGTGATAGCTCTTTAAGTACCTGATTTGTGAGCTGCTCAGGGGGGAGTTTTAAATACTCGCCCCGGGCACTGAAAACCGCCGCCAGAATATCTGCATGGCCATCAACTGAGCGTTCAAATACCCATTCAGTGATGCCATTCACCATGCCTGTCATGCAGGCGGGCAGGTGAACAGCCTGGTTGAACTGTAAATAAAGAGTCGCTATGGGTTCGAATGTTAGCTGGTCAAGCTGTTTGCAGATAGCGGATGTCGCATCAATTTTATTCAGTAAGCTGGCGGTAACATTGGGTGGTGTGGCAAGGATAAGCTGATCAAATGACTGTGATTTGTCATTCACACAAATACTTTCCACTCGGCCATTGCGAATTTGCAGTTGACTTAGCTTACTGCGGGTTTTTATTTCACCGCCATGGTGCAGAATAAACTGCTCTGCCAGCGCAGGGAAAAGTGAGCTTAAATCGGTGCGTGGAATTAACAGGTCGGTGTGGCTGGCAGGTGCATTGAAGGTTTGCTGAAGTACGGTTTGAAACGCTTTTGCCGATGCCTGATGCGGGTGAGTGGTCAGCGCTGCCAGGCAGATCGGCTCAAGGATGTTTTTCTGATAGCTTGCAGGCAGGTTTGCACTGCACAGCCAGTCACTTACGCTTAAATCGGTTTTAATCGGCGTATTGAGCAGGCGATTAAAGCGGGTCAGTAATCGGTATTTGTCCAGTAGAGATAATTGTCGGGTTTTAAAAATACCGAACACCAGATGCAGCGGTGCGGGGAATGTGGGCAGTTGTAAATCAAATACCGTTGAGCCATTGTGTGCATCCAGCACCAGCAGGTGGTGGGGAATCTGATCAAAGAGCTGGCGGGTGTCAATGTTGATTTCAGGGGCGGTATCAAGGGTCTGGAATAATGAGAGCATGGTTTGATAAGCGCCAAGCATCAGATGCTGGCCATTATCCAGTGTTCGGTTATTCCACTGAATACTGCGCGCCCGTCCACCGAGTTGAGGAGCGGACTCAAAGAGCGTGACTTTATAGCCGGAACGGCACAGTTCAATCGCAGCAGCGAGGCCAGCCCAGCCGCCGCCTGCAATGGCTACACGCTGTTGAGGAGGCAAAGGGGGTTGAGATGAAGATGGATCTGACATTCAGGCCTGTTTTTTCAGGAGTTGGCGGTGGCGTTTTTTTTCGCGCCGTGAAGCACGCCATGCCAGCCAGAGCTTACGTGCAGGTGTGAGTTTTGTGCGGTATTCCAGCACACGGAAACCGTCCTGTTCTATTTCATCCAGCAGTGACTGGTATATTTCCGCCATAATAAGGCCGGTGCGTTGAGCATAGCGGTCTTCTTCCGGGAGTTGCTCAAATGCGCTGCGGTAGTATGATCGAGCCCGATCTGCCTGAAATTTAAACAATGCCTTCACCGCATCGCTGGTTACCGGCTGGCTTAAGTCGTCTATACTGAGTGCAAATTTTTCCAGCTCATCCTGCGGTAGGTAAACACGTCCGCGTTGAGCGTCTTCTCGCACATCACGTAAAATATTGGTGAGTTGAAAGGCCATACCCAGGTCTTCAGCATATTTCAACGTATTGGGGTGATTAAAGCCAAAAATTTCAGCGGATAGCAGGCCGACTACGCTGGCAGCACGATAGCAGTAGAGTGAGAGTGCCTCGAATGTCGGGTACTGGTGAGTATCCAGGTCCATCTCCATGCCATCGATGATTTCCAGCAGGTGGGTTTCGGATAAATTAAAGTCATTGAGTAAATCTTGCAGTGCCAATGTGACGGGGTGGGTAACGGGGTGGGAGGCCGAGCGGCTGGCATCCCCCTTATAAAGTGCGTTTACCTCTTCTCTCCACCAGTTGAGTGTTTGCCGAGCAACGGCTTCGTCCTTGTATTCATCCACCACATCGTCCACCTCACGGCAAAACGCGTAGAGTGCGGTAATCGCCCGGCGCTTCAGTTCAGGTAAAAAACGGAAGCTTGAATAAAAGCTGGAGCCACTGGCGGCGGCTTTATTCTGGCAGTATTGATCGGGTGTCATATTAGCGTCATATTAGCGTAGGGTATCAACATGGTTGGCTTTGTTGTGAATTCTGACGCAAAGTGAGAGAGAAGGCAAATTTCTTTAGTCTTATGTTGTATGCCACAGTATCAGGGCATCGCAGGCAGTGATGTTTATGCAATAATGCAACAGGTTTCATTAAAAATAATGGCTCTATTGCCCTCAAATTTAAACACATCTGTGTAAAGCTCTCTGAAAGTATCAAGCAGTTTCGTTTTGCAATGAAAGTACATTGCATACTGCTGTGGTGATGATTTTTTCCAGCCGATTCTAAGCGTGCTTCCATTGTGAGTTTGATAAGCGGGTTCATTCCATTTGAGGGTTTCTTTCAGAGCCTGAGTGTCAGGCATATCAGCTGCGGTTTCAAAAACCAGCTGACGTAAGAACAGCAGTTTTTGTCGTATCGGTTCAGGGTACTGGCCGAATACCTTTAGTATTTCTGAAGGCTCAATAATGTCCATTGTTTCTGTGATTCTGTTTATGTTAGAGGAAGTGTGGCAAACCACAGGGCAAAGCTATCCCATGTTTCACTTCGCGCCCAGTTTAAATTCAATGCCTGGAAAAACACAAACACAGCCAGCATAATCGGAAAAACTTCGCGGCCACGTTGTTGTCGGCGTTCTAAAAAAATAAGTACAAGTAAAATAATATCGGTGAGTGCGAATGTCCAGACCTGATAGTTGAAAGGTATTTCGGGCAGACCCAGGGGTAAACGTGACACGGCCGGATCAATCAGGGTGAGTGATGTGCAGATCATAAACCGTGCATGATGTGATGGGGATTTTCTACAAATAATGGCCAGTACATAGCTGATAATAAAAATGGCCAGCAATGAGAGTTGCAGGAACAAGATGTACATGCGGTTGTAGGATACACCGTAATCATGCAGTGTAATCTGGCTGTGGGCCAGTAAAATGAGCGAAATAATCAGCACCGGCATCAGCACATAAGAGAGTTTCCCAGTTGTTTTATGCAGTGTGTGTTTTTTATATCGTATTAGAAATGCCTGACTAATCAGCAGGGCGACCCAGAGCATCATGGTAATGGCATGCAGGTGGGTGTAATTGCTTGCGGATGCAGCCAGTGAATCACCTAATTTTGAAAAATAGGATGACCAGAAACCGGCAATGGCCAGAAATAATAATGCAATAAAATGAAAACCACTGTTTTTAAATATCATGGTGCTGTTTATTATGTGAAGTGGGAGATTTTTAGAGGTGATTAAATGATACAGGTTCATTTTTTATGCCTCCTGTAATCAGTTAGTGAGCTTCCCCGTATCTGGCGGTAATCGCAATGAAACAATTAATGCAAGTATCACCACAATTACGCCCAGAGATGTCATGGTGATAACCGGACTAATGCCGATACCGGCAATAATGGCATACAGGCCAGAAGCAATGAGCATGGCCAGACTCTGAAAAAAATTCTGCACCGCAACCGCACCCCCCGCACCAATTGATCGGTGACCAATTTCCTGCAATGCTGCATTAATCGGCACTACAAAAAGCCCACCACAGACACCTGCCATAAATAGCCCGGTGCGCGCTGCCCAGATATTATCCGTCAGTGAGAGAAGTACGACGACCCCACCCATAGCATAACCGGCAAGGCGAGCGCGTCTTAAACAGGCGATGGGAATCAGTCGAGGTGCCAGCACCGAACCTACGGCTATTCCAATGGCAACAAACATGGTTAGCAGGGCAATATCAGTGGTGGAATGTAGCATCAGTACCACCGGTGCCCAGGCGATGAGTAGCACACGTAAAACGGTTGCTGAAGCCCAGAACAGGCTCACACCCAGGGTGGAAAATCGCGCTCTTGGGGTGCTAAGCAGGCGTTTCATCTGTGAGTAAAAATTCAGCAGTGATGAGCGAAATGCAGGTTTTGATGAGGGGCTTACAATCAGTTGATGCTTAATGCTCAGTGCAATCAGCGCTGAGCCTGCATAAAGCGTGATAATCAGTGTGAGCGCCAGCGCAACGGAGTACTCCGACAATGCCGAGCCCACCAGTGTGCCACTTAATATTGCAATTATAGTAGAGCCTTCAACCCAGCCATTGGCTTTTACCAGAGTGTCCTCATCGACCAGTTCCGGCAGTATGCCATATTTGGCCGGGCTGTACATGGCTGCGCCAAGGCCAATGATGGCATAGGCTATCAGGGGAGAGACCTGTAACAGGATTAAGCCGACACCAGAGGCTTTAATCAGGTTGGCAATGAACATGACTCTGGGCTTGGGTCTGCCGTCAGCAAAACCGCCCACCCAGGGAGCAAAAATAACAATGGCTACCAGAAATGAAGCCTGCAATGCGGGAATATACCAGCTGCCCGGGGTCATTTGCTGCATGACCAGGGTAATAATGGTGAAGAGCGTGGCATTGTCTGCAAAGGCGGTAAAAAACTGTGTGCCTAATACTTTATATATGTCCTGTTTCATGCGGCGTCCTTTGTGTGCAGTAATTTAGCGGCGCTAACATAGTCTATTTTTCCTGTGCCAAGCACGGGGATTTTTTTAACGTACTGTATGGTGCGAGGTACATTAATTTCCCCAATACCATCTTTTCTTGCCTGTTTTAGCAGCTCGGCTCGTTGTGCATTTTCAACTTCGGTGAGCAGTACAACCTGCTCCCCTTTGCGTTGATCAGGAATAGAAAGTGCGGCATGTAGTGCATCATTCCAGACTTTACTTGCCAGCACTTCAACCGAGGTGAGTGAAACCATTTCACCGGCAATTTTTGCAAAGCGTTTAGCGCGGCCACAGATGCGCACAAAACCTTGCTCATCAATGGTAACAATATCCCCGGTGTCATACCAGCCTTCACCCAGTTCAGTGACTGGAGGTACTAGCACACCGGGGTTATCGTGCAACAAATAACCCTGCATAATATTGGGGCCTTTTACCTGTAGACGCTGGCCGTCATCCAGTCCGGGAATTTTTTGCAGGCGATACTCAATACCAGACATCAGTCGGCCCACGGTACCCGGGCGATTGTCCATAGGGGTGTTGCCCGCCAGCACAGGGCTGGTTTCAGTTGCGCCATAGCCTTCAAAAATCCGCACACCGAATTTATTCTGCCAGATTTCCCGTACTTCATTCTGTAGTTTTTCAGCGCCGGCAAAAACATAACGCAGGCTATAAAAATCATAGGCATCGGCAAAACGTGCATAACCGGCCAGAAAGGTATTTGTGCCAAACAGTATGGTGGCGTTAATATCATAAGCGACTTCTGGAACCACACGATAATGCAGCGGCGATGGGTAGAAGAAAACCCGCACACCGGAGGTCAGTGGCATAATCATACCGGCGGTCATGCCAAAAGAATGAAACAGTGGCAGTGCATTTAGTGCGACATCGCTGCCATTAAAATCGATGCGTGAAACCAGTTGCTGAATATTACTCAGTAAATTCTGGTGGGAAAGCACGACACCTTTGGGCGTGCCTTCAGAGCCAGAGGTGAATAGCACGACTGCGCGGTCTTCAGGCTGTTTGTTTGAATGCGCACGAATCATTAGATTAAAACGACTCATCCACAGGCCGTTGAGCTTTGCCAGCAAACTGATTTTCTGCGCGATATCTTCCAGATAAATTATTTCTACCTGTTTGCTCAGTGTTTCAACAGCGTCTACCAGCTTTGCTTTTTCGATAAAATTACGTGAGGTAATTACACGTTTTAAAACAGCGGTTTCACAGGCTGAAATCATGCCCTGTGCGCCCACGGTGTAGTTGAGCATGGCAGGTGTACGGCCGGTAATTTGCAAACCCCAGAAGGTGGCAACCGTTGCCAGTGTACCTGGCAGAAGTACACCCACGGTTTCATTTTTTTCAGTGTGTTTTGCCAGTTGTTTGCCGAGTACCAGAGATTTGGTAATCAGAGAATTATAACTCAGTGGCGTACGGTTAATGTCTTCGGCTACCAGGTGTTTGCCACCGTAAATCTGTCGGGCTTCCAGCAGTCTGTCAACGAGTGTCTGATTTTTATTTGCGGTTTCAAATATTAGTTCAGACATCAGATTTGATAGCTGGCGGCCGGCCTGAATGCGTCGTTTTCTTCCTCGCAGTGCCGGATCAATAAAAAGTGAGCGTGGGGGCTGTACACTGAGCGTGATTTTGGGGAACCAGCGTAGCTTTATCAAACCGCGTAATCGTGAAAAAGCCGTGTATTGGGCACCGTCTATGCGAATGGGGAGCAGGGTGGCGCGGGATTTATCCGCAACCATCCCGGGTCCAGGGTAAACTTTCATTAATGCACCGGTTACGGTAATGCGCCCTTCCGGGAAAATAACCACGCAGCCGCCTTCTTTTACGCGGCGTATTAAAGAGCGAATGGATAGCGGGTTTGCCGGATCCAGTGCAAACAGGTCGCAGAAAAGCCGACCGAGTGTTCCCATCCAGCTTTGAGCAATGTAGGTGTTGATGGCAAAGGTGGTGGTGGTGGGTATAAACGCATAAAGCAGAACTGCGTCCAGAAAAGAGGTGTGATTAGAAATTATCAGGGTGCGCGGATCAATCTGTTTAAGGTGTTCTGCGCCGTTTATCTCCACTCGATAAAACAGGCGGAGCAGGCCGCGAAACAGGGCTTTTAGAATGGCGCTTAACATGATGGATGTCCTTTATTGTGTATGAGTGGATAATGGATGAACGACAGGGTTAAGTAAACTAAATAGTTAAGAGGATATTATTAATTCTCATAAAGTATATGATAGTGATACTAAAATTCGAATTAAGCTCGGCGTTTTGCTTTTTCGCTACGGGTGAGCTGGAACGGCTGAAACGCTTCCAGTTCCCAGGGGCGCAGGGCCATCATAAAGCCGATATTATGTCGTTTATCGAGCGAGAGCGCGGCATCCTGACTGTGCATTTCATTAAATTCATTAGCCAGGGTTTTTATTTTATTAATTAAAATCTGCGTGGATGAATCGCCGAGCAGGCCAAATAAAAATTTTCTCTGTTCAAACTCAGCGGTGAATCGGGATTTTAAAAACTGAGACTGGATTTGTGCTTCAAAAAACTTTTCAATGGGGCCGTGTTTTAACCAGCTAAAACCATCATCAATGCGTAATTTTATCCGGTTATTGGGCAATAGATCGATAATTTTTAATTTATCCAGTTTTGCCAGAAACTGAATGCATTCGGTTTCTGAAATATCATAGTTATTGATAATATCATTAAAGCTCAGGCGATTGCGCACACTCACCGCCACCAGCAGCAGGCGGCCATTGGCCACCAGTTCCTTTTCCTGCTCCAGGGTCAGTTGGCTAATACGTTGCCTGGACTGTTCATAGAGCTGGAATAAATCACTGAGATCGAGCTGCATGAGCTGGCAGATATCCTCCAGCCGATTGAGGCTGAAACGCTTGCTGGCAAACATACGTTTAATATTGGCTTCACTCATATTGAGCCGTCTGGCCACCTCTGCATAGGTGAGCCGATGGCTTTTGAGCGTTTTTTTTAAGGTATTGATGAGTGCGGCAGTTTGCGTCATGATCTTTCCCTGCGGTGTGAATGATGATCTGGGGTATAGAATATATAGACTAAAGAGTTATAAATAAAGAAAAATCTGTTACGGAGTGTATTTTTCAGGTGGATAGTTAAATCTGTATATTTTTTACATATCCGCTTTCCATGGGGGTAATTTGACATTAGCACTTAATAACCTGGACTCATTTAAGGGGGCTTCTATTGATTGATTCTGTCCTCTGCGTGATCTGAAGCATGCAGCTGTAAGGCGCGAGCCGCAGCGCAATGGTTTATTCCATTGCCAGGGTTTGGAACGCAGCAGATACATGCTTTCAGGGCATAACGCCTGTCCCGCTAAACAGTCTACTCTATTTTTTCAATCTGCTTCTGTAGCCGAGACATTGCCTGTTGCGTATTCACCAGTTCTTTTAACAGATCCTCGCGTGAGACAGGTGGGGTGAGTGCGGCCAGTTGCTCTGCTCTGGATTCTTCCAGATTGTTAATTACCATGGCAATAAACAGATTGATGACAATAAAGGTACCTAAAATAACGAAACTGACGAAATATACCCAGGCCCAGGGCTGGTCTTCCATGGCGGTGTACATAACATCTGTCCAGTCCTCCAGGGTGACTATTCGGAACAGGGTTAATAATGATAAGCCTAATGTTCCCCAGTGTACGGGATCCTGGAGGTGAAACAGGTGATAGCCTGCGATGGCATAAATATAGAAAATAATGGACATGAGCAGCATAATATTGCCCATGCTGGGAATGCTGCGCATGAGTGTGGCGATAATCAGGCGAAGTTCGGGGATCGCGCTAATCAGGCGCAGTACCCGTAGCAAACGGGCAAGGCGAGAGATCATTGCCAGCTCACCGGTTGACGGGAGCAACGAGAGTATAATAATGCTGAAATCAAACAGGTTCCAGCCATCACCAAAGTACAGCTTTAAACGCGGCGCTACCGCACTTATTTTAAGCAGTGCTTCGAGAATAAAGGTAAACAGAATCAGTCTGTGGCCGATTTCAAACCAGCTGCCATAGCTTTTTACCATGGTCTCGCTGGTTTCCAGTCCGAGGATGGCTGCATTGAGTAAAATAAGCCCAATAATAAGCCACTCAAACCAGGTTGAGCGGGTCAGTGTCTGAATGTGCTGTTGTAACATGGGGGGGAATTATACGTGACTCGAATGAAAAATGCCCATTATTGCCATCTGCTTCTGGCTGGCGGGGTATTAGAGTGCGCGTCCTGATTGTGCACAGTTAATCCTAAAATCATCAGTTGAATGCCTCAAAGTGTGCTTCTGAGAGCTTGTTTGGCGTAGTCAAAAAGGGAGTGAATGGCCCAGTCCTTCGCGAGTTTTTTGAC
>VAOX01036008.1_pt1 | contig 27650 bp, 26 predicted proteins | sample 3393891 | NCBI WGS metagenome assembly VAOX01 (sample SAMN08290429, study PRJNA428436) | hydrothermal vent metagenome | isolation source: Deep-sea hydrothermal vent chimney | place: Indian Ocean: Southwest Indian Ridge | depth 2822 m m
CGAAGCAAGAGAGAGCAACCTGGGTTGCGTCCTGCGGCACACGGTCTTGATTAGGCTATTTCAGTTCCAAATCCTCACTCTTCCACTCTTTTTAAGTTACGTTGAATAGTTACATTTAGTTTTCATTATTAATTTTTATAATCGTCCGTCGGTTTGATCGGAATCTAATAAATATTTTATATCATATAATACATGGTCTTTTTTACCAAAAGCATGAATTTTATTTGCACCTAATTCTTTAATTTGATTATGTGCAACGGCAAGAATGATAGCATCATAATGATCTGCTTTAGGTTCTTTAATCATATTAATATTATATTCTTTTTGAGCTTCTTTTTGATCTACCCACGGATCAAAAACATCGACATTCGCACCATATTCTTTTATTTCATCGATAATATCCACCACACGAGTATTTCGTAAGTCAGGGCAGTTTTCTTTAAATGTTAAACCTAAAATTAATATATTGGAATCATTAACGTGGATACGTTTTTTAAGCATCAGTTTTAAAACTTGAGAGACAACATAGTTTCCCATATTGTCATTTAATCGACGACCGGCCAAAATCATTTCAGGATTGTAACCAATCTCTTGCGCTTTGTAGGTTAGGTAATACGGATCAACACCGATACAATGACCACCCACTAATCCAGGCCGAAACGGTAAAAAATTCCATTTAGTACCGGCTGCAATTAAAACTTCTTCGGTATTAATACCAAGACGATTAAATATAATGGCGAGTTCATTGATTAACGCAATGTTGACATCACGCTGGGTATTCTCGATTACTTTTGCTGCTTCAGCCACTTTAATGGAACTGGCTTTATGAGTTCCTGCGGTAATAATTGACTTATACAAGTCGTCAACCAGATCGGCAGTTTCGGGAGTTGAACCCGATGTTACTTTAAGAATATTGGTTACCCGATGTTCTTTGTCACCAGGGTTAATACGCTCAGGACTATAGCCTACAAAAAAATCTTTATTAAATGTTAATCCTGATACTTTTTCTATTAATGGCACACAGACTTCTTCGGTTGCACCCGGATAGACGGTTGACTCATAAATCACAATGTCGCCTTTAGATATGACTCCACCGAGCATTTCACTGGCTTTAACTAGCGGTGTTAAGTCTGGATTTTTATTTTTATCGATGGGGGTTGGTACCGTCACAATAAAAATATTACATTTTTTCAACTCTTCGGGTGTTGCACAATATTGTAACTTTGTGGCTTCTTTTAATTCATCGCTACTAACTTCCAAGGTACTGTCATTACCTGATTTAAGTTCTTCAACTCGCGGAGCATTTATATCAAATCCAAGCACTGGAATCTTTTTTCCAAATTCTACGGCGAGTGGTAATCCAACATAACCGAGTCCAATAATGGCTAATTGTGCATCTTGTAGTTTAAGCATTAATTTTCTACCTTTTATTATTCTTACAATACCAATTTAGTATTTATAGATTTTTTTCCCAGTTTAGCGCAGTTTCAACGATTAGATCTAAATCGTTGTATTTTGGCTTCCAACCCAAGGAGTCCTGTATTTTATCGGCAATTGCGATTAATTCTGGAGGGTCTCCAGCACGTTTTGGTTCTTCTCTTACTTCAAAAGTCGATTTATGAATACGTTGAACGGTTTCAATAACCTCTCTGACACTATAACCATGTCCATAACCACAATTTAAAATTGTGGATTCTCCATTTTTTCGTAGGTATTCGAGTGCTTTTATATGTGCATCCGCCAAATCCTCAACATGGATATAATCACGAATTCCTGTTCCATCGGGAGTGGGGTAATCGGTACCAAATATAGACATATGTGTTCTTTTTCCAACGGCGGCTTCACAGGCAACTTTAATGAGTAAAGTCGCACCTTCTGTCGATTGGCCAATTTTCCCCTCGGGATCACATCCTGCAACATTAAAATAACGAAGGATAACATGGCGTAGATTTGATGCCATGGATAAATCGCGTAACATCCATTCTGTCATTAATTTAGATGTACCATAAGGGTTTATTGGTTTTAAAGGGGTTGTTTCGCTGGCGGCACCTTCTTTTGGCATGCCGTACACTGCTGCAGTTGATGAGAATATGAAATGCTTTACATTTTGATGTTGGCAACACTCCAGTAAATTTCGACTGCTGCAGGTATTATTCCAGTAATATTTTAATGGATTTTCTACGGATTCGGGAACCACCGTGTGTGCTGCAAAATGCATCACGGTGTCAACGTTATAATCAATTAACAATTTAGTAACAAGATCTTTGTCACTGGTATCGCCAATGACTAAATCACCATAAAGAACAGATTTTTTAAATCCAGTGGACAAGTTGTCCAGGACCACCACATTCTCATTGGCTTTTCCGAGTTGATTTACAACATGGCTACCGATATATCCGGCACCACCGGTGACAAGCACAGCTGGTTTTTTCATTTAGGCCTCGATTTTTAGGGGGGTTAAAATGTAACAATTTGTTTTTATTGATAAATTTTACGATCGTTTGATAGAATTAATACAATAATTATAACAGTGTAGTCTAAATACTATAAACTTAGCAGTGTCGTGATGTAAAGTATCATTTAACTTTTAATGAGTTTAGCGTAAGATTATTGAGCTAAATATTAAATTACAGAGTGATTGATAGGCTGTTGCTGGGTGAATAAGAATACATTCGATGATATAATTCATAACTTGAAAAATCACAAATAAACTTGTAACAATGACGCATATTACAGATGACACACGTATAAAATCGGTATCCGAAGTCGTTCCACCGGCTAAATTACACGATTCTTTGCCGCTGACTGACACAGCCTCGGATACGGTATTTGATACACGTTCGGCAATTCATAAAGTATTACACGGTAAGGATGATAAATTAGTCGTCATTGTGGGTCCTTGTTCAATTCATGACACCAAAGCCGCAATAGAATATGCGCATCGGCTGGTAAAACTGAAACAACAGTATAAAGATGAGTTAATCATCGTTATGCGGGTTTATTTTGAAAAACCTCGAACCACGGTAGGTTGGAAAGGTTTGATCAACGACCCTGATTTAAATGGTAGTTTCCACATTAATAAAGGGCTAGAGAAAGCTCGTGAGCTTTTACTCGAGCTGAATAATATTGGAATTCCTGCTGCGACGGAATTCTTAGACTTAATTACACCACAATATTTTGCGGATTTGATTAGTTGGGGCGCTATTGGTGCTCGAACAACGGAATCACAAGTACATCGCGAGCTAGCATCTGGCTTATCGTGTCCAGTTGGTTTCAAAAATGGCACTAATGGAAATTTACGTGTTGCAGTTGACGCCATGCGCGCGGTACAAGATCCGCATATTTTTTTATCGGTGACTAAACAAGGCCATTCAGCAATATTTTCAACGACTGGCAACAATGATAGTCATATTATTTTACGCGGTGGTAAACAGCCTAATTACGATAAAGAACACATCGTTGAAACAATTACAGAATTAAAATCTGCGGGTATGAATACTCGTATAATGATTGACTTGAGTCATGGCAATAGTCAAAAAGATTATCGTCGCCAATCCATTGTGGCCGACAATATTGCTGCTCAAATAAGTAATGGTGAACATAATATTATGGGCGTGATGATCGAAAGTCATCTAGTCGAAGGCAATCAAGCTGTTGGTAATGGTACATCCTTAACATACGGGCAAAGTATTACGGATGGCTGCATATCGTGGGATTCAACGATTGATATGTTGGAAAATCTGGCAAGATCTATCCATGCTAGACGTAAAAGTGAAGCGAAAGTAGCTGTTACTTAAATTAACTCAGTTGACTTCTTTGACGATAAACAAATTTAATTATCTGTTTATCGCCAGAATTTTTATGGAAAAGCAGGGATAGTTGGTTCAACTCCAAATGTATCAACTTCCGGATGATGTTTTTTAACAAGAGTATTTATTTCATCTACTTTTGTCACAGGAACTTCTGCCATTAGTAAAATATGACCTTCACTGATGTCTTTTTCAAAGGGTTTTAATTTTGAGTTTGGTACATCAAGCGCTATCATGCTTGATGACCATGCTCCGATAAAAGAACCTGCAACAGCAGTTGCTAAAATTGTAAATCCTCCAAGTTCGATGCCCGCCATTGGAAGAAATACAGCTACAGCGCCTAACACTAAACCAGTAATACCACCTATAACAAATCCATTTTGGGTACCGTGAACCACATCGCTTGTTTGTAGTAAGTTAGCTTGCGGAAGTTCGGATAAATCACTACCTTCTTTAGCAATCACGTGCATATGGTTTTCAGGAATTTTAGCGAGTAATAATTCATTGTGTACTTTGCGAGTACATTCAGTATCAGGCAAAATAAAATACAGCCGTCTGTTCATGACATGCCTCCACTCATTTATGAGTTTGATTAAAATATACTGTGTATTAATTTGAGTATAGTTAGTTATTTGAAAGGCTTTTCATAAAATTTTATTATGAAAAAGATTTTATTTGAGAGTAATTAAATATCTATTTGATTTTTAATCTAATTATTCTTTATGGTGAATTGAAGTATAATTGTCATAAGTAAGATCTATGTTATTTAGAACAAAAATACGGAATACTCAGAAATTTGTTAATGAGTTTAGGTGGGGACCAATCGGTGCAGAATGTAACGAATAGCTTTGACCTGCTTTAATTGCTCAAAAATATTTGAAATACGAACATTAATGTGTGCTGTAGCTCATATTTTTGGTTTGATCTTTTTTGATTTTGATCTTCATCACTCATACCTTGAATAGCTTGTCTATAATATAGTGAGTATTTAAATTTTTTATATCTATTTTGGGGTAGGTCTGTTTCGGATATACAACAGCGTAAATGATAAAATAGCAGGCATAAGTTATACTCTGCGCATTGAAATGCTTGAATTTAAGAGGTACAGGAATTGAGATTTTTACCCATTTTTATGGATATAAACAACCGCAAATGCTTGGTCGTTGGCGGTGGTAAAATTGCAGCTAGAAAAGTGCATTTATTATGTCGAGCCGGTGCAAATGTTGTGGTTATTGCGCCAAATTTGACTAATGATTTGGACTCTATGGCTAAAAATAATGAAATTTCATTATTGTCTGAAGAATATAGCGGCGTGAGTATGTCGGATTATGCTGTAGTGATTGCGGCAACCAATAATGCGGATGTTAATAAACAAGTATCGGAAGATGCAAAAAAGCAGGGGATTCCGGTTAATGTTGTGGATCAACCCGACTTATGCACTTTTATTATGCCTTCAATTATCGATCGCTCTCCCGTACAGATCGCAGTATCTACCGGTGGCGCATCGCCAGTATTAGCCAGATTATTACGTGCAAAATTAGAAACGGTTATTCCATCTGCCTATGGTCGTTTGGCAGAATTAATAGAATCTTATCGAAATAAAGTCAAAGAAACTTTTTCTTCAACTGATGAACGTAAAAAATTCTGGGAAGCCGTATTAGAAGGGCCAATTGCCGAATCTTTAATTGCAGGAAAAGATAAGGATGCAAAGCAAGCTTTAGATAAAGCGGTAGCTGAAGCAAAAGCCCCTGATCCTGAAGGTGAAGTTTACCTAGTTGGTGCTGGCCCGGGCGATCCAGATTTATTAACATTTAGAGCATTACGGTTAATGCAACAATCAGATGCGGTTGTTTATGATCGTTTAGTATCAAAAGAAATTCTTGATTTAGTGCGTCGTGATGCAGATTTTATCTATGCCGGAAAAGAACGAAATAATCATGCAATCCCTCAGGAAAATATAAATCAATTATTGGTTAGACTTGCTAAAGAAGGCAAACGTGTGCTTCGACTAAAAGGCGGTGATCCATTTATATTTGGTCGAGGCGGCGAAGAAATTGAAACGTTGATGCAAGAAAATGTCAATTTTCAGGTAGTTCCTGGCATTACTGCAGCCGCTGGTTGTGCAGCCTATGCGGGTATTCCATTAACGCATCGTGATTACGTGCAATCTTGTGTTTTTGTTACCGGACATTTAAAAGACGGCAGTATTGATTTAAATTGGAAAGCATTGGCTCAACCTGCTCAAACCATAGTATTTTACATGGGACTGCATGGCGTTTCTGAATTGTGCAAACAATTAAAATTACATGGCCTTGATGGAAAAACCCCTGCAGCGTTAGTTGAAAAGGGCACCACGCAACATCAAAAAGTGCATATAGGCGATTTAAATACCTTAGCTGATATCGTTATCAAAAATAATGTGCAAGCACCTACTTTGATTATTGTTGGTGAAGTTGTGTCATTACACGATAAGCTAGCATGGTTTCATCCAAACGGCTAAATAGGTTCTAGTATTGAATTCTGCCATTATAATTATTACTTGTTCTGATCAATTTGGTATTGTTGCTGCTGTTACAGGTTTTATTAATGATAATGGCGGTAATATTATTAAGCTTGAACAGCATGTTGATATTGAAAAAAGTCAATTTTACATGAGAATAGAATGGGATTTAGATCAATTTATAATTGATCACCATTCAATTTCAGAATTGTTTCAATATAAAATAGCTGATAATTATAGAATGAAATTTGATATTCATTTTACGTATGAGCAACCCAAAATTGCATTATTTGTTTCAAAACACAGCCATTGTTTCTATGATATTTTGTCGCGTTATGAGTCTGGCGAGTGGCAGGTTGATATTCCGGTTATTATCAGTAATCATCGCGACCTTGAAAAAACTGCTCAGGATTTAAATATACCGTATTATTTTCTTCCAATAACTAAAGATAATAAATTAACACAAGAACAAGAGATATTAAAAATTCTTAAACACAACAATGTTAATCTTGTTGTACTTGCGCGTTACATGCAAATTTTGAGTAAACAATTTATTAACCAATATATTAATAAAATTATAAATATCCATCATTCCTTTTTGCCAGCCTTTCCGGGTGCTAAGCCCTATCATTCAGCTTACGAGCGTGGTGTAAAAATAATAGGTGCAACGAGTCATTATGTCACAGCAGATTTAGATGCTGGTCCTATAATAGCTCAAGATATTGAATATGTAAGTCATTCTGATTCAGTTGAAGAACTTGTTAGAAAGGGCGGCGATATTGAAAAAATTGTTTTAGCTCGCGCAATATGGAAACACATTAACCATAAGACGCTTGTTTATAACAACCGGACGATTATATTTACTTAAATTTTAATTTAGAGATAATTATTTTGTTTGTGGGACAGCATGTAAATTATTGGAATTAATAATAAAGTAATTAACACCGAAAAACTGAGCCCACTAACAATAACGATTGCCATTGGTTGTAACATTTCAGCACCATCCCCAATACCCAATGCCAAGGGTGTCATGCCAAGCACGGTCGTTAACACCGTCATTAATATAGGCCGTAAACGTTGTTTGGTTGCTTCTATAACAGCGGTTAAAACATCAGCCCCGGTGTCTCTTATATTTTCAATTTGCTCGACTAATACAATAGCATTATTGACAACTATGCCTGTTAACATAATGATGCCAAGTTTAATTGGCATAGAAAGGGGGATGTCGATGAATAAATTGACAAATAATAAACCGATAATGACGCCTATAATGGTGAATGGAACACCGCATAATATAACTAATGGATTACGCAAAGATTCATATTGAATGGCCATCACAACAAAAACTAAAAAAATGGCTAATGAAAGTAATATATACCCTAGATTTTTACCTTCCTGTAATTGTTTTTTAGTGCCCCCATCATAGAGGATATAATCTTCTGGTATATCATAATTTTTTAATACAAGATAGATTTCATCAAGTGCCTGGCTTAATGAAGCCGAGCCATTCAATGATGCAGAAATTTCTACAATGCGTCTTTGTTTATCTCGAATTATATTACTCGGACTCGATTGGTGTCTGATAATAGCAACATCTCGTAATCGAATAGGTTTGTTATTGAACTGACCAACGAATATATTTTTGAGGACTTCCGGAGAATTTAAATTGCCTATTTTACTTCTCATTCGAATATTAAACTGTCGATCGCCTTCGAGGTAATTGGAAACGACCAGTCCTTGCATGGATATTCTAAGTGCTGTACTGATATCTTTGGTCGTTATGCCAAATGATGTTGCACGTAATGGATCTATTTTAATTGTTAATTCCTCAATAGTATTTTGATAGGAATGTTCAATATTTTTAATGGTTTTTAATGGTTTGAGTATAGCTGCAATATCGTCACCAATTTTTCTTAATGTATCAAGATTTGGACCTTGCACTCGGATGCTGATGTCATCATCCCCTCGATTAGTTCTTATACCCCGAATTCCCCGAGCGTAGGCACGGACACGGACACCAACTAAGTTTAATTTTTTGATTTTAGCATTTAGTTTTTTAGACCATTGATCTACGTTAAGGTTACGCTGTTGCCGTTCAACTAATTGAATTGAGATGCTGCTGTAATTACTGCGCTGGAATTCTGAACGTCCAAATACAAACCCACCTGCGGTTGTATAAAAATTTTCTACATGGTCTTGCTTTGCTACTATCGCTTCTATTTGTTTTACTATTTTATCCATTTTTTCTAAATTCATACCACTATCACCCTTTATGAATATTCGAATTTGGCCTTCATCCATTTTGGGTAAAAGTCGTTCTTTTTTCTCCATGAATGAATTAAAAGAAAATAGTGAAATTATAAGTAAAGTAATAAAAAATAAAATCACTTTATTGGGGTGTGACATTAATTTGATAATTATTTTTTCATAGTGGATCAGGATTTTATTTATAATGGTATTGCACACATTGTGAATTGACTTGTTTTTATTTGAGCTTATTTTAGCGCTTAGTGCTGGCACTAACGTTACTGCAACAATTAATGAACCAACGATGGCTGCAGATAGTGTTAAAATTAATTCGTTAAATAATAATCCAACAATACCACCGATAAATAAAAATGGAATAACAGCAGCTAAATTGGTGCTAGTTGATGCAATGATGGCACTATTAATTTCTGCTGCTGCATCGATGGCTGCTTGTTTATGGTTCAGATTTAATAATTGATGCCGTGCAATGTTTTCTTGCATCACAATGGTATTATCAACTAATAATCCAACACCGAGCGCTATACCGCCAATGGTCATAATGTTAAGGCTGAGATCAGCCATTGTCATTAAAACAAAAGTAATTAAAATGGCAAGTGGTATTGCGGTACCAATAATTAGTGTTCGTCTAACGCTTCCTAGGAATAAATAAATGACAATCATCGCAAGAATTGCGCCACTAATAGTTGCAAAGCTAGCGTTACGTAATGCATGACGAATAAAGGTTGACTGGTCGCCAACTTTATTTACCGTTATATGACTTGGGATGTTGTTATTTTTATTAAGTTGATTCAATTGATTTAAAACAACATCGACTACCGAGGTAGTATTTGCTGATGGTTGTTTTTGAATTGTTAATTTAACACCGGTAATACCATTAAGTCTAATGCGTAACTTTTCATCTTCGATAGCATCAGTCACGGAGGCAATATTTTTTAATTGTAGGGGGGTAATTGAATTACTGCTAGTACTTGGGATAGGTAAATTTTGGATGTCAGCTAAATCATTAAATCGACCAGTGGCACGCGTATTAATATTTTTGGTTTGAGTCTTAAACTCGCCACCTGGAGAGTCTGTATTATTTTCAAAAGCATTAATTAAATCATTAAAATTTAAATTTAAACTAGCCAAACGCTCTTGATCAATGACTACATTGATTTCTCTTTTAGGTGCACCAGCAACCTCAGCTGCTGCAACTCCCGGTAAATTATTAAACCAGTTTGCAAAATGGTAATCGACCCAATCGCGTAACTCTGTAGAATTAAACTTAGTTGAACTAATTACAAATTCTAGTGCAGGTAGTTGTGATGGATCTCTTTTATAAATTATGGGCGGATCTATTGTTGTTGGTAAGAACCGTTTCGCCCGATCCAATCTGGTACTGGCGTCACGTAAGGCGAGGTTTATGTCGGTACCATACGGAAAACTAAGATCAACAGCACTTCGACCTTCGCGTGTTCTGGATTGTATAGATATAGCATTTTCTGTTATGGCTAACTGTTCTTCAAGTTGGCGTGTGATTCGATCTTCCATAGCTTTTGCTGGTACCCCAGGATCGAGTACTCGAACTCTTACTTCAGGGTAAATTATGTGTGGAAACAAATCGATGGCAAGATCTTTTAAAGCGAATAAGCCAAGTATGACAACAGTCAATGCCAACATGCTGACACCGATAGGATGATTGATGGACCAGGCGGCAATTCCACCACTCTTAAATGGACGTCGCATAATTTATTCTTTGGTTTCAGTTGGTTTTAATTTATTAGATGTGATTTTTTTATTAACAATTTTAATCTTCACGCCATCTTTTAAATTTGAAAAACCTTCGGTTACGATTAGATCCTTCACGTTTAAACCACTTACTATTTCGATAGTGTTTTCAATTTGAAGGCCTGTTTGGATATTTATTTTCTGGACTTTATTGTCAGCATTAACACGATATACAAATTTTCCAGTGTTATCGTATTGTATCGCAGCAGCATCAATAACCATTCGTTCTATCGCGGGTGTATGAATAATAATTCTACAAAGTTGGCCTGGTTTTGCACCTGTCGGTATTGTTTCCAACTCAATTTCAATGGTACCTTTTCTAGTGCTTGGATCTATAGTTGGATAAATCCGTGAAATTTTGCCTGTAATATTATTAGCACTTTTTAAGGCATCAATGTGGACTGTCACTCTACTATTTTTTAATAGCTGTGATAATAAAATCTCTGAGATTTGTACTTTGATGATAAGCCGTGAGTTATCAATGATTGATAAGATATGCGTGTGTATCGGCACAACATCGCCGGGTTCATGGAAACGCTCACTGATGACACCGGCGAGTGGTGCTTTTATAAATGAATTATTGACTCTAATTTGATTAATGGTCTCTTCAGCTTTTGCTAGTGCTAATGCGGTTTGTGCATTACTAATCTCATCTTGAGATGTAAGGTTTTTTGTGATTAGTTTAGACAGACGATTTAAATTACTCTCTGCTTGTAATCGGGTGGCCTTGCTCTTTGCTAATACCGCTGTAATTTTGTCGTTTTTGATATAAACAATAATTTTACCTAGCGAAACTTTATCACCTTGAAAGTAAGGTAATTTGTCTATTTGTCCTGGTTCCTGGTTAAATATCTTAACTGTTTGACGTGCTGTCAGACTGCCTGACACGTGTTGCTGTGTGCCCAATGAGAGCTTTTCAACAGGTAACGCAATCACGAGTTTTGCCCGTGAACCACGTGTGTGCTGTTTGTTTTGTGTACTTTGATCACAGGCTGATAATAAGCTTGTAATGAGTATCAGTTTTATTAAATTCATAATCATATTAAGCATTTATACACTATTTTATGGACGTATGTCATGTTGCATTGTATGCTAGCAAGCTAGTTGCAATCCTTCGATATTAACCTTATTAATCCTCAGATATATAAACTTTTAATCGAACTTAGGTATAGACCCCATAAAATGGCATTCCATTCAAAATATACAACGGTCCCTCATAAAAACCGACATGATTTTCATAATCTGAAGCAAATGCTGCCCTACATTTGGGAATTTAGAGGACGAGTAGTCCTAGCGTTATTGAGTTTGGTGCTGGCAAAACTAGCTACTGTGGGTATTCCTCTATTATTGAAATATATTGTTGATATTCTGGATCAACCCGATAACGTCACTATTATCTTGCCGGTTAGTTTATTGCTTATCTACGGTGCTTTGCGTTTAGCAAGTACATTATTTAATGAGCTACGAGATGCAGTTTTTGCGCGAGTTCGTTATCGAGCGATGCGACGATTATCGAATAAAGTATTAAATCACTTACATAAATTATCATTACGTTTTCATTTAGATAGAAAAACTGGAAATATCACGCGCGATTTAGAGCGGGGCACCAGCAGTATTAGCTCGATTCTAAATTATATGGTGTTTAATATTATTCCAACTGCTGCTGAATTTTCTCTAGTCGCATTTATATTGCTTGGACAATATGATGTGAAGTTTGCTATATCGACATTTATTACTGTGTTTGTGTACATTGTTTTTACATTAGCAGTCACTAATTGGCGAATGCATTTTAGGCATTCAATGAACGCACTTGACTCAGAAGCCAATGGGCAAGCAATTGATGGATTATTAAATTACGAAACGGTTAAGTATTTTAATAATGAAAAGTTTGAGATTAACCGGTACGACAAGACCCTAGGTGAATGGGAAACATCGGCAGTTAAAAGCCAAACATCTATGTCGATGTTAAATTTTGGTCAAGGTGCGATCATTGCTGTTGGTGTTACTTTTATCATGCTGTTTGCGAGCATGGGCGTTGCTGATGGCTCGATGACCTTAGGTGACTTGGTGTTAGTGAATGCCATGATGTTACAGTTATTTATACCGTTAAGTTTTTTAGGTATTATTTATCGAATGCTAAAATACAGTCTTGCCGATATGGATTTGGTATTAAAACTTTTAAATACGGATACTGAAATTACTAATAAAGTAAATGCACCAGATATTACTATAGGAACGGGCAAAATTGAGTTTAAGAATGTCGATTTTTCATATCAAGCTGATCGTAAAATATTACACGGTATTAACTTTTCGGTGTTACCGGGTGAAAAATTAGCGGTTGTTGGACCATCCGGCTCGGGAAAATCTACTTTAGTTCGATTATTGTTTCGGTTCTATGATGTAAATTCAGGTTCAATTTCAATTGATAACCAAGATATTCGAGATGTTACCCAGGAATCAATTCGATCGGTTATCGGAATTGTACCTCAAGACACGGTGTTATTTAACGATAGTATTTTATACAATATCCAATACGCTAAAACCAATGCCAGTAAAGATCAAATTATTCATGCTGCTAAAATGGCAAATATTCATGAGTTTATTAATAGCCTACCTCAAGGATATGATACGGTGGTAGGAGAACGTGGATTAAAGTTGTCCGGTGGCGAAAAGCAAAGAATTGCGATTGCACGTGTTATTTTAAAAAATCCACGTATCTTGATATTTGATGAAGCAACATCCAGTCTGGACTCTATGTCTGAAAAAACTATCTTAAAGTCATTGTCAAGCGTTGCTGAATCACACACCACGTTGGTGATTGCACATCGATTATCAACTATTGTTGATGCGAACCGTATATTAGTAATGAAAGATGGCATTATTATTGAGTCAGGGACTCATGTGGATCTGTTGCATGAAGACGGATTTTATGCCGAAATGTGGGCGTTACAAAAAGAACAGCAATTGGACAGTAGCGAAGCAGACATTAAGAGTGTCATTTAAACAGTAGAAAATTAACTTATATTTTGTAGGTATGTAATATGAATAAAGCAATATCAGAAGAAGATAAAATTGAAATAGAAAATGGTTGTGGTAATGAAGAGCCATTTGCATTAAGAGTAATAGGTGATGAAATGGAGCCTGAATTTCCAGATGGTTGTATTTTGATAATTGATCCTGCAGGGCATTGTACCGATGGATCATACGTTATAGCACAACACGATGGTGGTCACATATTCCGAATGCTTGAAATTGCAGAAAATAGTTATACACTTAAAGCATTAAAAGACGGTGTTGACATTATTCCAATTGAAGATAGATCCGCTGTTGTTGGTGTTGTTGTTCAACGTGCCGGTAAACGAAGAAAAGATCACAAACATTACGTTTAAAAATAATTCATATGTCACTTGAAAAAGATACTTTTTTATCAACACAAACTATTAAGGATAGTAGTGGCACGGATTTAAATTTTATTAATAAAGTAATTTTTTATAATGATGAATTTAAATTTTTATGCAGCAGAATATTTCGCAATGGAGATTGGAAAAAACAATTATTTGAATACAATTTTAATGAAAAAAATATGCTGTCAAATGTAAACATTACCAACCCTACTGTTAATGGTGTTGTACATCCATCAATAACTGTGCCGACGGTAATGATTGAAGGTTATCAATACACTATGTTTACTTATTATATCGCTAAAACAGATAAACTGGATCTCGCTAAAACCAATTATTATTGGTATAGTTGTGAAGAAATAACGGAATACATCAAGGTCAATGAGTTTACATCAACTTCGATTAATAACTTAAGACGTTTTTTTGAATTGTTACTTGAGAATAAAAATAAAGTTTAATGTATTATCATGAGCTATTTATTTGGGTTTAATTGATCATCTCTAACCTTTGACTTTAAATAGTCTTCTGCTAAATCTGGATCAACAGTTTGATTCTTGCTGTCAATCAAAGTTTGATCATACTCGTTCCAGCCACGTATTCCGGTCTTTAGTGAAAATACATTTGTAAAGCCCATTTGTTGCATTGTATCGGCAGCAAGAATACTTCGATTTCCTGAGCGGCAAATAACAATTATTTCTTGTTCTTTATTGCCAGCCAATTCAGGTATAGTTTCATCATAATCATAGTCACAAGTCGTTTCTAATATTCCGCGCGGGACATTCGTAGAGTTGGTGATGTGCATTGCATCAAACTCATAATTTTCGCGAACATCGATCATGAATGGTGTTCTATCTTCTAAAATTTCTTCAAGATCCCACGGGAAAATTTCTTTAACGTTTTTGCTAACGTCGGAAATTAAATCATTAAATGTTTTCATTGGAGCTATTACCTTTATTACTTTTCCGTGGAATACCATATTCAACAGCCATCACAGCAGCTTCAACTCGCGAATGTAAGTTTAATTTACGTAAAATAGCTTTTACGTGTAATTTAACGGTACCATCCGATATTCCAAGGTTTCGGGCAATTGCTTTATTACTTTGGCCTTCAGCTAATAAGGCCAGAATCTCGGTTTCTCGTGGTGTAAGGGCAGAAAACGGACTGCTATCTTTTTTCGTATCCTTTGCCGGATTGCCTTGTACAGCTTTAGCCAATATTGGTGCTAAGTCAGGAGCAACTACGGTTTTTCCTGAAACAATATCGCGTAAAGCTAGCACTAAATCATCTGGTGCCATGTCTTTAAGCAAATATCCTTGTGCACCGGATCGTAACGATTCCACTAGATCGGTTTCATCGGTACTGGTGGTTAACATAACGATTGGAATTTGAATATTATTTTGTCGTAATTGTTTTAAGACGCTCAAACCATCCAAACGTGGCATTCGCATGTCTAATAAAATAATATCGGGTGTTAATTCAGTTACTAACTTTAAGCAACCTTGTCCTTCTCCAGTAGAAGCAACAACTACGATGCCTCGGCTTTCGAGTAACCCTTCGAGTCCAACTCGAAATAATGTGTGATCATCAATTATTAATACTTTTAAAGGCATAATTTTAAATATGTGTAGTAATTATAGGGGCAATGGATTCTTGTTTTGAAGTACTTGAACGAGGGTGAGGAAATCGTAATACAACACGAGTACCTTCGCCGGGTTCACTTTCAATTTTAACTGTACCATTAATTTTTAACGCACGTTCATCCATTATATTTAGACCAATATGGTCACTGTATTCTAACTCTTGTGACTCATTATTAAAACCGATGCCATCATCTTCTATTAAAATACTGTATTCACCATTAGGTTCACTGTGTAATATCACCCGTACAGTATGTGCTTGGCTATGTTTACGGATATTGGCTAAAGATTCTTGAACAATACGTAAAACTTGAACCTCTAGTTCAGCAGGCAACCAGGTTACATCCCATTCTCTTTGCAAATAAGTCTGAATTCCTGTTTGATTCTGAAATCGGTCCAGTAAATTTTCTATCGCGGGTAATAATCCGCGTTTATCGATTGGTGCTCTAAAATGCGTTATTAACTCACGTAGTTCACCATAAGCCTCATCAAGACTATTTTCGATTTTTTCCATTTCCTGCCAAACTGCGGCTTCGTCATTGAGATGCAATGTTTCATCTAAAACCCGTACTTGAAATCGTAGGCTGGCTAATGTTTGTGCTAATGAATCATGTAACTCGTGGGCTAGGTTGGTACGTTCTTCCATAATAGACAAGCGGTGCGCTTCATTATCAAGTCGGGCTTTGTCGATAGCCATGCCTAGGTGTCGGCCGATACTGGTTAATAAATCATCCATGCCTTCAGCACGTATCAGTGATTCTTTTTCAACAAATAAATTATAGACACCCAAAGTTTCATCCCGATATTGCAGGGGGATTGCTATCATAGTGACATTTTCATCTTCGAAAAATGGCATGCCAATTAACTGGCCACATTTAGAGACATCTTCTTGATATAAGATATGTCCATTTTTATAAGCAGTACCACAAATGCAGGTATTTGAAGGTAATATACGTTCTTTTTCAATAATATTTTCATCAATGCCAACACTAGACACCAAGATCATATTACCATCATCAGCAATAAGCCTCACTACGGCTGCACGTGCTTTAACCACATCTTTTAGCGTGTGCAAAAATCGAGTTAGAAGATCATCAAGATCCCGCGCTGCATTAATGCTTGCAGCAACGTCGTAGATGATTTCCAAGGATTGTGTTTTTTGTTGTATAAAATTGGTTTGTATTCGTACTTGATTTTTCATGTCTTCAGATAGTTCTTGAAGATTACTGGCGATATTATTTATTTCCAAAAAAAGAACACTAAAATCAGTATTTGGGATACTGGGTAGTCGGGCGCTTAATTCGCCATCATGCAACTCTTTAGTCCAATCTCGCAGCAGCAGCAATGGTCTTAAGAGTTGTTTGTGTAAGTTTATTCCAATATTCACTATTAAGAAAAAACCGCTTAACATTAAAACAATATTACTTATTAACAGTGTGGTAAATAGCTCTGAATCTTTTTGGGCAATGCTATTTATCGTCGTAATGGTAATAAATATGATACCTAATATTGCTAAAGGCACGTACATTCGAACCAAGCCAATGGCTCGATGAATTCGGTTCGAGGTGGGGCCATTTTGTGTCGTTAATTTGGGCTTTATAGTTTTATCTTGAATCACGGTAAGTGAGAACTCAATAATGTGGAATTACTGCGCTTATTTTAACAGTATATTAGTAGAATCTGTAGTTATAATGTACGCAAACTTATGATTAGAATCGATTTACCGTTAATTTCAAGACTTTAGAGGCTTTCTGAGACGGTAATTTATTGTAGATGGGAACAAAAAAAGGCAACATTACATATACAGCGCTAAAGAAGCCAATAAGGTGTAATGTTGCCTATTTTCATTTAAGTTATTCCGATGGTGCAGAGTAATTTGGATCTTTTGGATTTATAAAGATAAAGTTATCTTCATCGCCCTCTAACTTAACATAATCTAAAGTTGTGTCATTTAGAATTGGAATGCATGAAGCCTCAATAACAATATTAACACCTTCAGATTTTATGGTTATATCCTCATCTAATCCACGATCATCAAATCCCATGCCATAGTGAATAGAACCATTTTCTTCATATTTTGCTGCAACACGTAGTGGTAATTCATCTGTGTTATTTTTCTTGATTTGTTCTGCTGCTGTTGGCGTTATTTGAAACATTTTACGTACCTCGGTAATATAAATTAGTTTATTGAACTATTTATGTGTGTAATTGCATTGCTTAATGTGATTTAGGAATTGAGACACCCATTGATTCGATTGTGTATTTCGTTGGTGGGTGTAGCAGGCTAATAAATTATTAACGATTAATCCGTCTTGCTTACCGGTAATTCCTGTGCCACGTAATACTTTAAAAGCATATTTTTCACTTTTTGATAAATTAACAAGTTTTGAGTAATGAAACTCATGTGCTGATATTTTAACATTATTGTTGTTGTTTGAGTTATTCCAAGGGTGCTCATCGGTTGATTCAAGTTGTACATAACCCCGACCTTGTGGTTTTTCTTCCATAACCGTATCGGCATTAATCGCATCTACCATTTTAAACGTTGAGCCTTTCCAACTTATCGAGCGCGATAGATACATTAAACCGCCACATTCAGCATAGACTGGAAGTCCGTTAGATATTGCTTGTTTAATATCTTGGCGTAATGCTAGATTTTCTGACAATTTTTCCAAATGTGTTTCAGGAAAACCACCTCCAATGAATAAACCATTTAAATTGCTTGGTAGTTTTTTATCGTTAAGTGCATTGATGGACACTACTTTGACACCATTGTCTTTTAACGCTTGAATATCATCAGGATAATAAAAACCAAAAGCAGCGTCTTGCACGACTCCTATTTGAATATCTTGAAATTGATTACTTTTAATTATTGTAGTTTGATGTTCGTTTTTTAATGTTGTGCTTTTTGCTATCGTAACGACTTTATCTAAATCAACTTGATCCGCAATTATTTCTCCGATTTGATTGACTTTATTTTCGGCATCGCTAGCTTCGTTGCTTGGAATTAAACCTAAATGACGTTCAACCATAGCGAGATCTTTGTTTTGATAAACAGCACCGATAACCGGGACGTCAGTATATTTTTCTATAACCGCGCGTAGTTTTGTTTCGTGTCGTTGGCCACCTAGCTGATTTATTATTATTCCAGCAATATTAATATCTTTATCAAAGGCTTGATACCCTAAAATGAGAGGAGCAATTCCTCGTGTCATACCACGGGCATCAATTACCAATACGACCGGTGCCTTTAAAAGTTTTGCTAGAGCTGCATTACTATTACTGCCTTCGAGATCCAATCCGTCATAGAGACCTTTATTGCCTTCAATTAGTGCTATATCTGAATTTTCATTGTAGCGATGAAATGTATTTACTATTTCAATTTCTTGCATGGTGTAAAAATCGAGGTTATAACAATGACGTGTTGTTGCTCGATGTAACCACATTGGATCAATATAGTCGGGGCCTTTTTTAAAGGGTTGTACAATTAAACCTCGTTGATGCAGGGCGGAGCATAAGCCCATTGTCAATGTTGTTTTACCTGAAGATTTATGAGCGGCTGATATAAAAAGATGTGCCATAGTGTGTGACAAAAATTGGTGAGAGGCTAATAGTAAACGGCGTAAATAAATTACGCCGTTTTTGAATGTGTATCTGTGTTACTAAAACTGTTTACTTTGAAGCAGTATTTGACTCAGCTGTGTAGTGGGGATCAACTACTGAATCGGCTAATGATCGAGGCATGATTTTTAAGAACTTAATTAAAACCATGATTAATATCATTGCTACTGCAACTCCTGAAACGCCCAATAATATTTCAGGTAAGCTAGGTGTATAGGTATTAGTCACGCCATCAAAGAAAAGACTTGATACTTCCATACCAGGGAACATTTCTAATGGGTAAGCTTGACCACCAATTAATATAATATAAATTTGAGCAAAGCCACCAACGATAATTAGAAGTGATGCAATTGTTAATGTTTTACGGCATTTATGAAACATTGGAAGTAATAGCAATAATAAAGGGATGACACTACCCAGTCCAATTTGAACTATCCAAAATAATTGACTATAAATTTCGCCACCATTTGTGCCTAATAAAATAAAGCTTTCAACGCCATGATGTTCAGTTGCATACAAGTTAGTAAGATGAAATGCAATAACAAAGTAAAGTACAGCAGCAACAAATGTACCTAATAGTTTACGCATTCGAATTAATGTAGCATCTCCTATTTCACGTTTTGTACCATTGTAAGCAGCAAGTGTGATTAGAATAAAGAATGCTAGTCCAAATGAAAATGACATTATTACAAACATCGGAGCCATAATAGCGGCGTCATATGCTTGTCGTGCCACTAAGAAACCAAAAATAGAACCAGTACCCGTTGTTAAAATTAATCGCCAAACGAATGCTGCAAAGCCAGCATAACGACTGTATTTATTCATTTTACGTTCTAACATGAACCAAAGATAAATAACAGTTACGGCAAAGAATCCGTTATAGAGCATTTGGTTCCAAGCAAAAATAGATTTAAAATTATATTCGGTCATTGCAACAATTAATCTGTCTGGACGGCCCAAATCTAAAACTAAAACCATTAAGCCACCTGCTAGTAATGCGATAGCTGATACAACCGATAAGGGTGCGAGGGGTTTGTAAGCTTTTTTACCAAATACTGATGATATGGACGCTACGTTTAATGCACCAGAAGCAGCAACGATTAAGAACAAAGCAAAAACGTGAGGCATACCCCACACAATTTGATTCGTCATGCCAGTGACATAATGACCATTATGTTCCATATAGTAAGTTGCAGCTAAGCCTGCAAGCACCAATAAACCAAAGAAGCCAAATAGGGCATAAAAGCCAGTGCTTCGTCCTTCAATTTCAATATAATTCAAATTCTTTTTCATTATAATAATCGCTTCTTATATTCCTTGGTAGAAAACACCTTGGTTTAAACCAAGATCGGCTCGAATCTGAGTGCCGCCATGTTTCTTGAGTGATTTAGAAATTTCACTTGATTGATCGTTTAAGTCACCAAACAACATTGCGTTATGATCTTTCTGAGTACATGCTTCAACACAAGCTGGTGTGCCATCAACATCGACCCTATGAACACACAGTGTACAACTCTCAACTGTACCTTTACCACGAGGTGCATACGGTTTTTGATCTTGTACTACTTCATGAATAAATGAACGTGCTTTGTAAGGACAAGCCATCATGCAATAACGACAACCAATACAAAGATGTTTATCGACTAACACAATGCCATCTGCTCGTTTAAATGAGGCAGCTGTAGGACATACATCAACGCATGGAGCGGTTTCACAATGTTGACACATTATGGGTAATTCCATTGAATGTTCAGTACGTTTATCAGTGACTTTAACTTTACGAATCCATTGAGCATCAGTTAATGGGCGATCATTGCCAATTAAACCATTCTCATCATTACAGGCGGTAACACAGTCATTACAGCCATTTCCGCATTTAGTGGTATCAATCAACAGTCCCCAACGTTTTTTATCAGTGACTGCTTCACCAGCTGGTTTTGCTTGCGCTGTTTCGGTAAGCAAAACGCCAGGAGCTATCATTAAACCTGCAATAGCAGTAGACGACGATGATAAAAATTTCCGACGATAATGATCAATTTGATTATTATTATTGTTCGTTGTATTACCCATTATCGACTTCCTGTATTGCTAGTAGACTCAGCTGACACTGAATTATTCACATATTTATGAGCAGTTATATCATTCTTTTTAGCTGTATACGGATTAGTTGTTGGTTGATCGTTATGACATTGAAAGCAATCAATACTAACGGCCGTATAACTATGGCAGCTATTACAAAAATGTTCGCTACTTGTTACTCGAATTTCCTGACCTTTAGGCTTAACAGGAACATGACAATTGACACATTCAGCTAAGCTAAACTGCTTGGTTCGAATGCCATCATGTACCGTTGAATCACGCTGGTGCAATATATGCTCCATGTGATTTCGACGCATTTCAGCCACCGGCAAAACACATTTATCTTTACCTGCACTTTTTGTCGCTTTAGGAATAACAGGTCCATTACTATCTCCTGCATAGGCAGGAGACAGGGATAGCACAAGTGCTACCCCAAGTATTGCTGTAACAATTTTAGAATGAATTTGCATTTATAATATCCGCTTTACTTATTCGCCCATAGCCATGTCAATGTAACCACTAGGACACACATCGGCACAAATATGACAACCAATACATTTGTCATAGTCAGTATCAACATAACGACCTAATGTTTTGCTGTCTTTGCTAACGCGGAAAATAGCGTCTTGAGGACAATAAATAACACAGTTATCACATTCGAAACACATACCACAACTCATGCAACGATTAGCTTCTTCAACTGCTTTTTCAGTTGCAAGTCCGTCCATACGTTCGTTAAAGTTGCCAATAACTTCAGCAGCATCAACGGGTTTATCGTGACGTTTAACTCGGTCTGTATATTCAAAATGACCAAGGAATAATTTGTCTGCTGGAATGATTTCGTGTGCTGAACGATCTTCATAGTTATGAACAGCAAAATCATCAGTGTCAGTACCATGAGTGTAAGAATGGTCGTATTCTTTTTCAGGGTATACGCCAGCTTCTTGCATTTTGCCTAACATGTTGAAAACGTCTTTATCAACTTTAGGACGTTTTCTTAGTTCTTCATTATTAAAATAATGATGAATAGATTCAACAGCAATAGCTGCTTGACCAATAGCCGTTGTTAATAGGTGAGGGCGAACGATATCTCCACACACAAAATGACCCGGTTTGCCAGGCATTTGATAATGCTGATCAGCATCCATTAAACCTTTGTCATTACCATAGTCTTCAAATCCAGTCATATCACCAAGTTGGCCAATAGCTGAAACAATTAAGTCAGCTTCGATGTCATACTCAGAACCTTCGATTGGTGTTTTACCGTCAGCTTCTAATTTTTTAACACGTAAATGTGTAGCACGACCATCATCACCACGAATAATAGCAACAGGGCTTAAACAACCTTGTACTGAAACACCTTCACGCAACGCATCAGTAATTTCGTGTTCAGCAGCATTCATGTCTTCAACGGCAGCACGACTCATTAAAATAACATTTGCGCCTTCACGTACAGCAGAAGAAGCAACATCATGAGCCGTATGACCCATCACGATATTTTCTGGACGATCTTTTTCATTAACAGAATTAATATGACCAAGCCTTCGCGCAACGGATGCCACATCGATTGAGGTATCACCACCACCGATAACAACCACTTTTTCTGTTGCAACAGTTAAACGGCCTTCATTAAATGCGGATAAGAAAGCAACACCACTAATACAGTTAGGTGCTTCTTCAAAACCATCAATCGGTAGACCACGACCGCTTTGAGCACCAATAGCCCATAATACTGCGTCATATTCTTTTTCGATATCAGCTAAAGGAACATCAACACCCACTTTAGTTTCCATTTTTACTTCAACGCCCATATCGATGATACGGTTGATTTCGCCATCAAGTACGTCACGAGGTGTACGGTATCCAGGGATACCATAACGCATCATACCACCAAGGTGTTTACGATCATCAAAGATAGTAGCGTCATGACCGACTTGTAATAATTGGTACGCTGCAGCTAGTCCAGCAGGTCCGCCACCAATAATCGCAACTTTTTTGCCAGTCTTTTTAGTAGCAGCTGCAAATTTATGACCCGCTTCTAAAGCTGAATCACCAATGAACTGTTCAACAGAGTTAATACCAACGTGATCTTCGACTTCATTACGGTTACAACCGTCTTCACATGGAGCAGGACAAACACGACCCATGATTGAAGGGAAAGGGTTAGCAGCAGTAGAACGACGGAAAGCATATTCTTCCATGGTCATATCGCCAGGTGGTTTTTCAATGCCGTTTACAATTTGTAACCAACCACGGATATCTTCACCGGATGGGCAGCTTCCTTGACAAGGAGGAGTTCGATTCACATAAGTAGGACATTTATGAGAGGTATCCTCTTTAAAAATCATTTCCTGCCAATTACCCCATTCATGATCACCCTCTTCATAACGACGGTAATTAAGGTTTTTATCTTGCATATCTTTAGAAGATGTTGACATGCTGCTTCTCCTGTTGTTAATTCAAATTTGCGTTTATTAAAATTGTTTTCGTAGGTGTAATGAAATCTAAAAGCTTAACTTTTAGTCTTCGTTAGCGCCTTCCAAAATAATTGCGTTACTTACTAATTGATGAACACTGACTATTTGGTCCATGGTCATACCATAATAAGGTAGTACTTTCGTAAATTGACTTTTACAAATGGCACAAATTGCGGCCATGTGTGTTACGCCTTCTTCCTTAATGACTTTTTCTAAAGCCGACATTCTTGGTAGGGCACCTTTAACACGAATTTCCATTAAATCGTCTGTCAGTAAACCACCACCACCACCACAGCAGAAAGTTCCTTCGCCGATGGTTGTTGAATCCATATCATGAAAATTATTACAGACTGCTTGAATCACTCTTCGTGGAATTTTAAACTGTCCACCAGGCTCATTTCCCATGCTTGAACCACGAGCTACATTACATGAATCATGGAATGTTAGTGTCATGTGATCATTTTCTTCTTTATTAAATTTAAGTTTGCCTTCTTTAATTAACCCGTCTGTTACTTCACAAATGTGTTGTGGCACAGGGTAATTTTGATCAAGGAAGTCAAATGGTCCTGCGAGTGTATTCAAGAATGAATAGGCAACACGCCAAGCATGTCCACACTCACCAAATACAATTCGCTTAACACCTAGCTCGATAGCGGCTTCACGAATACGCATGGCAACATTTTGCATGTTTTCATAACTGCCGATAAACATACCAAAGTTTGCTGCTTCAGAAGCATGTGAACTGACGGTCCATGATAAACCAGCCGCGTGGAATACTTTGGCATAACCAATTAAACCATCAACATGCGGTTCAGCAAAGAAATCAGCAGAAGGGGTAACCAATAATATATCAGCACCTTTTTGATCTAATGGAAACTTAACTTTTACACCAGTATCTTCTTCAACTTCTTCTTCCAAACCCTCTAAAGTATCTAATAGTGCAGGTTCAGGAAGGCCTAAGTTATTACCAATTTTGAATACTTTGGCAATAATTTCATTACAATATTTTTGACCTTTACCAATCTCGGCTAAAATTTCACGACCAGCCATTGAAATCTCAGCTGTATCGATACCATAAGGGCAATACACTGAACAACGACGACATTGTGAACATTGGTGAAAGTAAGCATACCAATCGTCAATGACTTCTTCAGTTAGCTCAGCAGCACCAACAATTCCTGGCATTCCAAGTTTACCGAATAATTTACCGGCAGGAGTATGATAACGACGATAGATTTTTCGTAATAGATCTTGTCGTGCTACAGGCATGTTTTTAGGATCTGCGGTTCCTAAGAAATAATGACACTTATCAGTACATGCGCCACATTTAACACAAGAATCTAAGAATACTGCTAATGAACGGTATTTATTGGTTAGTTCGCCGAGTTTATCAATTGCAACTTCTTTCCAATTATCAATAAGCTCACCAGGATATCCCAATGGTTCTTGAAATTTAGGTTTAGCGATATAGGGTGAACTGTGTGCCATCGAACCTTCTACTATGGAAGGTATGATTGGATATTCAGTTATTTTTGGTGTTTCAAAATCTGCCACTTCTGAATCCTCTGTCCTTTTTACAAAGCCTTAAATTTAGGCTTTAAAATTTTTGCGTCGAAATTAATTTGGTGCTTTAGCTTTATTCTTTTCGGCATCAAGATTTAATGCCCAATCTGCTACGTGACGTCGTTCACGTGAATTATCAACCTGATTACGAGTCGGGCTAAAGAATACACCTGGTGCATGTAGTAATTTACTAAAAGCAAAAACCAACATTAATATAGCAACTAGACTTAAATGTACGATTAGAATCGTATCGCCAGTGAATCCACTCGGTAGTGATTGAAAGTTGAAAGTCATTAATCCGATAAAAAAGTTTTTAACTGCAACAATATCGGTATTCCAAATGAATTTCATTGCTACACCAGAACCCGCAATACTAATTAGTAGTAATAGCATAAGGATGTCTGATGGAGACGTAATGTAACGAACACGGTCAACTAGGAAACGTCGTGCTAATAAACCGAGTAGGCCAGCTAGCATGGCAAAAGATGCATAGACGCCAAATGGTTGTATAAGATCAACCCATAACCAAACTGGGTCAGTGAAATAACGGAAATGTCGTAGTAGAACTAATAGCATGCCTAAATGAAATAGAATGCCGAACAGCCATATCCATTTATTTGATTTAAACAAACTTTCAAAGAATGCAACTTCTCGAAACATTCTAAAAACAACACCTGACTGCGTCATCGGCGCAGGCATTGTTGGAATTTTTAAGGGTGCAGGTATACTGGCATAGCGCTTAATTTTATAAGCCAGACCAAGTAATAAAACAGCTGTTGCAGCGTAAAACAAAAACGCAAAAAAAACACTCACAGATGACATACGAAAAATCCCTATTGCTCACAATTTATATGAGTAAAAAAACTGGGGGTGTAGTACCCCCAGATGATAGTGTCTAAACTAAAAGTTACACACAACCAGTTGGTTTTGGAAGACCAGCATATTTACATGCTTGTTTACCTGGACCATATGGAAATAACTCATATAAATATTTGCTATTACCTTTGTCTTTACCTAATTTTTTACCAATTGCTTTTGTTAAAACACGAACTGCTGGAGCAATTTGATATTCTTCATAATATTCACGTAAGAAGTTAATTACTTCCCAATGACTATCTGATAATTCACAATCATCAATTTTTGCCATGATACCAGCACAATCAGGTACCCATTCGTCACGATTCTCTAAGTAACCTTCTTCATCTGTTTCTAATGTTTTACCATTTACTTCAATTGCCATGGTGCTCTCTCCTAATTTAAGAGTTTAAATTTAAAAATTATAACCAAGATTGAAGGTTATCGTTTTCAACTACTAGGTTTACAAAACCTGCGTAGTCAACAACTTTTATACCATCAATCATTTTGTCTTCAGATACGCCGCGAGCCTTAAGATCAGGACCTAGCGCATAAAAACTTGTTTCTTTCATTGAATTACTAACCGCATTACTACAACTAGAACCCTTCATTGCACCGTAAACACCATCTTCGGTTAACAAAACAGAACTACCTGCTATCGCTAATCGAATACAAGCTTGAAGTGAATCACCGTCAAAAGGGGATTTATTTACTATGTGTAACATTGACATATTTAAAATCCTTCCTTAAAAGCTACAAACAACATGCTGTTCATCGAATATTTTCGCAAGTTCAGCAGATGATACAACCTTGATTGAATCTTTTTCTGCCCAATCATCGTCTTCGTCTTCATACTTAAGAGGCATAATATCTTCTAAAGTAAGACCACGTTCGTCTAATGATTCTTTCTCGATGTACAATTTGTTAATATCGTAGTCACCTAATGCTTTAAACGTAGGTGAGAAATTTTTAGTACCAAGCCCAGAGGTATCTTGATTTGTTAGTAATTGATAAACACCATCACCAACAAATGCAATACTAACATCTTGATCAAATGCAGCACTGATCAAAACAACTTCTAAAGCTTCCCAAGCATAGATTGTACCGTGTGGTGCTTTACGATTAACAAACATGAATTTTTTAATTGCTGACATAATTCGCTCCTATTAATCGCCAAATACAACCAGACGATCGCATTCGATGCCTGCTTCTACTAATTGTCCAAGACCTGAGATACGGAAACCGTCAGCAATATTATCGCCGTCTTTCTTATTCCGTTGCGCTTCGCCTTCATCAACAATACCGCGTCGTTGAGCTGCTGCTACACAGACCACCAAGTCAAGCTTGTGCTTTTCAGCTAACTCAGACCAACCAGCGACGATATTTCTATCGTCCTGTGGTGGCGTTGTGTAACGTGTGCCGTTATTTACGCCGTCATGATAAAAGAACACACGAAATACTTCGTGGCCAGCTTCTAAAGCAGCAACAACAAAGTTGTATGCTGTAGTAGAAGCTTCATGCGTGTAAGGTCCTTCATTAATTTGAATGCCTAACTTCATCGTAATCCCCTGTATTAAAAGCGGATATGAGTCGAAGCGTTCAAGCTGCTTCGTGCACCACGCCAGTTATCAATATGATACTTGGTGAATGGTAAGTCAGTTAATTCAAAGAAA
>VAOX01016941.1_pt1 | contig 27530 bp, 23 predicted proteins | sample 3393891 | NCBI WGS metagenome assembly VAOX01 (sample SAMN08290429, study PRJNA428436) | hydrothermal vent metagenome | isolation source: Deep-sea hydrothermal vent chimney | place: Indian Ocean: Southwest Indian Ridge | depth 2822 m m
AAAGACGAAGACATTAAAATATTTTTATTATCGAGTGGCGAAATGTCACCATTTGAAATAAAACTTATCGATACTTTGAGTGAAATGTATTTTACAATTACCGGTTCGATTGTAGGTGCTTTAAAGATAGAAGGGCCGTTTGAGGCAAACTAGTATGGTTACTAGCAGTCATTAGCGAGAATATTTATTATGAAAACCATTAAATGTAATAAATTGATAACTGGATTTACTTTGTTAGAAGTATTAGTTGCGCTCGCGGTTTTATCTATTGCAATGATACCTTTAGTGAAAACACCCGTAGCCATAGCAAGTAATCAAAGTTACTTAAAATCAAAGACATTTGCTGGCTATGTTGCACTAAATAAAATTGCTGAATTACATTTGGACCGAAATTTCCCTGCATTGGGTTCCAAAAAAGGAACTGAATTAATGGCCGGTCGAGAGTGGTTTTGGAAAACAAAAATACTAAAAGCAAACTCTTTATTTAAAAATATAAGACGCATAGAAGTGTCGGTTTATGACTCAGAAGATAATGATGCAAATGAAATCATTAAAGTCATTTCATTAGTAGGCAAGCTGAAGTGAAGCGCAAAGCAGGGTTTACGTTATTAGAATTATTGGTTGCGATGGCAATCTTCGCCACAATTGCGGTGATTTCTTATACTGGACTTACGTCCATGTTAAAGACCAGTAAGGCAGTAGAGATAGATGCGCTTCGATTAAAAGAAATACAAACTGCAGTTTTATTTATACAACGTGACCTATTGCAAACAGTCAACCGACCCATTCGAGAAGAGTATGGCTCGACTCTGCAGGCGTTACGATCGAACGATCAAGGAAATGTCCGTTTAGAGTTCACTAGTGGTGGTCGCCGAAACCCTGCTGGTTTTTTACGTAGCACCTTACAACGCGTAGGTTACGGCATTGATGATGATGAAAACTTGGTACGTTATATTTGGCCGGTATTGGATCGTTCTCAGGATTCTCGTCCAGTTAAACACGAGTTATTGTCAAAAGTCGAAAACCTGCAATTCCGGTTTTTAAATGCCAGTAATAGCTGGGCTGAAAGTTGGCCGCCGTTGACAACGGGTGATAAAGTCGCCGGCTTACCTCGAGCGGTTGAGATAAGCATTGATCTCAATGATTGGGGTCGAATTAAACGATTAATAGTACTGCCCAATGGTTAATATTAAACGCCAGCGCGGTGTCGCACTATTGACTGTAATATTAATCGTAACATTAATTTCTATTACTGCCATCTCCATGCGCGCACATCAGGAGATAGACATACGGCGCACAGTTAATGAACTGAACCATGCGCAGGCAGTAATGTACCTACGCGGTGCAGAATATTTGTCGATAACGGTGTTAAAAGAAGATGCTAAAAAAAGTAAAATTGACACACTTGATGAAGATTGGGCAACCATATTACCGCCATTTCCAGTTGATGGCGGAACAATCGGTGGCGTATTAGAAGATTTATCCGGTAAGTTTAATATTAATAACTTGGTTGACGCTAAAGGTAAAAAGAGCAAGATTGATTATCAACGTTTTAAGAATTTATTAATCAATCTCAAATTGGATGTTGAAATTGCCGATGCGGTGGTTGACTGGATTGATAAAAATGAGAATCCTGAACCGGGTGGTGCCGAAGATGGATTTTATCTCGGTAATGATAAGCAACCGTATCGAACGGCTAATCAATTAATTGCAAGTACATCGGAATTGTTACGAATAAAAGGTATCGATTTTAAAGTATTTAAAAAATTAAGAAATCATATAAGCGCAATACCTGAACGAGTTGTTATAAATGTCAATACTGCAGACAAAGAAGTATTAAAAATGATCGGACCGTTAGTCACTGATGCAGGTGCTGATGAGTTAATTAAAAATCGAGATAAAAATGGTTATAAAAATATAGCAGACTTTTACAAACAAGCCGCGTTATCAGGATTACCTGCTGAAGCTAAAGTTGATTTGGGTGTAAAGTCCGATTATTTTTTATTAACATCGACAGCGGTAATTGGACAATTAGATATTAGAATGCAAAGCATACTAAAAAGAAATAAAGACAAGAGTGTGACAATAGTGGCACGCTCTCAAGGTGGAATATAAATGGCACGTTATTTATTTATACGGATTACAGAAATACAATTTACCTCAGCTGATATCGAAGGTGCAACATGGGTATTGATTGATAAAAATGATCCTCAGAACATAATTGATAAAGGCACCTTATACGATCCCCCCGCTTTAGGTCTTGGTGATAAGGTTATTGCGTGTATGCCTGCATCTAAACTGATGTTAACTAAAGTTTCATTGCCCAATAGCAATATTAATCGGTTACGCAAAATCGTGCCGTTTACGTTAGAAGAATTAATATTAGATGATATCGAGGATGTTCATATTGCACTTGGGCATGTTGAAAAAGATAAAGCGACTTCGGTCGCCGTTATTCAAAAACTACTATTAAGCGATAATTTATCGGCTATTGAAGCGGTTGGGTTAAATCCTACGGTCATATTACCGGATTGCTTATGCATTCCTTTTGAAAGTGATACATGGACTATATTTATTGAAGATGATGTTGCTTTAATACGAACTGATCGAGATTCGGGTTTTTCTTGCTCACTCGATATTTTAAAATTAATGCTCACTCAATATTTAAATGAAGAGCATGTTATTCAACCGAGTTGTATAAAATCGTATAATGTTCCTGTCGAAATACAACAAGAAATTATGAAAATTTCATTCGAAACTGAAGTTGAATTTTCAACGTTTGATGTTTCAGGAAATACTGAAATGTTATTCTTGGAACAATATTTAGCCAGCACTCCGAGCTTAAATTTATTGCAAGGTAGCTATAGCCGCCGTCAAAAAATGGGACAGCAATTTAAGCCTTGGATGCCAGCCGCCGGACTATTGGCTGCATGGTTAGTTATTGCTCTGGTAATGGATATTGTAAATTACAATAAATTAGCAGATAACATTACAATGCTAAACAAACAACAAGAAAAAATATTCAAAGCAACTTTTCCTGATGCAAGAAAAATTGTTAATCCACGAGCTCAAATGGAAGCACGCTTAAAACAGCTACGTAAAAAAGCTGGGAAAAATTCCAGTAGTGCGACTACAATGATTACCCTCGTATCTAAAACATTAAAAAAATACAATATTGTTGGCATTAAAACACTTCGATATCGAGATAGTCGAGTTGACGTGGATATACAATTAAAAAACCTGCAAGTATTGGATGAATTAAAAGAACAGTTAACTAATAATGGACAGTGGGAAGTTGAAGTATTATCGGCAACATCACGCGATAAATTTGTTGAAAGTAGAATACAGATTAAAGGATAAAGTATATGAAAGCGTATTTTACAAGTTTAAATCCTCGTGAACAACAAATGGTATTAGTTTCAATTGTAGTGTTATTGTTATTTTTGCCATATCAGTTTATTTATACTCCATTTCAAGATAGCTTAAGCAACATGTCATCTAAAACTGATGCAGCAGTTCAAAATATTAACTGGATGAAATCCAAGTCTATTGAGGTTCGTAAATTATCGGGTGGTAATTCAAGCCGTAGTTCTAAACAATCATTACTTACTTTGGTTGAAACAACAACAAAGAAACATAAGTTAAATAAAAGTATTAGAAAAGTTCAACCTGTTGGTTCAACTAACGTAAAAGTATGGTTGGATGAAGTTGCTTTTGATAATGTCATGCGATGGTTGGATAGTTTAGTTGTGACACACGGCTTATCGATACAAGATATTACCGTTGAAAAACAATCTGATACGGGAATCGTTAACGCAAGAATTAATATGAGTATAGAATGAATAATATTCAAATGATGTTTCAGGCAGTGGCTGAATTTTTTCAACGTAATTGGAAAATTATTAGTATTTCTTTTTTATTATATTGTTTTTTCTTAATCAGTAATCTACCGGCCAATTTAGTAGTGGGCTGGGTAATGCCTAAAACTAACTCTGGAATTTCACTTAGTACCGCCGAAGGCTCTATATGGTCGGGTAAAATAGCGGTAATTAGTACTAAAGGTGTACAGTTAAATAATTTTGAATGGGACTTAAATGTACTGCCATTATTATATGGAAATCTTAGTATTGATTTTATATTTGGCGATAGTGAAACCCGAGGAACAGGAGCTGTTGATGTCAGCCTTGGTAGTAATAAAATTGAGATAACGGATCTTGAAGCGCGTATGCCTATATCATTTTTTGAACCGTTAATGGTAGGAGTACCGGCAAAACTGGATGGGCAATTATCGGCACATTTTGATTCGATTATTTATGCTCCTGGTGATGAAATAATGGCTAAAGGTAATTTAGTATGGAATAGCGCAGCAATAACGGTATTGCAAACAGTTCAACTGGGGGATTTAAAATTATCGTTATTACCCCGTGATAAAGGCAGTCATGGTGTCTTTAAAGATGCTGGAGGTCCATTAATTCTTGATGGTACCGTTCAATTGTCTAATAAGGGCCAGTATCAGGCAGCGATAAAAGTTGGCACACGTTCAACTGCTGAAGCAGCACTAAAACAAAGTATGCCTTTTTTAGGGCGCGCTGGTGCTGACGGTAAAGTTCAAATTCGTCGTAGTGGACGTTTGCCCTTGTAAGAGTAGAAAATAGTAAACTGAATTAGGATTAGTTCTTACAAATAAGGCAAAAAAACTAATTCTAAAGGCTTAATCAATGTTTAGTTTTTTAAGTCGATAACGTAGTTGCCGGAATGAAATACCTAAAATCTTGGCAGCTGCAGTTTTATTGTATTTGGTTTTTTCTAAAGCTTTCAGAATTACTTCTCGTTCTTTATTCGATAATAAAGGACTTAGCGATAGTTCATCTTCATCACTAATTTCATCATTTCCAGTATTTTTTGTTTGATAGGAAGCTCGATTACTGGTTAGACGTAAATCATGCTCTGTAATTTGATTATCTTCACACATTGTCATTGCTCGTTCTAAAATATTTTCAAGCTCTCGAACGTTTCCCGGAAAGCTGTATTCTTGCAGTACTTTTATTGCCTCCGGATCAATATGTGGAATTTCTGTTGACCAATTCAATGCTATTTTTTTTAAAAAATGTTCGACTAGTAGCGGAATGTCTTCAACATGTTCTCTTAAACTGGGTACATCAATCTCAATAACATTTATCCTATAAAATAAATCTTGCCGAAAGCTGCCGTTTTCAACCATAGCCAGTAAATCTTTATGGGTCGCACTTAGTATTCGAACATCGATATTAACTTCATTTTCAGCACCGACACTTTTAATGGCTTTTTCTTGAATTGCACGCAATAATTTAACTTGCATTGAAATAGGAAGATCGGCAACCTCATCTAGAAACAACGTACCTTGGTGTGCGGCCTGAAATAAACCAAGCTTATCACTGGTAGCACCCGTAAAACTTCCCTTGATATGACCAAAAAATTCACTCTCCATTAATTCACTTGGAATTGCGCCACAGTTAACAGGTACAAATGGTTTATCGCTTCTTGAACCTTGTTCATGAATCATTCTAGCGACCAGTTCCTTACCCGTTCCTGATTCACCTTGTATAAATACCGGAGCTTGACTACGTGCTAATTTAATAATAGTTTTTCGAGTGTTGCTAATGGCATCGGATTGACCGAGTAAATTATTGTCGGATTCACTAATTTCAGATTTATCTTTTGACCCTAATTTTAATGCACTAGAGACTAATGTTCGTAGGTCATTTAAGTCGACAGGTTTTGACACAAAATCAAATGCACCTGCTTTTAAAGCCTCAATGGCCAGTTCCATATTACCGTGTGCGGTTATCATTGCGACTGGCATTTTGTTGTGATTTTTTTGAATGTGCCGAACTAAATCAATACCATTTCCGTCGGGTAGCTTCATGTCCGTTAGACAAAGGTCAAATGAATAGTCAATTAACATTTGTTTTCCTTGCTTAATATTTTCAGCAGAATTTGACTCGATACCCATTCTTGATAATGTGATTTCTAATAGTTCTCTAATATCTGGTTCATCATCAATAATTAATACGTGTGATTTATTTTGCATATTATTTTCAATTCGGTTTTATTTTAGTTTATGTGTTTTCTTGGATCTTGGAAAGTAATCCTGAAACAACTACCACCGGTAGGGACTGCAACATAGGTTAAGTGAGCTTGATTCGATTCAGCTAGTTCACGTGATAAGTATAGACCCAATCCAGTACCTTCGGTTGACGTTGTATAGAACGGTTCAAATATATGTTGTGCAATTTCAGGACTGATTCCTTCACCTTTATCTATTATATCTAAAAATGGTCGTCGAAAATCCTCTGTAATGCCACCGTATACAATTAAATCGTATTCTTGCTCATCTATTTGAGTATTATGGCAAATGCCATTCTCATATAAATTCGTCAAAATTTGTCTTAATTGACTTTCATCAAACCGTATTTTAATGTCCTCTGGATCGAGGTTTAAACTGAGTTTTTTAATATCAATATTTTTTAAATGTGAGAACTCAGTGTTAAATTGTTCTAAAAATGATTTTAGTTCTATTATTTCAGGCTTTGTGCGATCTCGTCGACTTAATCGCATTATATTCTCAATTATTTCATTTACCCTATTTGAATGCGTTGAAATAATTGTCGTTAAGCGTTTGTCATTCTGGTCCAAGTTGCTTGATTCTTCTAATAGTTGACCAGCATGACTAATGGCACCTAGCGGATTGCGAATCTCATGGGCGATGCTGGCCGTTAATCGACCCAGTGATGCGAGTTTTAGTTGTTGTGCTCGTTGTGCCATTGCTGCGGTGTCTTCCAAAAATATTAATATACCTTCAGAATCGGTATCTTGAGATATCTTTGCAAATCGAGGCATCACTTCAGTGTGATGATGGTTTAATTGAATCACACTGGGCGAAATATCATTTGATTCTCGCCATTGTATGACACGCTCATCTAACTCGGGTGAAATTTGATTTATTGCGGGTTTCTTACCGGTTGATGGCATGCCAATCATATACCAGGCTGATTCATTCATTAACCGTACCTTATTTTCAGCATCTAACACAATGATGCCTGTTTGCATTCGCTCTAGTATATGCTCGGTTAATTCTGACATGTTTGCAATATCAACACCACGCCGTCGCGCCAGAGCTTCACTCTCTCTAATGCGATTGGCCAAAAAATTACCAACACCCGCGGTGCTAAAAAATGCAAGCCCCAATAACCCCGGCTGGATAAAATTACTGGTATTAAACATATTTTCAATGTTAAAAAAATAGTGCTCCAACAATATGGCGATAGATGCAATTGCAGCAAAAAACATTGTTGGACGACGAGACATGATTATACTGCCACCGGCAATAGTGATTAGCAGTAACATGCCTAATCCACTATTAGTACCACCGCTGGCATACATTAATAATGTTACTGCTAGTGTGTCGATGATTATAAACGCATACATATGCAAGATGAACTTCGACATTTGAAGCTTCAATGATAACCAAGCAAATAGGCTTGAGCCAAAATAAATGGCGGATGTGATTAAGAACAGCGTTTCATTGGTTGAGCCGAGTGGCGATACCAGGTTATCGCTTAGCGCTAAAATTAAAAATAAACCAGAAACACAAAATCGGTATATGTTGAGAATACTGAGCGCTTTCCATGAATCTGTATATTTGGATTCAAAGTCTCTATTATGAGCGGGGCGTATGAGATATTGTTCTATCATTTAATATTAAATATAGAATAAATAGTTAAGGATGCCTTGTAATACCGCGAAACTGCTTTTATAGCTGCCATCAAAATAGTAGATACGATATTAACTCTTAGTGTCCAAATTTAAGTGTTTTGAGCTACAATAATATTTGTTACCAAATTGTATGGCCTCTTTTGTCGCAATATGGACTTTACAATAATGACATTGTTTAATATCGACAATTTTAGGTGGTTTTTTTGTAACCTTCCTGCGTTTATCCATTTTAATTCGAAATATTCGAAAGATTAACCAAAAAAGTAAAAATATGACCAATATTCGTATAATTGTCATAAAATATCCTACAGCAGCCGCTAAATAAATGAGTAATAAATACCGATTATAACGTAATTAAGCTTTGCTTAGCTGCATAGTTTGTTTCAAAATACGGCAATTATTTATTCTCCTATTATTTACCTATTCTGTAATAGAATTTAATCGATTTTAGGAATTATTTGTAATAAAAACAGGATAAGATATGAAGTTGCATGAATATCAGGCAAAAAGCCTATTTGAACAATACGGTATTCCCACTACGGTCAATGTTATAGCCACTAGTGCCGAAGATGCTATTACACAGGCTGCTCAACTCGAGACTGACCGTTGGGTGGTAAAAGCTCAAATACACGCAGGCGGCCGAGGTAAGGTCGGTGGAGTCAAAATTGTAGACTCAACGGATGCTGTAGGGCAGTTTGCAAGCAAACTGCTGGGCACCAATCTCGTTACGAATCAAAACAAACCGATAGGGCAGCCTGTCAATAAAATACTAATCGAGATACCAACTGCAATTAAACACGAGTATTACCTCAGTGCCTTAGTTGAACGCGGGGTCTCAAAAATTGTATTTATTGCATCTGCTGCCGGTGGTATGGATATTGAAGATATTGCTCAATCTCATCCGGAAAAAATTGTCAAAATTGAGGTCGATCCAATCGTTGGGTTACAAGCCTATCAGTGTCGAGAATTAGCGTTTGAATTGGATTTACCAAATCAAATTCGACAAATACAAAAGATCATGTTTTCAATTTATCAATTGATAATTGATAAAGATTTATCAATGGTCGAGATTAATCCTTTGGTCCTAAATGAGGATGATGAAATTATTGCACTTGATGGTAAAATAACAATTGATGACAATGCCTTATTTCGTCAAAAAGCCTTAACTGCGTTACGCGATCCAAGCCAGGATGATGAGCACGAAAACAAGGCGCAAGATATTGGTCTTAATTATGTACGTCTGGATGGCACTATCGCGTGTATGGTCAATGGTGCTGGTCTGGCGATGGCTACAATGGATTTAATTAAATTGCACGGTGGCGAACCGGCCAATTTTCTCGATGTTGGCGGTGGAACATCTGCAGAAAAAGTTGCTGAGGCATTTAAACTGATTTTATCTGATTCTAGAGTAAATTCGATATTAGTTAATATTTTCGGTGGTATTGTTCGTTGTGATTTAATTGCTGAGGGCATTATTAATGCTGTAAAAGAAGTTGATATAAAAGTTCCGGTTATTGTTCGACTTGAGGGGACCAATATGACTGAAGGTAAAGAAATGTTGAAGCACAGCGGTCTTGCTATTATTACTGCTGAAGATTTAACGGATGCAGCCAAAAAAGCAGTCCACGAATCGCGCAATTAAAATCTAGCTTAATAACGTTAGACTCTAGGATTACAAGTTTTAAAATAAAGCAGCAAACTAAAGTCTAATTTTAAATTCAGGAAAAAGTAGTTATATGTCGATACTTGTTAATAAAAATACTAAGGTGATTTGTCAAGGTTTCACTGGTAATCAAGGCACTTTTCATTCGCAACAAGCTCTAGAATATGGAACAAAAATTGTTGGTGGCGTCACGCCAGGCAAGGGTGGACAGCAGCACATTGGCTTACCCGTTTTTAATACTGTTAAAGATGCCATTGCAGAAACCGATGCCGATGCCAGTATGATTTATGTTCCCGCACCATTTGCGGCGGATGCTATATTAGAAGCGGCGGATGCCGGTATTGAACTAATAACATGTATAACAGAAGGAATTCCGGTTATTGATATGTTAAAAGTTAAGTCGGCATTAAAAGGTAGTAAGGTTAAATTAATTGGTCCCAATTGTCCGGGGATAATAACACCGGGTGAATGTAAAATTGGCATTATGCCGGGTTCGATACACCTACCCGGAAAAATTGGTATAGTGTCGCGTTCAGGCACTCTAACGTATGAAGCTGTTGAGCAAACTACTCGCAATGAATTAGGACAAAGTACCTGTATCGGTATCGGTGGCGATCCCATACACGGTTTGGGCTTTGTAGATTGTTTAGAAATGTTCGAACAAGATAGAAAAACCAAGGGTATTATAATGGTTGGCGAAATTGGAGGCACGGCTGAGGAAGAAGCTGCTGATTTTATCAAATCAAACGTTCGAAAGCCGGTGGTTGCATACATTGCGGGCGTTGCTGCTCCGAGTGGCAAACGCATGGGACATGCGGGTGCTATAATATCGGGTGGAAAAGGTACTGCAAAAGCAAAGATACAAGCGTTAGAAAATGCAGGTGTAATGATTTCAATGTCGCCAGCTAATATGGGTAAATTAATGTTGGAATATTTTAATGGTTAATTTTGATTTGAATTTAGTTTTCAATTTTTATTTATTGGTTTTTAATTTTGCTTAAAGTCGCCATTGCTCAAATTAATGTTATGGTTGGCGCCATTGAAGCCAATACTGATTTGATAATTGATTATTGTCAGCAGGCTTATAAAGAACAGAAATGTGATTTAGTGGTATTCCCTGAGCTAGTTTTGACGGGCTACCCACCTGAAGATTTATTATTTCGCCCCGAATTAAAATCCAGAATAGAAAATGCTTTAATACGAATTACCTCAACAATAAAAAATATTGATATTATATTAGGCACACCTCAATTTAAAAATAATAAAAGGTATAACTCTGCTGTATGGCTACGTGGTGGAGAAGTTATTAATGTGAGTGATAAAGTTCACCTGCCAAATTACAGTGTGTTTGATGAAAAGCGGTATTTTTTGGCCGGTAGTGAATCGAATACGGTTGTTATTAATGGTGTCTCAGTTGGCATTCTCATTTGTGAAGATATTTGGTATGAACAATCGGTATCCGATTTAGTGTTAAAAGGTGCACAATTAATTATTACTATAAATGCATCGCCATTTCATATCGACAAACGTCTTGAACGAGAACGTCTTATCGTTGAATACGTTAACAAGTTTCAAATTCCAATGATATACATGAACCTTGTCGGTGGACAAGATGAACTGGTTTTTGATGGTGGCTCGTTTGTCGTTGCTGTTAATGAAAAAATTGAATATTTCTCACCAGAATTTGAGCCGGGTCTTTATTATTGTGATTTTAATTTAAATAATGATAATAAGCTCGAAACCAAAGCCCTAGCTTCATTTCCGCGTGTTACTTCAGTTGCCGCAGTGTATCAAGCGTTAGTGTTGGGTGTACGAGACTATATCGTTAAAAATGGTTTTGATGGAGTCGTGCTTGGATTATCCGGTGGAATTGATTCTGCACTGACATTAACAATAGTGGTGGATGCTATTGGTGCAAAAAATGTCGAAGCGATTATGATGCCGTTTACATATACTGCAAAAATAAGTATCGAAGATGCGCAACAAGAGGCACAGAGTCTTGGCGTGGAATATAAAGTGATTGAAATAAATAAAGCCTATAACGCATTTATTGAATTATTGTCTGATGAATTCAACAATACAAACGTTGATACTACTGAAGAAAACCTGCAAGCACGTTGCCGTGGAATATTATTAATGGCAATTTCAAATAAAAAAAGAAAATTAGTAATTACTACCGGTAATAAAAGCGAAATGGCCGTTGGTTATGCAACGTTGTACGGTGATATGGCCGGTGGCTTTGGTGCGCTTAAAGATGTGCCTAAAACCCTAGTGTACGAGTTATCAAAATACCGAAATAGTCTGTCTGACGTCATACCTGAACGTGTAATTTCTCGTGCACCTTCAGCAGAATTAGCACCAAATCAACAAGATAGCGATAGTTTACCGGATTATGATATTTTAGATAAGATTATAGAGTTATACGTAGAACAGGATGTGGGTTTAAACGAGATAGTAGCAGCGGGTATTGATCAGGCCGTGGCAACTCGTATAATTGCCATGATTGAACAAAATGAGCATAAACGCCGTCAGGCTGCTCCTGGGGTTCGAATATCACGTCGTTCATTTAGTCGCGATCGGCGATATCCAATTACATCCGGTTTTTAATAACGTTATACCGAATAATATCTTATAATTTATGTTCTTCTGATATTATTTGAATATTAATTGGGATATTATTCACAAAATATTGATTGCTTTATTGATAGATTCTGGATTTAAGTGGATTAGCAATTAACAATAAAAATGAAGTGTAAAGAAGGACGACTCCTATGAAAAAAATTGAAGCCATTATTAAACCGTTTAAACTCGATGATGTACGTGAAGCATTATCTGACATCAACATTACCGGTATGACTGCTATCGAAGTAAAAGGTTTTGGTCGTCAAAAAGGCCATACTGAGTTATACCGTGGTGCTGAATACGTAGTAGACTTTTTACCAAAAGTTAAAATTGAAATTGTTGTTCAAGCATCGCAGGTTGATAGCTGTGTTGAAGTCATATCAAATGCGGCTCGAACGGGTAAAATAGGCGATGGCAAAATTTTTGTTTCGGCTGTTGATAAAGTGATTCGAATTAGAACCGGCGAAGAAGGTGTAGAAGCAATATAACTCGAAAAATTGTATTTTGGTGTTTATCCTCGGAATAAACCCAAAATATTATCCGGGATAATTTTTATCAAGTACACGTTGAGCATCATTAGCTAATTTCACCAACTTTAGCTTGGTGTAGGCTTTAACCATGATTTGGAGTGCGGCTTTCATCGATGGAGTATTTTGATAATTTTTGATGACATATTTTGAACGGTTTGCTGCTGCTATATAAGCTTGGCGATTTAAGTAATAGTTAGCAACATGGATTTCGTGTTTTGCCAAACTGTTACGTAAAAACAGCATTCTTTTTTGAGCATCTTTATTGTATTTACTATTCGGAAATTTAGCGATCAGTTGGTTAAAATAACTAAATGCAATACGAGCTGATTCCGGATCACGTTCAGTTGGATCTTGTTCAAACCAGACATCAAAAAACGATTCTTCCATGTCGTAGCGGCAAACACCTCGCATATAATAGGCATAATCCACGTGAGCATGGTTAGGGTATAATTTTATAAATCGTTCTGCAGCAATGATAGCTGATTCTAAGTTTTCATATAGAAAATAGGCGTAAATAATCTCGAGTTTAGCTTGTTTAGCAAACGGTCCATACGGAAATTTAACTTCAAGCTTTTCATAAAATTCTATGGCCTGTTCGGGATTGCCGCTTTTCATGGCATCCTTAGCTTCTGCATATATTTCTTGTGCCGACAGGTTCGAAGTCGGATCGGATAGGTCTTCAGATGTGGAGCTACAGGATGAAATCATGAAGCTCGTGCTGACTAGGATTAAAATAAAATAGTGTTTTAATCCAGAGAATTTATTTATAAGCGATTTTTGCATGGTAAATAAGCGATAAAAGTATGATAATATCGCATATTATACGCTACCTCTGCTGCTGAAAGCACTCAATAATACAAATAACAGATAAAATAGTGTGACTAAAGCAACTCAACTAGAACATTTAACCGCAACCGTGCCAGAACAAATGGCAGGTCGTCGCCTTGATCAAATATTAGCGACGCTGTTTAGTGACTATTCACGGGCACGATTACAGCAATTAATAAAAGATGATCATGTTCTGGTTGATAATCAGCGTCGTAAAGCCAAAGATAAATTATTCGGGGGCGAGCTTATTCAGGTTGACGTCATTGTTGTAGAACAACAAGCTTGGTTGCCAGAAAATATAGCACTGAATGTACTTTATGAAGATGATACTATTATTGTCATTAACAAGCCTGTTGGCTTAGTTGTTCATCCAGCACCTGGGAATCTTACAGGAACCCTGGTTAATGCCTTATTACACCATTACCCTGAAGTTAACTTAGTACCTCGCGCTGGCGTCGTGCACCGTCTGGACAAGGATACTAGTGGCGTGTTAATCGTTGCGCGTACTGTGCAGGCTCAGACTCATTTAGTACAACAATTACAAGATAGAACCGTTAAAAAAGAATACATCACACTCGTGCACGGTGAGATTGTTGCAGGCAATACCATTAATACAGCCATTGGTCGTGATCCGCATAACCGACTAAAAATGGCGATTGTTAAGGGTGCGAAAGAGGCTATTACGCATTATGTTATTGACAAAAAATTTAAAGATTTTACATTACTCAAAGTTAATATTATAACGGGCCGGACGCATCAAATCCGCGTTCACATGAGATCAATTAACCATGCCGTTGTGGGTGATCGTGTTTATACCGGGCGGATTAAAATTCCTTCTGGCAGTTCTGAATTATTGCGAGAAGTTTTGGCAGGATTTAAACGTCAAGCATTACACGCTTACCAATTGGAAGTTATTCACCCGGTTACTCAAGAAGCCATGTCCTGGGTTTGTCCTGTGGCAGACGATATTGTGAATTTATGCCAAGTTTTAGAATCTGAAAACAAATATGACATTTGACTTTATCAATGCTGACTGGCCTGCTCCTAAGTGCATTGTTGCCGGTACAACGACGAAGCAGGGCGGTAATTCCCAACAGCCTCATGCTAGTTTCAATCTAGCGTCTCATGTTGGCGATGATTATGAGTCGGTTGTTAGTAATCGGCTATTATTACAATCAAAATTGGATTTACCGGTTGAACCAGTTTGGTTAAACCAAGTACATGGTACAACGGTGGTCAATTTTGCTGAGTTAGTGAATCCATATTCTAAAACGGCTGAAAATAATTGTGCTGATGCAATCATCAGTTTTGAGGACAATACAGTATGCGCAGTGTTAACCGCGGATTGTTTGCCCGTATTGGTGACCGACCTGCTTGGTTCACGTGTGGCTGCAATTCACGCTGGATGGCGTGGTCTGCGAGATGGTATTATTGAGCGTACAATAGCAGCATTAAACTGTGACCCAAAAAAACTGTTGGTTTGGATTGGTCCGGCAATTAGTCGTGCTGTTTTTGAGGTTGATGATGCTGTTCGAGATGAATTTATAAAAATTGAGGTTAATGCTAAAACTGCATTTTCTAATGATTATAAAGAGAATCAAACAGGACATTGGTTGATGGATTTAGTGGCTCTAGCCAAACAGCGGTTAACTAGTTGTGGTATACAACACGATACTATTTATGGTGGAAATCACTGCAGTTATTTAGAAACAGATTTATTTTATTCTTACCGTCGTGAAGCAACAACTGGGCGTATGGCCAGTTTAATATACATTCGTAATATTTAATTTAACACTCTAGCTAATTTTAAAATACATACTATGAACGAATTTTTTGATAACGATCTATTTTGGATAATTTTATTTAGTCTGCTAAGCGGGGTACTCAGTGTGCTCGCGGCTTCATTGTTTTTGATATTACCAACAAAATACCGTAATCAGGCTATCCCGCATTTTGTTAGTTTTGCCACAGGTGCATTGCTCGGAGCGGCATTTTTAGCGTTAATTCCACACGCGTTAGAAAATCCTGACATTGTAGACGTCCATAATATAGGCTTAACCATTTTACTTGGTGTTTTATTATTTTTTGTTTTAGAAAAATTTGTTTTGTGGCGCCATTGCCATTCACACGATTGTGAAGCGCATGCGCATGGTGGCGCAATAGCGAAAGAGCAACACGATAGTGATGCAACAGGAAAGGGCTCGGATGCTGTTAGCAATGCTGAGCTGGCAGAGCGACATGCAGCCGGAACACTCATTATTATTGGTGATGCGATTCATAATTTTGTCGATGGAGTATTAATTGCGGCAGCATTTTTAACGGATTTTCATTTAGGGGTAGTGACCAGTGTGGCGGTAGCGGCACATGAAATACCGCAAGAAATTGGTGATTTTGCAATTTTGTTACAAAGTGGTTATAAACGATTAACCGCGTTGTTCTATAATATTTTGGCTAGTTTAGCGACGGTAATTGGTGCTTTGTTGGCATACTTTAGTTTAGCGAGTGCCAACCATATATTACCCTATGTTCTGGCTCTAGCCGCGGCGAGTTTTATTTATATTGCAGTTGCCGATCTTATTCCTGGTTTGCATAAACGGCTACAACTCAACGCATCGATACAACAAGTTATTTTGATCGCATGTGGTGTTATCGTTATCTATTTAGTGCATTCGACCTTGCATAACTAAACATCAATAATCATGATTCATTTTTATGTAGCCGACAGATAGTAGATTTATGAATGCCGTAATATTAATGATCATTATAGTAATTTTAATAGCAAGCTTACTATTTTATATTGGATTAAAAAATTCTAAAACCGATTGGCAACATCTCTGGTTAAACTGCATTGATGGTTGGCTTAGATTATTTTGTCGTTATTACCATCGATTTGAATTTCAAAAAATACCGATTCCTGAATCCGGGGATGCCATTATAGTTTCAAATCATATCTCCGGATTAGATCCCTTTTTACTGGTTGCTGCTACGACACGTCCTATTCGGTTTTTAATTGCGCGAGAAGAGTACCAACGATTTGGCTTAACCTGGCTATTTCGAGCCGGTGGCTGTATCCCTATTGACCGCGGTGGCAATGTGATTCGCGCAATGTCGGCCGCAATTCAGGCGCTAAATAATGGTGAAATTATTGCTTTGTTCCCTGAGGGAGTGATTCATTCTCCAGAGCAAAATAAAAAGCCATTAAAACGTGGGGTTGCATTATTGGCTGAAATGAGCAACAGCCCAATTTATCCGGTGCACATTACCGGGGTGAAAGGTTATGGACACGTTATCAGGGGAATTGTTTTCCGTGGTAATGTTTGTTTAACTTCAGGAGCTAAAATCACCTGTAGTGAAAACTCCCATAAAGAGTGTTTAAATAAAATTACAAAAACGCTGCATCCTGAAAATTAGCTCATTTTATTTATGTTTATAGGTAAATTATTGATTTTCTCCTAAATATTTTCTCCAATATGTCGAAACTGTATATTAAGAATTCTTTTCGAGAGTATTTTTATGTCAAATTATGTCAATTGGATCGTAATTGGTTTCTCGGCTATTTTTGTCGCGGCTGTCATTGCTATTATTTTGATGTATATCCAGGATGTCACTCAAAAAACGCATACAATCCGTCGAAATTATCCGGTATTAGGCCGTCTACGCTATGTCTTCGAACGTCAGGGGGAATTCTTTCGACAATACTTCTTTGCGCATGACCGACAAGAACAACCCTTTAACCGTGCTACACGAGCCTGGATATACCGTACTGCCAAAGGGTTAGGCGGCTTGGTTGGTTTTGGTTCAACAAATGACTTACGTGAGCCCGGCTCACATATCTTCATCAATGCCCCTTTTCCATTATTGGTTGAAGAATATCAAGATACTCCACCGCTAATTATCGGTCCGAATTGTGTTCATCCATTTGAAGCAAAAAAAGTGTTTAATATCTCAGGCATGAGTTATGGCGCATTGTCAAAACCTGCGGTACAAGCATTATCGATTGGCGCAGCAAAAGCAAACATTTGGATGAATACAGGAGAAGGTGGATTATCGCCCTATCATGCAGAAGGCAATTGTGATCTCATTTTTCAAATTGGAACCGCAAAATACGGCGTGCGGGATCTTGATGGCAATTTAAGTGATGAAAAGTTGATTGAAGTTGCGCATAAAGTAAGTGCATTTGAAATAAAGTTATCGCAAGGTGCAAAACCTGGGCGGGGCGGGGTATTACCCGCGATTAAAGTGACACAGGATATCGCAACAATTCGTGGGATTCCTGTTAATGTAACATCCAGTAGTCCTAATCGTCATAAAGATATCAGTAATGTCGATGAATTATTAAAATTAATTTACCATATTAGGGAATTAACAGGCCGTCCAGTCGGTTTTAAAACGGTTATAGGTTCAAGTGATTTTCCAAATGAGTTATGCCGAGCCATTGAAAAGTCAGGCATTGAATACGCACCTGATTTTATAACAGTTGATGGCGGTGAAGGTGGTACCGGCGCTGCACCACAATTACTGGCCGATCATGTAGGACTACCATTAAATGAAGCATTGGTTATATTAGTTGATTCACTGTTGGCTGCGGGACTTAAAGATAGCATTAGAGTTGTCGCATCCGGTAAATTAGTTACTTCGGCCAAGGTTGCTTGGGCATTGTGTATGGGAGCTGATTTTGCAGTTAGTGCTCGTGGTTTTATGTTTGCATTAGGCTGTATACAATCATTATCATGCAATAAAGACAGTTGTCCTACCGGAATTACAACCCATAACAAGCGATTGCAAAAAGGTTTAGTTGTTGAGCTTAAATCTGAACGTGTGGCACAGTATGCACATTGGTTAAACCACGAGATTAATTTATTGGCTCATTCTTGTGGCTTGCTCCATGCACGAGAATTTCGCCGCGAACACATACGCATGGTGCAAATGCCAGGCAGAAGTTTCCCAATGGATGTTACCTACCCCTATCCAAAAATTCCCATCAAATAGTTTGATGTTTTTACTTGAATATTGAACTAAAACCCAAATACTATAGTTAATCTAAAACAGTATGTGAGGAATTATCGTGAGAATGGAAAAGTTAACCAGCAAGTTTCAACTAGCCTTGGCTGATGCCCAAAGTTTAGCTGTTGGTAAAGATCATCAATTTATTGAACCGGTGCATTTAATGATAGCGTTGTTGGACCAACAAGGTAGCACTGTTCGTTCATTAATAAATCAATCGGGTATTAATATTAATTTATTACGTTCTCAACTTGACGATAGAATGGCACGCTTAGCTACAATATCTAACGCTACTGGAGATGTTCATCCTTCTAACGATTTAATCCGGGTTTTAAATTTAACGGATAAATTAGCTCAAAAACGCAAGGACAAGTATATATCCAGTGAACTTTTTGTCTTAGCTTGTGTTACCGACAACACCCCATTATTTGAACTATTTACCAAGAGTGGTGCAAATTATCAAGCGATTGAAAAAGCCATTGATAATATACGCGGCGGTGAAAATATTAATGATCCTAATGCAGAAGAACAACGACAAGCATTAGAAAAATACACAATCGATCTCACTGAACGAGCAGAACAGGGAAAATTGGATCCGGTGATTGGTCGTGATGATGAGATTCGTCGAACCATCCAGGTATTGCAAAGAAGAACAAAAAATAATCCAGTGTTAATTGGTGAACCCGGTGTCGGTAAAACTGCAATTGCAGAAGGTTTAGCACAACGAATTATTAATGGCGAAGTACCCGAAGGAATTAAAAACAAACGGGTATTATCATTGGATATGGGATCATTAGTCGCCGGTGCAAAATTTCGAGGTGAATTTGAAGAAAGACTCAAAGCCGTGTTAAGTGATTTAAGTAAGCAAGAAGGTCAAATTATTTTGTTTATTGATGAATTACACACCATGGTTGGCGCAGGAAAAGGTGAAGGCGCAATGGATGCAGGTAATATGCTCAAACCCGCACTTGCACGCGGAGAGTTGCATTGTGTCGGTGCTACCACGCTGGATGAATATCGAAAGTACATTGAGAAAGATGCTGCTCTCGAACGCCGTTTTCAAAAAGTACTGGTAGACGAACCTAGCGTAGAAGACACCATCGCAATTTTACGCGGTTTAAAAGAAAAATATGAAGTTCACCACGGTGTTAATATAACTGATCCCGCGATAGTTGCTGCTGCAACCCTGTCACACCGATATATTAGTGATCGACAATTACCGGATAAAGCAATTGACTTGATCGATGAATCTGCCAGCCGTATTAGAATGGAAATAGACTCAAAACCTGAAAGCATGGATAAAATGGATCGAAAATTGATCCAATTAAAAATTGAACGCGAAGCCTTACAAAAAGAACAAGATGCAGCCTCTTTGCAACGGCTCGAAAAATTACAATTTGAAATTGAATTACTTGAACGCGATTATAATGAACTCGAAGAAATTTGGAATGCAGAAAAAGCCGCTGTACAAGGTTCTCAACACATTAAAGAATTATTAGAACTAGCGCGTCAAGAATTAGAAACAGCAAGACGTGCCGGCGATTTAGCGCATATGTCAGAACTGCAATATGGCCGAATTCCCGATTTACAAAAACAACTTGATATGGCTGCTCAAGCAGAAATGCAAGAAACAACTTTATTACGAAGCTCGGTAACGGAAGAAGAAATAGCCGAAGTTGTATCAAAATGGACAGGCATTCCCGTTAGTAAAATGCTTGAAGGTGAACGAGAAAAATTATTAAAAATGGAACAAGAGTTACAACTGCGCGTGGTTGGTCAAAGTGAAGCATTGAAATCTGTTTCAGATGCCATTCGTCGCTCACGAGCAGGACTATCTGATCCAAACCGACCTAATGGTTCATTTTTATTTTTAGGACCCACTGGTGTCGGTAAAACTGAATTAACAAAAGCCTTAGCAGAATTTTTATTTGATACTGAAGATTCTATAGTAAGAATTGATATGTCCGAATTTATGGAAAAGCATTCAGTTGCACGTTTATTAGGAGCTCCGCCTGGTTATGTCGGTTATGAGGAAGGTGGATATCTAACCGAAGCGGTTAGAAGAAAACCGTATAGTATTGTATTACTTGACGAAATCGAAAAAGCACACCCAGATGTATTTAATGTTTTATTACAAGTTTTAGACGATGGACGTTTAACCGATGGTCAGGGTCGAACGGTAGATTTTAAAAATACCGTTATAGTCATGACGTCGAATCTTGGTTCTGAAATTATTCAGGAGATGGTTGCTAATAATAAAATTAATTCAAAGCACGGTTATTCAGAAATGAAATCAGCAGTAATAGATAACGTCAGTAATTATTTTCGACCTGAATTTATTAATAGAATAGATGACTTAGTGGTATTTCATCCACTTGGTCGGGAGCAAATTGGTGTAATTGCAAATATCCAGATTGATTATCTTCGTGACAGATTAAAAGAGCGTGATATTGGTATTGAATTAACAGATGCAGCGCTTGAAATAATATCTGATAGTGGTTTTGATCCAGTCTATGGTGCTCGCCCCTTAAAACGAGCTATTCAAACGTATATTGAAAATCCATTAGCTCAGGAAATAATCGCTGGTAAGTTTTTAGCGGGAGATACTATTAAGATAGTTGAAAAAAATGGAAAGATATCATTTAAAAAATTAAGTAAAAAAGTGGCAGCTTAATAAAACTAATTTTAACCTAAGATATTCAGGTATTTTAAATACCATCAATTGGCAATACGGTTAATGACAAAAAAATACGATGCTAATCTTGTCGTGATTGGCGCTGGCGCAGCTGGTTTGGTTAGTAGTTATATTGCTAGTGCAGTAAAAGCAAAAGTGATCTTAATAGAAAAGCACAAAATGGGCGGTGATTGTTTAAATACAGGCTGTGTACCGAGCAAGGCATTAATTCGCTCAGCTACAATAAAATCATATATTGATCGAGCTACACTTTTTGGCTTGACTATAACCGAATGCTCTGTTGACTTTCAAAGTGTCATGCAACGTGTTCATAAAATAATACAACGTATTGAACCCCATGACTCGATAGAACGATACACTGCCTTGGGAGTTGAGTGTATTAATGGAGAAGCAAAAATAGTAACAGCCAACTGTGTTCAAGTTAATGGTCGACTTATTTATACCAAAAATATAATTATCGCATCGGGTGCTCGGCCGATGCTTCCTGACATTTCCGGGTTAAATAAAATTTCTTATTATACTTCAGATACTATTTGGAGTTTAAAGAAGTTACCAAAAAGACTGGTTGTGTTAGGAGGAGGCGCAATCGGTTGTGAATTAGCGCAATGTTTTAGTCGACTTGGCTCTGATGTTACTTTAATTGTTCGGGGTGAGCGAATCTTAATAAATGAAGATACTATTGTATCATCAGAAGTTCTTCAAAAATTTACCGATGATGGCATTGACGTAAGGTTATCGACCGAAGTTCTTCGGTTTAATTCAACTGACAATAGTAGCGAAATACAAAATAGTCTTGTGTGTAAAAATACAAAAGGCAGCACTGAAGATATTTTTTTTGATACGATATTATTAGCTGTTGGAAGAAAAGCAAACACGGAGTGGCTAAACAGTGATGAATCATCATTAAATATTAAACTTTCATCAGATGGTTCGATTGCAGTAAATCAACATCTGCAAACAAATATTAAAAATATTTTCTCGTGTGGCGATGTAGTCGGCGCTTATCAATTTACACATGTTGCTTCACATCAAGCATGGTTTGCTTCAGTCAATAGTTTATTTGGATTGTTTAAAAAATTTAAAGTAGATTATTCTGTTATACCTTGGGCCACTTTTACCGATCCGGAAGTCGCTAGAGTCGGCATAAATGAACAAGAAGCAAAGCAGAATAATATCAAATATGATTTAACACAATATGATATTGATGATTTAGATCGTGCTATTGTTGATGATGAAGATCACGGATTTGTAAGGGTATTAACTAAAAAAGGAACTGATCGTATTCTCGGTGTAACAATAGTTGGCTACCATGCAAGTGAAATTATTGCAGAATATGTTTTAGCGATGAAGCATAAAATAGGTCTGAATAAAATTTTATCAACAATACATATTTACCCTACTTATAACGAAGCAAATAAATATGCAGCAGGCGTATGGAAACGAGCCAATACACCACAGAAATTATTATCATTAGTTGAAATGTTTCATGCCTGGAGACGACGTTAGTATAAATATTCACACTAACTTACAGCACTTCCGATTTCCAAGCCGGGATGCTAACTCGAAACTCATTTTACGAGTATCCTTTTCAGGTGTACTGTTAGTAAATAGTGCTAATGGTGAACTTTAAATATACGCTCTTTAGCGCGAGCATAAGCTTCATCACTAAATACTGATTCGCTGGCTAAACGTCGAAGCTCTTTTAACTCGATTGCGAGCATCTGTTCACGGGGAACTTTTAAACTTTGAGTTGCCATTAGAATTCTATTTTTTAATTCATCCACAAAACTAGTAAATTCTTTTTTTGAAGGTTTGTTGTACAATAGACTAATTAAAATAATGCCACCAAATCGACTTCGAAACTCAATGACATTAGGGGATGAATACAGAAAGCGCAATGCTGATGCTAGGGCGAGTAAAATTGACAATGCACCTAAATCGACAAATAAACTAATATAACTAGGGCTATCTGATAACGATAAATACAGACCAATAGCACAAGCGCTACTAATAAAAAAAAGCATTGCTGATAACCATTTGTACGAGATACAACAATGTCGAACAGGCCATGGTTCTAACATACTGAGGTTCACGTGGTAGCTTTTTTCTTCGATTAAATTTTTAATCGTAACCTTCATGAATTTTTTGTTATAGACCTCAAATACACGCTCTTCACTTTTAGCGTTACTTGTTTGCAATAAAAGTCTGTCGATAGCTTTTCCAGACATTTATTAATTACTCCGCTTTAAAGTTAATCGTGTTAAATTTTGTATACTAGCTTTGAATTTCATTAAACTTAGTTGCTCTAATGTTAATAACGAGCTGACGATGAGTTGTCTGATTAAGATGAAATACATATTTTAATAAAATGTTATAAAAAATTTACAATTAAGGTTTTATGATGTTCTATAGTACATTAAAAATGCATATTCTGCTAAAACTGTGAGTATTTTCCGTTAATTAATTGTGCTTGTTGCCGATATACCCTCAACCATGAACTTTTGCATAGCTACACAGTCTTAGCGTTAAATACAAGGATTACTATAAATGTTAATTAAGAAATCTCAAGATATTAAGTCATCTGAAATAACCCCTCAGGAGATTTACGATAACCGTCGACAATTTATGCGAACCGCTGGTGGTTTATTATTAGCTGCTTCAAGTGTGCCTTTACTAGGAACCACGCTACTAGCGAGTGAAACACAACGATATGGCGGTAAAGTTCTTGATGTTAAGTCACGAACAAACCTTGCTAAAGATGAAGATCTAACACCGTACGGTAAAGTCACAACGTATAATAATTATTATGAATTTGGAACCGACAAATACTCACCCGCAAAACGGGCTACAACGTTAAAAACAGATCCTTGGTCGGTTGAAGTTGCAGGGCATGTTGCTAAACCAGGTTCGTATCATCTTGAAGATATATTAAAACACAATTCTTTAGAAGAGCGAATTTACCGTTTCCGTTGTGTTGAAACATGGTCAATGGTTGTACCTTGGGTTGGTTTTTCATTAGCAGAATTCATTAAACGAATGCAACCCACGTCGAAAGCCAAATATGTTAAGTTTTCAACTGTATATGATCCCGAAAATATGCCAGGCCAAAAACGAGGTGTACTTAACTGGCCTTATGTCGAAGGTTTGAGAATGGATGAAGCAATGCATCCACTAACAATGCTGGTCACTGGACTTTATGGTGAAGCATTGCCCAATCAAAATGGAGCACCATTACGCCTGATTGTACCTTGGAAATACGGTTTTAAAAGTATCAAATCAATTGCTAAAATTGAATTTGTAGAACAGCAACCAGTGTCATCGTGGACAAAATCAGCCCATCGTGAATACGGATTTTATTCTAATGTCAATCCAGCTGTACGTCATCCTCGTTGGAGTCAAGCGAAAGAGCGACGTTTGGGCGATTTCTTTAAGCGTAAAACATTAATGTATAATGGCTATGAAGATCAAGTTGCAAGCCTTTATACCGGTATGGATCTTAAAAAATACTTTTAAGTTTTAAATGTAGGACTCTGTAAGTGTTAAAAAATGTAAGCGGAGTTTTGCTCCTTAAAATTGTTGTTTTCTTCATTTGTTTATTACCGTTGCTTAACTTTGGTATTGGCATCGTTAATGACAGTTTGGGAGCAAATCCAATAGAATATATAACACGTGGTTTAGGCGAGTGGGGCTTACGATTTTTACTACTTACTTTAGCCCTATCACCTCTACGATTAATTACCAATAATCTTCAAACATTACGATTTCGTCGAATGCTCGGCTTATACAGTTTTTTTTATATTAGCTTGCATTTAGTGACCTACCTCTGGTTCGATCAGTTCTTTGATTGGAACGAAATATGGATTGATATCGTAGAGAATCCGTTCATTACCGCAGGAATGTTTGCGTATATTCTGTTGATCCCTCTAGCGGTAACGTCGACCAATAGAATGATGAAGCGACTAAAGCGTAATTGGAAACGATTACACAAATTGGTTTACTTTATTACAGCTCTCGGAATTTTGCATTTCTTTTGGTTGGTTAAGGCGGATCTGCGTGAACCTATCATCTATTTAATTATTTTCTTACTATTACTATTGTTTAGGTATAAAAAGTTTACGATACTAATTGGAATACAAAAATAATTAATGTTGAATGAAAGCCTGTTAAACCGATAAATCACCAATTTCATACGTTTAAATCTAGATGTTTGAGTATTTACGATTAAATACAGTAGCTTATATTTGCAATTTGCAATTAGTTTAACTAAAACTGTATTGATGTGGTTATAAAATAAACAAAAAATAGCTGAAAACGCTATTGTAGCTCGCCATTTTGCAGAGTTCAGTGGTAAAATGAATTTTACTCTCATACTGATCTTATATAATAAAATAATTTTTTAACTTTCAGGTATTAAGGCAGTTTTTATTACCTGAATTTACTCAGATTTTTTAGATTTAACTGGGAAATTAATTTGAAATTATACTTAGAATTATCAAGTCGAATTGTTAATTTTATGTTTATGTATCTTTGATTTAATGCTCAGTATTAGAATTGCACCCGATACTAATTTTTTATAAGTTACTTATCGGTAAAGAAAGCATAATTATAATTAGGAGACTTTGATGTCAATTAACCGTCGTGAATTTATTCAATTAATGGGTATCGCAGCTGCAGGTGGCCTGTTACCAGGTTGCGATAGCGAAACCGGAGCAAAAGATCAAGCTACTAAGGTTCATGCTAAAACCCCTGAGGAAATGTACAACATACCAAGTTTTGGTAATGTAACATTAATGCACATGACGGATTGTCATGCACAGTTATTACCTGTTTATTTTCGTGAACCGAATGTGAACATGGGTGTCGGTGGTGCATTTGGGCAACCACCTCATCTTGTGGGAACAAAGCTGCTAGAACATTTTAAACTCAAACCAAATTCTATTGAAGCCCATGCGTATACCTACCTTGATTTTGTCGAAGCAGCAAAAGTCTATGGTAAAGTTGGTGGTTTTGCTCATTTAAGAACACTCATTAAAAAAATTCGCCAGGACCACGGTGTTGATAAGACCTTATTATTAGATGGTGGTGATACTTGGCAAGGTTCAGGTACTGCATTTTGGACTCGTGGTAAAGACATGGTTGGTGCTTGTAATTTATTAGGCGTTGATATCATGACCGGCCATTGGGAATTTACATATCTGGATAACGAAGTACTCAGTAACGTTAATGACTTTAAAGGTGATTTTGTAGCACAAAATGTTTTTGTTAAAGAAGATGCTGCCTTTGATTATAAATATGCAGATTTTGATGGTTTTAACGAAGACACCAGCCATGCATTTAAACCTTATACTATCAAAAATCTTGGTGGTGTTCGTGTTGCTGTGATTGGACAAGCATTCCCGTATACTCCGATAGCAAATCCAAGACGATTTATTCCTGACTGGACATTTGGTATTCGTGATAGCGAAATGCAACAAACAGTAAACGATGTTCGTGAAAAAGAAAAACCCGATGTTGTTGTTGTGATTTCTCACAATGGTATGGATGTTGATTTAAAGATGGCATCAATTGTTACCGGCATTGATGCTATTTTTGGTGGTCATACTCATGATGGCATACCGGCACCAACGGTTGTAAAAAATCCAGGTGGTCAAACCTTGGTTACAAATGCGGGCTCTAACGGTAAATTCCTTGGCGTGATGCAGTTTGATGTGCGTAACGGTAAGGTACAAGATTTTAGATATAAATTACTGCCAGTCTTTTCAAATTTACTTGAACCTGATGCTGAAATGGCTAAGTATATTGATGATGTCCGTAAGCCTTATTTATCAACACTTCGTGAAGAATTAGCAATTGCCGATACCGAGTTGTACCGTCGTGGTAACTTTAATGGTACATTTGATCAGATTATTTGTGACGCATTAAATGCAACTCAAGGCGCGCAAATTTCATTATCCCCCGGTTTTAGATGGGGCACATCGGTATTACCAGGTCAAACCATTTACATGGATAATGTTATGGATCAAACCTGCATGACCTACCCAGAAACCTATGTGCGTGAAATGACCGGCGAAACGATTAAAGATATTTTAGAAGATGTTGCTGATAATTTATTTAATGATGATCCTTATTATCAACAAGGTGGTGATATGGTTCGTGTCGGTGGCTTAGATTACACGATGAATGTCGGTGGTAAAATGGGCACTCGAATTAATGACATGACTTTGGATGACGGTACTAAAATTGAAGCCAGTAAGAAATATACTGTTGCTGGTTGGGCTACTGTGGGTTCAAAGGCTCCTGGACCACCAATTTGGGATGTTGTCGCTGAGTACTTACGAAGTGAAAAAACGGCTACCGTGAAAAAATTAAATACACCAAAATTAATTGGTTCGAACAATAACCCTGGAATTGTAAAATACCTGGGTGAAGAAGC
>VAOX01003681.1_pt1 | contig 27527 bp, 25 predicted proteins | sample 3393891 | NCBI WGS metagenome assembly VAOX01 (sample SAMN08290429, study PRJNA428436) | hydrothermal vent metagenome | isolation source: Deep-sea hydrothermal vent chimney | place: Indian Ocean: Southwest Indian Ridge | depth 2822 m m
GAAAAACGATGACGGCGGATCGAAGAATGATGACGGCGGATCGAAGAACGATGACGGCAATAGTGATGATGACGGGCATAAACATGACAACAACAACCCTGGTCATTCACACAACAGCTAGATAGCAGTTTCTAATGAAATCTCTGTGTTGTTTTAATACAGAGATTTGTTGGAGTTAAAACCAGTTAAATATAAATTAATAACGAACTAAATAAAGTTCGAGGAAGTTGTGCATTGATGTTTATCTTACATAAATAACCTGAAATGTTGTGATAAATCAGGAGTAGATAAACGTAGTTGATGCTTCGCGTTTTACTTAAAGGAGTGAATAATAAATGAAGATAAAAACCACGTTAAGTCTGGCGTCTTTACTTGGTACGATGCTGTTGTCTCCTGTAGCGACTCTGCAGGCGGGTGCTGATGGCTTTATTAGCCCTGACGAAATTACGATGGATGTGATTCCAGCAGGTAAACCTTCGGTTATTCTTAATAGAGATGAAAGTCGAGTTTCTTTCGTTAGTAGAACAAATCGTCCGGATGATAGTCCGCTGGATGACAGGGACAGAGAGAGACCAGAAGTGGTAATTCCCGAAGTTGAACCACCTGAAATTGAAATAGTAAGAGAGAAAGAACCACCGGTTTGTCCGCGTCGTTCATAGTTTTTAAATAAATCGCTTGCGTTCATCAGTACAAGCTTATATGTTTGTTTGGTTTACGTAAGTGTCATCTTAAGGACTGTTATTTATTAAGATGGTAATACTAAAATAATTAATAAATTTACTGCAAAAAATATACCGGGGTCCGATAATGATGTTTAGGAAATTAATTTTAATGCTGGCTTTACCGCTTGTATTTAGCTCTGCTGTTATGGCTGAGTCTGGAGAGCACTACTTAAAAGAAGGGGTGGTTGCTTTTAAAGAAGGGCGTTATCAGGATGCAGTGGCTTATTTTAATAGAGCTCGCCAAAATGGGGTAGCGACTAGTAATATAAGTTATAACCTTGGTGCCAGCTATTATAAGATGAATGAATATCGTCAGGCAAAAACGGCGTTTATGAATGCCGCTAAAAATAAGAAATTTCAAAAATTTTCCTGGTATAACATTGGGCTCGTTGAGCGCAAGCTCGGAAATAATGATGAAGCCATAAAATGGTTTCGTAAAACTTTAACTGCTAAAGGTAGTTCTAAGGTTGACGCATTAGCGAATCAAATGATTCAGTTATTGGTACCGTCAGAAAAAACAACTAATTCTTCTCCACGAGACTCGAGAGATTCACGTGAGATTACAGCACCTGAACACAAACCCTCATCAAGCTTAAACATTTCCGGTGATAAATTTGCATCACTGGACACTGGTTTAGGGTACGAAGAATATGTAGCGACATTATCTTTAGACCGTACAGCGTTAAAGCGACCCAAACGCGTAAAAAGAGCACGTAAAACACGAGGTGGAATTCAGTTTGCTTTTGGAAATGACGATGATGTCATTGATGCGACCACTAACTCAAGTTCGGGCTTATCCAGTAACTACTTTGAAGTATTTGGTTATGTTGATATACCCTTAGGTGAAAGATTTACACTGACAGGTGATATCTATAATCAGCGTTTTCCTGATGTGAGTTCGCAGGATTTTCGTGTTTATAAATTAGGTATTCATTACACACAGATTGTTGGTAGTCTGCGCGTTACCCCTGCCCTAATTTATGGGCAATCCCAGTTTGGTGGTACAGATTATCAAGATATTACAGATTATCGAGTGTCTGTAGTTAAAAAGCTTGGCAGAGGCAAGAAATTTTTGTTCCGTTTTCGTTACAGTGATATCCAGTCAGCAGACACTATATTTTCTCAGTACGATGGTGATAGACAGCAGTATCGTTTTGAATATAAATCACGCATAGCACTAGGTAAATTACGTTTTCGCTACCAGTTAGAAACCAACGATCGTAATAATAGAACTGATCGTGATTATTCGCCAACTCGCCACGATTTTCGAGTACGGCTAAAGCAAAAAATATTTGCAGGGCTAACGCTTAGCACTGAAGTTCAATATCGAATGAGTAATTATGACGCAATTTCTAATAGTGCTACAATCGTTTCTACGCGTGGACGTGAACGTGAAGATGATCGCGTTCGTTGGAAAATGGACTTAAGCAAGAGAATTAACAAAGAATGGAAGCTTGGTTTTCGTTGGATTTATACTGATAACGAGTCCTCTGGGGTAAGCACAGACAGTGATGCCCGTGACAGCTATAGTAAAAATGACGTTCAAATCTATGCAGCTTGGAGATTTTAATTCAGTGATTTGCTAAATATGCCAATCAGTTTAGATTGATCAAGAGAAAAGCCTGATTTTATCAGGCTTTTTTTTAACTAAAATTCTTCGAAAAACAGCAAAGAATTAGGGAATTTATTGTCTAGTCATCAGGTTATATTAAATATATTAATAAACAACGAGAACGGAGCTAAATATCTGAAGATAATGAAATCAAGAGCACAGGCCCAATTCGAAAAAATATTTCTGCCCCATCTTGATGCAGCGTATAGTCTCGCTCGGTGGATCAGCAACGATCCGACCATTGCTGAAGATATTGTGCAAGCGGCGTACGTACGTGCCTGGGAGTTTTTCGAGCGTTACGAAAACAGAAATAGCTCGGCATGGTTATTAACGATTGTTCGCAATGTCGCTTATACAATGCTTGCCAAACGCAATAAGGAAAATAATCTCGTTAGTTTTGATGAGCTAGTACATCACGATACTGAATCCACGCATAAAGTGTTTGACGGCGTGCCTGGTATAATGGGGGACCGCAGGTACTCACCTGAATTTATGGTTCAACAACTAGACGCTGGTGAACATATCAATGTGGCGATGCAAAGCCTCTCCAGCGATTTACGTGAGGTGATTTTACTGCGCGAGGTAGAGGGCTACTCCTATAAGGAGATATCAGAAATTACAGAAGTGCCAAAAGGGACAGTAATGTCCAGACTTTCTAGAGCAAGGGCTCAGTTAGCGCGTAGGTTAAATACCGTGCTTGACCGGGATAATCCACGCGATCCTGAATATAGTGAGAGCAAATAATGAACAGTAGTTCAGGAATATGTGATAGCGTACAGGCGCAACTGGAAATTTATAGTGATGGTGAGCTGTCCTTGTCCGACCGACAGGAACTCGAGTCACATCTGGAAGTATGTGAAACCTGCAGTGACATTAATCAACGCCTACTTTTGCTAAAAGGCACTCTTCGTAATGGCTTATCGTCTTCTTCGCCTGTAGGGCTAAAACGAATAATACGCCAAAACCTCCGGCAGTTAACAGATGATAATGTCAGAGAGCATTTGTCATTAACTCGCTGGCTGGGTATTTTGGGGGGAATAGCCTCAGTAGCGATGTTGCTTGTTTGGTTAGTGGTGTTGACGCCTGTTGTACAAACTCTAGCGCTTGAGAAACAAGCTGTGGCAGCACATATCCGTTCGTTGCAGGTAGACCATCTCTCAGATATTACTAGCAGTGATCAGCATGCGGTTAAACCTTGGTTTAGCGGAAAACTTAATTTTTCTCCCCAGATACTGAAATTTTCGCCACAGGCTTATCCTCTAACGGGAGGAAGACTTGAATATTTTAATGGAAAAAATGTTGCGGCAATTGTTTATAAACGAAGGAAACATACCATTAATCTTTTTATTTGGCCTGCTGCAAAAACAAAAACGACCGTGCGTACAAGTGTTCATTATCATAATGGTTATAATCTCCTTGCGTGGAATTATAAAGGAATGAATTACTGGCTTGTCTCTGACTTGAATTTGAAAGAACTCAAACTATTTTCAGAAATGATTAAATCAAAATTATAATTGATACTATGAACATAATAGTGGAATAAAAATGAGCCCTGTTTGGTTAATAAAAATAGATGGTATATTCCGATCATCGTAAACCAAGGACTCAATATGATTCTCAAAAACAAATCACTAATCTTATATTTTCTTTTAGCGTTAACCGGCTTTGCTTTTAGCTCAGTTGCTTCGGCATATTCGTGTAACAGAGTATTTACGGAAGCAAACATATTAATCAAAAAAGCTGAAGGCATGGTTAATACCAAAACTGATTCCAGAATTTTGTCGATACTAGAGGAAGCAAAAGGAATTGCCAAGGCAGGTCTAATAAGTCATTCGAAGGCATCCCAAAATCATCATGGTCTAACAGGAAAATATGCACACAGTGATTCTGTCAGAAAAGGACGATGGGCAGTATCATTAGCAAAACAAGCGCTATTTCTGTTGTCAGGTAAGCCGCAATAACATCAGCTGTAGTATTGCCACGTTAAAGTTATTTTCTTATACACCCTGTAAGTTTACTTGCAGGGTCACTCGTTTTATCCAATAGGAACTATGCTACCATGCATGAAATTGATGGCGGGATGTTAATGTATGAGGCATATTGGTAATATTAAGAAAATTGACCTACGTATTGATGAAAATGTATTGGCATGGTTGCCAATAGGTGAACATAAAATTTTATTAAATGAATATATCGGACACAACATAAAATTAAAATTTTTGGGTGAAATTAATTGTATTCATTGCCATCGGAAAATTGCTAAGACATATGGACAAGGCTACTGCTTTCCTTGCATTAGTAGTTTGGCAGAATGTGATAATTGTTTGTATATGCCAGAACGATGTCACTATCATAAAGGGACATGCAGAGATCCTGGATGGGGTGAGCAAAATTGCTTGCAAGGACACATAGTCTATCTCAGTAATACTTCTGCCCTAAAAGTTGGAATTACCAAGTGTATTCACGTACCTACTCGATGGTTGGATCAAGGCGCAGTTCAGGCGATACCGATAGTGAAAGTGAGTAATCGATTATTGTCGGGTGAAATTGAGGTTATGTTGAAGAAGCATGTTTCAGATAAAACTAATTGGCGTACCATGTTAAAGGGGAAGCCTAAAGTGCTGGCCCTAAAAAAGGAGAGAGATGCCTTGCTACCCTATGTCGATGAGTTGAAGTATAAGTTACTGGACAAACATGGCTCTGACGCGACTGTAGAACTACTAACAGATTCTGAAATTGTTAATATAGAATTTCCAATAGTATCTTATCCCGAAAAAATTATATCGCTAAGCTTTGATAAAACGCCTGTTATTGAAAGTACAATTAATGGCATTAAAGGACAATATCTTTTTCTGGAACAGGGCGTTCTAAATATTAGAAAATTTTCAGGCTACAAGATCGAAGTCACTCTATAGGAAAAAAATCAGGGTTGAGTTCGATTTTATTGCTGTTAATATTTGACAGGTGATTTATACTTGTTACAAATAATAAATTGACCGCGTTGGCCCCAGAGTGAACTATCAAAAACTGGAGGTCGTAAATGAAATTTTCAATAAAAAGACACTACACGTTTTTATGCGTACTAGCTTCGCTCCTTTTACCTATAGCTACCGCGAATGCTATTGTTAAGCTTGGTTTCGCCGCATGGAATCATGATCCTGGTGGCTCGATACGTTATCAAGGTACTGATGCGAGTGCCGAGACTGGATTGCAGCTCTCAGATGAAACGGAAGGTTTTTTCTGGATTGCTATAGAAACGCCTGTACCTGGTATTCCCAACTTCAAACTTTCTCATACGAAACTAAGTAATAGCGGTGGTGGAATATTAACGAATAGTTTCACCTTTGGCGGTAACACATTCAATATTTCTGAAAATGTTAGTACGACGCTTGATCTTAACCAAACTGATTTGACTATATATTGGCAGCTTAGTAACAAAGGTGTTGAATTTGATTTAGGCCTTACTATTAAATATCTTGATGGAAGCGCTCGCGTGAATTCACTGACTACTTCGCAAGTGAGAAATGTTGATTTTGCCGCTGTTTTGCCTTTAGCTTACGCTAGTCTCGATTTTGGAACACCACTCAAGGGAATGTCTTTTGGTGTCAGTGGTAATGTTATTTCCTACAGGGGTCATAGCTATTCTGATGTACTTCTGAGGGTAAGTTATGAAACCAAGTCAAATATCGGCATTCAAGCAGGTTATCGTAGAATGCAGTTAAAGTTGGATGACTTGAATGGCGTGTCATCGGACCTGAATTTTTCAGGCCCCTATTTGGGCGTTTTCTTTAATTTTTAATGACTTTTACTGAACAGAGAGACAAACTGCTCCAGCATCTCCTGGTTGCCTTTTTGTTCTTTGTTCAGTTTTACAAAATTACTATACCCATGCATAAAACAAATTATCATGTTAGCAGTGGCACTGACGCTGCCTGAAAATTTGTTCTCAGACTTTAGTTTTGAGAGTTTTTCTACAAGTAACTCTTCGCACTCAATAAAATAGTCTCGTACAAATTTTAGTGATTTACCGTTGATTGTGTTTTGTTCAGATAGGGTGTTTACAAATAGGCAGCCATTCAGATATTCTGAATTCGCAAAAGATTCAATAAATTCCACGAGATCTTGCAAAGAATAGCAGTTTTTTAATTTATCCAGAATAGACTGCAAGTTAGCGACATGATAGTTCTCTAACGCCGCTTGAAATAGGCCTGTCTTATCTTCAAACAGGTTGTACATTGTACGTGTGTTTAGCTGTGTCTCAGTGACTAATTCGCTCACTGAGGTTCCTTCATAACCTTTCAACCAGAACGCCCTTGTAATGCGATCCAGAACTTCTTGCTTGTCGTACTCAATAGGACGGGCCATCTTACTTTTACCTCCATAGACAACTGATCTGTACTAAACCGCTCCATGGGAGTACAACTGCTTTCTTATTATTTTTGTTAAGTGGTATTGAATGTTATACCTAAGCAACTTGAATTTAGATAATATAATCAAATACTAACAAAGTACACGGTTAATTGTTAAGTAATAGTAAGCTGATTTATATTCTATTTTTTTGAATGATTTATGCTCATAACGGGGTATTTAACGCCATATCTTTCTCAGAATGTTCATATCTGTATGATTTTTGGACGCTTAGAGGTTGCTGATCTCCCTTTAATTTATATAAATTGATCTCAGTCTAGAATAAAGGCAAAATGCGCTCAAGTTATTATTAAGCAATGAGGAAACCAAGCATGAAATTAATTCTTTTAGGCGCTCCCGGTGCAGGCAAAGGTACGGTAGCTAAACTTCTGACCAAGCTTGATGGCTCGGTACAAATCTCTACAGGTGATATCCTTCGCGGTGCGGTTGCTGCAGGAAGTGATCTGGGTAAACAGGCTCAGGATTTTATGAATAGAGGCGACCTGGTACCTGATGAATTAATTATGGGTATTATGGAAAGCCGACTGCAAGAGCCAGATTGTGCCAGTGGTTTCTTATTAGATGGATTTCCAAGAACCATCCCGCAAGCAGAACAATTGAAGGTTCTATTGGAAAAAATTGGAATCAAATTAGATATGGCTGTGGACATCGATGTTCCACGTGATGTTATCCTGGATCGATTAACCACACGTCGTACTTGTTCGAACGGTGATTGTCAGGAAATTTATAACGTCAAAAGTAACCCGCCATCAAAAGAAGGAATTTGTGACAAGTGTGGTAGCCCGGTAGTTCAACGTGAAGATGAAACTGAAGAAGCGATTAGTCAGCGCTTAAAAACTTATGGCGAAAAAACTGCCCCATTAATTGGTTTTTATGACAAGGAAGGTTTGCTTTTGACCGTAAATGCTACGTCTAGTGATGCGGTTATTCAGGCCATTCAAGATAAGCTGGATAGTTAATATCGAGTAGGAAAGCGAGCAGTCCAATGACTTGACTGTTCGTTATTTCTTTCACAAGTTGTCATTTTTTACCTAATTTTCTGACTTGGCTCACGTTTTCGAGTAGTTTTGTCCTTCCCGCATTGTATTTTTTCAAATCTCACCAGATAATACTTTAACAGCATTATATTTCCCTGAAAGACCACATTGTTAGCCGGGTACTTATCTTATGAATAGTTTTGTTTCGACTGAATTCGTTTTGAAAAATGAGGTCCTCGAGATATGCAATAGATTGCAACCGGAGTCCATTGAACAGTTTTGGCTCGCAAAACTTGTGAGTGGTAAATTAATGCATGCGTATTGGGATACCAATATTGGTAAAGAAGATCTTTATCAAAGTTATAAAGATTTTTGTAACGTACGTCAATTCGATATTAAAAGTTTTTCCGATTTTGATCAGCTTATCTTTGGAAATCTATTGCTTGATCATAGCGACTCAGATAATGATTACAGACCAAGCACCGGCAGAAGAAAAAAGGAAGAGCCTGAAAAAAAGCTGGCCCATTGCGTCCCTGAGCTTGAGCGTAGTCGACGACTGTATCTTGAAGCGCGCCCTGATCTGGTTTCGCATATTACAAGAATGCGCTTTGAGCCTATTTTTTCGAAACACGCACGCTTTATTCGGCTTGACTTTCTTTTGCTATTATCAGGAATCGCGATTCTTAGCTATCAGGCAATTCTATTAAGCACTGAAGGGACATGGACCAGTTTTTCAATTTTACATTTTATGGAATTGGCTAATTGGCAAACAGGACTTAGTTGGTTTGCCGATACAAGTAATCTTTCTACAACAAAAATTTTGAGTCAAAAATTACTTAGCTATGCTGAAATTGCCTTAATTTTTCTTATGCTCGGGGCGCTGGTTTATATTAATACTGACCACGACTAAGCTTTCTTTTTTAAGGCAACTCTTTGGTTTGCTAAATCCATTCAAATACTGCACTATTCAATATAACTATATTCCAGTTTCCATTTTAAGTATTTAGAACTTGTGAGTACCAAAGTATTTAGTGGAAGAACTATTTCTTTTGACGAAATACTACTCAACCTGATGTCATACTTATACAGAGTATTCGCGATGTCATAAAACACTCTTAAAGTGTTAATGATGAATATCAAAAATTCTTCAATAAGGCAAAGGAGCCTAATAATGTATCACCCTATATCAATTCCGTTTGGATGTGTAATGTTGTTTAATGTAGTGAAGCTGAAAGAAGGCGTTACTATTAGCGACGTAGAGCTTGCACTGGGAGAGATGTGTAATGTAGTGAAAAACACTTATGGCGACGATGAAGGTGGCTTTATCGGGGGCCAGGTTTTTAAATACACTGGATTTATTTCGGATGAGGGTTCGTTTGATTCAAAAAAAATGACTGAGGATCATATTGCTATTTTAACTTATTGGAAATCATTTGAGCAACATGAAACATCACATACTGATGAAACCTTTAAAAGTAAGTTCGATGCCTTGCAAGAGTACTGTGAAGAGACCTATGAACTTGGTTATGAAATGCTGTGGCAAGGTGTGCCCGAATAGTAAATATATACCTAATCTTGTAAAAATAATATGGTCATATTTCAAGAAAAAACATGTGGTTTGGAATTAATCAGGAGTAGACTATAATGACGTTAACTCATACAATAAAAAAACAATAAGAACTGAATTCTTTATGAATGATTTTTCGTAAATCCAAAAAATCTGATAACACGCTAATGGCTCGGTCTTCGAAATCCGAGCCATTAGCCGATCGCCTTGCACAGCTTCAGACAGAGCTAACTGAGTTAACAGCGGAACGAGAAGATTTACATCGTCTGGTTAATGAATTTGAAATAAAATATCATAAACGTTTAGGTCATCACATAGGGCGAATACTTGAGTTACGTCGAGATCGTGCAAAAAAGTTAGCAGAGTCACACTCAGAATTTGATAGTCGCTATCAGGAAACCAGGCAAGATTATGAATCCTGGCATCAGTCATTTTCTGTCATCAAAAATAAAAAATTATTCAGTCTCTCCGAAGAAGATTTGGTCGTGCTAAAGAAAACATTTCGAAAGGCTGCAGGCAAGTGTCATCCTGATGTTGCTCGTGGAGACGACAAAGAACGATCGCAACAATATTTTATATCATTACGTCAAGCATATGAAAGAAATGATTTAGAAGCGGTTATTACTTTGGCCGAGCAAATTGAGTCAGAACATATACTTCAACACGACCCCAAAAAAGCTGAGTATGAATCGTTAAAAAATGCAATCACTGTTCTTGAGAATAATTTGGCCTCAGTGCAAACTGAAATAATGCAAATCACGGAAAGTGAGAGTTATCGTGTACTCGCTGTTTATGCAAATATAACGATTTATTTTGATGAGCGTGAAAAAGAATTGTTATTGCAAGTGGTGGAGCTCGAGCAATATGTTAAAGGTGGTTTATGACACGTAAAGAAATAACTACCCGACCACACACTTCTTTGGTTCTAAGTAAAGTAGAAGAAAGCATGTTGCTGACTGAGAAATTTAGTCAGGAACAAAAAATAGAAAAGTGGTGGCTACAATTAAACTCAGATTGGAGAGTCATTTATGTTGCTGCAATTCGTGGAATGTATCAAGGCCTGAGGGCTGATGAATCGGGAAGAATTTCTAACAACGATATGTCCCATGGGTTTTGGGAGCAATATAATGACGATCCTTTACTTAAAACAGGACCCAGTGTCGCTGAGTTTAGTGATCTGTTTGAGTTTAAAGAGCTGTATTGTGCTCACCTGAATATCAATAGTCTTGAACCTATACGGGAATTTACAGCACTAGAATATCTTAATATTGATGGCACATTGATAGGGGATTTAGAGGCACTGTCAAGTTTGTCACAACTCACTACACTGCATATGGAATCAGTCCCTACGGGTAATATTGATGTGATTAAAGATCTGATGCAGCTGCGTTACTTGTCTTGTAGTAAATCTAGAGTTGAAACACTTTCAGCATTACGTAAACACGAAAAGCTGGAGCGTCTTAATTGTGCGTTTACCAATATATCGACTATTAAATTTATTAGCCGTGCTGAAAAACTTCAGCAAATAAACTTGAGTCATACCAAAGTGAAAGATTTGAGTGCACTTAAGGGAAAGCGTTTGTTGGAGTGGCTGGCTATTGATAGTACTGCTATTAAAACACTGAAGCCTTTGCGCTTAAGTCACAAATTAAAGCAGCTTAATATTATGAATACGCAAATTCGAACACTTTCCAGTATAGCCGAGAGTACGGTTTTAAAAGTAGTTTATGCGCATAATAGTAACTTAAGTGATATTAGTGCATTGGCTAATAAGCCCAAGTTACATATTGTTGATGTCTCGAATACCCGGGTAGAATCTTTATCTTCGTTAAAAGGTTCTGAAAAAATTACCTGGCTTGATTGTTCTAATACCAAAGTAGATTCATTAAAGCCTGTTCGATGGTTCGGAAAGTTGGCTTATCTAAACTGTAAAAATACGCAAATTAGTCGTAGTGAAGTGGATGAGTTCAGGCGGCTTCATCCTGAGTGCAAGGTTCTTCACTAGTGCCTTCAGTCGAGGAGAAATTTATAGCACTTATCGCATCTGAGAGTAAGAATAAAAAGTCCATATTTATTTTTTGAATGTCATAGTTACATAAAGTAGTATAGATATTGATGCTGCTCGGCGTGATGTTGACTTCATAGAAAGGACTGTGTGAAGCGCAATCAATCAGAGCGTCATATACTTCACCACTAAAGATAGATTCAAACATATTATTGTTATTATTGAGTATTCTGCCGAATAGTCCGTATTGATTGTTGCCTTCGTTTTTTGTGGGTGTTAGGCAGTCATGTAACAAGCGGGAATCGCCGCCTGTTATGCGTTCACTACTGTTTTGGCTATCCTTAGGCGAAATGCTGAAAGAGCCTTGTACTAATCGTGCCCGAGATCGGTATTCAGAATCATGAAATCGTGGTGACGGCCACCCTTTCAGGATTGAGCAGTTAAGGCCTGGATCTTTATTTAGGCGCACTACAAAAGCAAGCATATAGTAGCTACTTTGTATGCGAATCTTTTTATCGAGAGATCCAATTTGATTTAGAACATTGCCTATCCATATTTTATGGCCATTTTGCGCACGGGTAAGAGTGAAGAATCCGGTTTCTTTATTGTAAAGGTATTTCCCTTTTACTTTTTGTGCAAGTTTTTTTACGCCGTTGCGTGTCATACGCTCAAGGATTGAAATGAAAAATTGCTTATACGGAAATAGAATCGTGACTGTAAGAATCAATAAGGTAACTCCTCCTTCAAGTCCGAAACTGAGCAGAGGGAAGAACAGCGCGAATGCTGCTACGAAAGCAGTTGACATATAAAGTAGTCGTTGGTCGACACTGTTACTATGGTGCAATGCCATTCGTAAGCTGAAAAGTCCAATACAGGCGGCAAGTAAGCTTCCATTAAATCCCATGCGAGTGTCTCACGATGTCGAATAATTGTTAGAGTTATAATGATTGGCCTTCACTGCGAATTTCAATACTAAAATCAAGGTACTCGTAAAGAAACCAATCGGCATAACTTTATTATCGGAAATGGCGCGCAGAAATTTACCCCTAAAGCGTAGGGAATTGAGGATGTAGGCTTTAGGGTTGCCGTAGGTGTAGCGGTTTTAATGCGAAGCTTACAGCAGTGACTGTCACTGATGCTCGAATTTATAAGGCAGCTGTTAGATGCAGGGTTTTGGGATCCAGGCCCCTGCAACCTGTATAGCACGAGGGTCTTTAGGGGTGTTTATCCAAGTGACAATTGCACCTGCCTTGTGTCCTTTATAATTTTTCTTGAGATCTAATGGTAACTCCCATGCATGAAGAGTTTTTGTGGGCAATATTAAGTGATGAAGCACAGCGAAATCATGCTTTAGGATACGGCCAGTATTTTCGCCAGAACGAATTGGGTGAGCAATATCGAAGCCTAGTAAAGCGATGTGTAATACTAGTGGTTTATTGGACGTCGACTGATTTTTATAACTAATATTTACTGAGCCCGCTTTTATTATAAGAGATAGTTGGCCTTGTGCGGCCGGGTTTTTGAGTGTGAATTTTTGTGTACTAAAAAAGCCCTTCCATTCTCTGCCATTGATAAAGAACTCGGGGGTATACACTGACCGTGAGAATCCTTTTGTTTTGTAAGCGCGTTGCCGTTTAACGTGCTGCTTACGTGCAAGCTTGTCTTTCCAGCCAAGATAATCCCAGTAATCAACATGAAAGCTAATGGGGATTATTCTATTCCATAATTGTGGATGTTTTGTGAAACTATTCTGCCAGGCATCAGCGGGTGGACAGCTGCTACATCCTTCAGAGGTAAATAATTCTATTAATACAGCGCCTGGTACAGAGCTCTTGATTTCACAGTTTGTACTGGCCGCATGTAGGTTTGAGATAGCCAGCAAAAGTATTAAGGCTGCTGCTACAGAAGGTTTCTTGGGCAAAATAGTGTATAACCTCTAAATGTTCTTGATAATCTTAAGACAGGTGAGGTGTTTAATAGTTCAGGTGGGAATTAAAAAAGCAGATTCTATGCGGAATCTGCTTTTTTATTGGCGTAGCCACCGCGTAAGCACTCTAAACTATAAAGCATAGTGTATAACCTATGTTTAAAGTAGTGAGCTTGTGCCTGCTACTACATACTAAATTATTTTACACCAAAAGGTGAGACAATTTTATTTGCTTGTGGTGTGGTTAAGTGGTGACCGCCACCATCGCCATGTCCGCCGTCATCATGAGTGCCATCAGGTCCACAAGCCGACAGTGATAAGGCTGCAATTGCGATAGGAATAAGGCGAGTTAAGCCGATTTTAACCAAACGTTTATTTTTCATTTAGAGCTCCTGAAATTGAGTGAAAAAGTAAACTCTGATTAACTCAGAGTTTACACAAATAAAAAAGCAGAATAGCATGTTGTTAAACTTACGTGCAGTTCTACTAATGGTTCGCCGCAATTCTTAAAGTATATCCTATCATGGAATGTATTTGGCTGCAGATTTTTGACTCACATCATCAAATTTCGCATTTTTAATTGCTTGCAGGAAGCGTATGCGATTAGTTGCTGAGTTTTTGTACAGTACTTTTTCTAGCTGATATAGCCACTCGGGTCGGTTTTGGTAACCCGTTTTTGAATAATATCCCATGGCGAATTCGATATTTTTTATATTAATGTTTTGCGGAGAGTAAATACGGACATGGTTGACAACCGATTTGGAAAATAGGCGAGAATAAAAACCTTTCCATAGTAAATAATGAGTTGAGCCAAATTGTCTTTTTAATATTATTTTCTCTTTACTGACCCAGCCACTATAGCCTCCCATCGATTTATAAACAGATATTAATGTGCCAAGGCTATAGTCCAGTTTAACCATTAGCAGCGCGGTCATAATGGTTCGTTTGTATTTGTTTAGGCGTATGCAATCTAAACCTGAAGGCTGATAACTAAACATTTTCGTTTGCAAGTTAGTCGAAATCTCTGGTTGATGAAGGTCCTTAATGATTGGTTGAGAATGCATAGAATGAGGAAAGTTTAGAGCGAAATCAATACCGTTTGTGTAGACAAATTTTAATGTCTTGAAGTAGTGCATAGCAATAATAGCGGTGCCGTCACGGGCGATCAGAATAAAGCCTGGTGAGGTTGCATACTTTCGTACACTTTTATGATAATTAAAAACCACTAATGTCACATAGCGTTTTTTGGGAATTGGAATGTAGATTTTTTGCCAGCGTAAGAGCCATGTCTCAGGAAATGTATAGCGGCGCGGTCTTTTGCTATAGGTAATTTGAAGGTTAGGGTGTGTCAGTTCTTTTTTGATTATCTGGCATTTTGTGTGTAGCGGTTGAAATGTAATATCACCCTTATTTGTCTTTGCACTAAATCCTATGGCACTTAAGCCAAGAAGCAGTATAGTCGTCGTTAACAAAAGCAGTCTGATCCGTTTTATAGTCTTTATCCTTGCCATTATTCTTGACCCTTGATACCGACTAAGCCGGTTTATTATTGAGTGCGTGCTTCATTTTATCAGAGCTAGTTCGTCAAGTGTGGTGATGCCGTAAGAGAGTGTCATTAATATTTACAATTCCCTGGGGAGCCTCTGATCAATTCATGATTACGATTTTACTGTTCTTAAATATTAGTGGCGACGTTGAAAATCTTGGCAATAGCCGTGCTATTAGCTGCAATCTTCGCCTTGCCACTGATATTTAAGAACAGCAATCTCATTAACCAGAATTAATCAGAGGCTCCCTAGATCTTTTTGGTCCAGTCTGCGTTATTAGTTCTTAAGGAAATAGTGTTACGCTAGGCCATGCTGTAATATCGTGAAGCTATAGTCATTAGGCATTTTCATGTGTCACGAATAGGCTGGCAATGAGTGCATAAGGATAATGTAACTTTCTTTGATTTATAAGTGCTCATGTTAACAAAGAGTCAATTAAGTCTTGAGTTGTAAAACAGTACTTTTTGCGTAGAATTAGCACTATCCAGCTTTCTGGGCCTATGATTACTGTATTCCTGGAAAATCACAAAATAATTAATGAGTACAATAACTTAAGATCCTTCCATTTAATTAGGTCTAAGCTAAAGACAGTCCAAAGAGACCATTTTTAGTTAAGTAATGGCGAATTAAGCGGTTGTTCCTTAGTTATTCTCTCAACAATAGAGTATTTAAGAAAATTTGCTTGCAGATAATTAAGAGGTGTTACGAATGTTTAGACAATGGAAATTCCTGAAAACAGCGCTTATTGCGTTTATGGGAATGATGAGTTTTTCACAACTACAAGCAGCAAATGTTGTGAAGGAAGAAATTAATTTTCTACGTGAGGATGGTCGGTCTTATATAAACTATACATCGCTACGTTCGCGTAAATCGGCTTATAGTGTTTGGTTCGGTAAGACTTCTAACCTTGATCGTTATCTTTATATTAACCCTAATAATTATCAGTGGGATACGCGCAGTAACCGTCGATTTAATGTGCTAAAGTTTCTTAGCGGCAGCTACGCATTAATGAACTTTGGAACGTTAAAGCGTAATTTACTTTCGGTTAGTCCTCATGGTACTTATCGCTATACCAATTGGGATGGTCGTACTAAGTCTCGTGATGGACATTACGGTATCTGGAATGCTCCGGGGAGTTTTCAACAACTTGCAGTCACTTGGGTAATGCCCGCTAATTTTGAGATCGTGAGTTATCGTGCAAACCGCCCAGGAAAATGGGTAAAGCGCGGTAATACAATTTCATTTTTTGCACATAATGTGAATGATGTCGTTTACACGATAGAATACCGCCCTGCTGGATTTGCCACTTACCGTGCCTTTCGAAAAGTATTTGGTTCACGCGGTCAGGTGGATGTAGTGTTAGATGGCAGAGGTGTTAGGTTATTGTTGTCTGAAACAATATTATTTCCATCAGGTGAAGCCCGTTTGTCTGCTGGTGGAAAGCGTGTACTTCAAAGTATTTTACATGTATTGCGTAATCACAGCGAGAATAGAATCATTGTCGAAGGCCATACAGATGATATTCCAATTAGAGGAAAACTAAAGCTACGGTTTAGAAATAATTGGTCTTTATCATCAGCACGTTCATTAGCAGTACTTAATTTTATGCTCGACACAGGAATGCGTGGCGAACGCCTTGAATCGAGAGCCTATGGACGCCATCGGCCTATTGCTGAAAACTCAACGCCAGAAGGAAGAGCGCGTAATCGTCGTATTGAGTTGATCCTGGAAGCGCGAACGCCTGGTCGATTTAATGCCCATAGAGTAGAACTGAATCCGAACAGAGTAGTTCCGAACAGAGCAGTTCCGAACAGAGCAGTTCCACACAGTGGCGGATCTCATCAGCACAAACATTGAGTAAGCTAACGTGAATGAATAGCTTGTCTATCAGAATAGAGCCTATTCTGGTTTGACAGGCTATTTTTTATTGAGGGGTCAGAAAATAAAATTTAGCGCTCAAATGTCGATTACGGTCATATGATATAACGTAGTGAATTTACGTGAGGGCCGCCTATACAGCAAGCTCGTGATAATGAGAATACTGATTAAGTCGCTATAGTGATAAGAGTTATTTAAATATCAAGGGTGCTGCTGCTAAAAAATGTCACCAATGTCTGAGTTATCAGAGACTTTTCCATTTAGGATTAGCGATTATTGACCGGCCACCTTGTTGTCTCCATTTTCGAAGGCTCATCAAATATTGTCACAGGCAGTGACTAATAATATCCTGAATTTCATCTTCCTTTTGTTCGATATCATAAACTAGCTTAAATTGTACAATAGCGCGTTCCAGGTTTTGTTCCGGATAGTCAACTTTGAAATATTTGTTCCTGCCGAGATAATCGGTTAAGAAGCGTAGGCCAAGCTCAAGTGGTAACAATCGAATAGCAGGATAAATGTATGGGTAATCCTGCAGAGTCATAAAATTACGTGCTTCATCCAGCCATGCCCCCAGAGTCGCAGCACAAATTTCAAGATCAAAGCTAACACTATCTATGTCACGTGAATCCTCACCTGCTCGATTACAAAGAGAGCGCAAGCAGTCTCCAATATCATAGTGAATCAATCCAGGGGTGATAGTATCCAGGTCTATAAGCGATAATATTTCGTCGCCTGCTTGATTGAACAGGAAATTATTTAACTTGGGGTCACCGTGTATGACACGGGTGGTTAGTATCTTTTCATTGAGAGCATCTTGAAGCTTCGAACAACTATTAAGGCGTTGATTGGCAAACTCGATGCCATGTTCAAGCATGGGTGAACTTTTACGTGTCGATAAGGCGACAAGTGACTTCCTAAAGGCCTGTACATACGTGGGGGTCACGTGAAACCCTGGCAAAGTATCGTATATTCGCTTGAGTGGTAGATCATGCACCAGATTGTGAAATTGTCCAAGACACTTACCTGCCAACCGGGCTTGTTCCATGTTGGCAACAGTATTATAGCTTCTGCTGTTTTCAATAAAGCTCATTGCTCGCCAATATTCCTTGTCCTCGTCAATATAGCAATCAAGATTGTCTTGCGTGCTAACGATATGAGGAAACTGTAATGGCTGAGAGCTCTGTGTATTTTTTTTTGAGTTGATAAACTCAAGCAAGACACGAAGATTTTCCATCACCTTTGCAGGCTCATGGAAAACAGTGTTATTGAGTTTTTGAAGTATAAATCTATATTCTTTAGAGTCGGCCTGAGGGCGGCAAACGACTAAAAAAGTGTCATTAATCACCCCTTGTCCAAACTCTGTAACCTCTAGTATCGCCCCTTCTGGTGCGAACTTAGCGGCGATCATATGTTCAGCATTCATTCATATTAACCTGTTAAACTAGTTCTATTATGGAAACAGTATATAACCTGTTTGCATAACTAATTGATATTTATCGTTATTGTATATTAATCCAGAATTTTTTCATTGCGGTTTAGTCCGAAATATCGATTCAGAAGTTTATAAAGTGATCAAAATTAAGGTAAAATATAGCCCGTAGACGGTAAAATACAATCCGGAAGATGATAATACACTAATTTATACAGCTGGAATTAGCTTGTTTTCACAAGCGATAATATAAAAATGACTTATTCTAAAACTAGCATAAACTTACCCAAAAAACCTTATAAAATTCTAAGGCTGTTAGGGATTATAGTGCTATTTGTTCTATTGTCTGCTTGTACGACAACGCAAATTAAGGTGCCAACTCAGCCTATTGTTAATGCTCCATTACCGGTAGCGAAACTCCAGAAATCACATTTAGAACATTCAGTGATTAGGCAAACTGACAAAAATCCAGCTAAAACGGGTTTTCATTTTATAGCGACAGGTGTCAATGCCTTTTCAGCATTGACGGGGCTTATTAGCTCTGCTGAACGCACCATTGATCTACAGTCATTTATATATCACGACGACCGTACTGGTCGTTTGCTTGCTTACAAACTATTGCAAGCAGCAGATCGCGGCGTGAATGTACGAATACTACTTGATGATTTTTTTTCCTCAAGCAAGATTTCATTGCTCGCGACTTTGAATGCACATCGTAATATTGAAGTACGATTCTTTAACCCCGTTTCAACCTTACGTTGGGCCAGGCCGCTGGCGCTAATTGCCCGATTTCGAAAAGTTACACGGAGAATGCATAATAAAGCTTTTATAGTCGACGGGCGAGTAGCAATAGTCGGCGGACGCAATGTAGGAGATGTGTATTATGCAATGCGAGGAGATTATCAATTTACTGACTTAGATGTTCTTAGTATAGGGCCTGTTGTACCCAGTATTTTGACAAGTTTTAATACTTTCTGGAATAGTCGTTGGGCCATCACTGCCAGGTCTTACGGAAGTTTTGATAGGACTTCTAGTGGTAGTTTCCTTGTGCAGAAAAAGTTAAAGCAGTTACGGGCAAACGCTGCAACTCTACGTTACTCAAAATTTATGCGTGCCGTTAAAAAGTCTGGCATTATTCGTCAACTGCGTAAGGGTAAGTTACCGTTATTGTGGTCGAGTTCAGAGTTGATTTATGATCCTCCAGTGAAGGTTCGAGGTCGACGAAAAGATAGAAAAAAGTATCTGATGAGTCAAATAATGCCGCATTTGGCACAAGCTAAATCTGAAGTATTAATTATAACCCCCTATTTTGTACCTCGTCGTTCCGGATTGCGTTGGATAAAGCGGCTTAGAAAAAAGGGAGTCAGGGTGATAGTCTTAACTAACTCGTATGCCTCAAATGATGTTCCTTTCGCTTACATAGGGTATGAGCGCTATCGGCGTAAATTGGTTAAAATGGGCGTTGAATTGTATGAGTTCAAGCCAACGGCAGAAAGTACAAGACGTAAATCTTATGCTTGGTTAAAAACTATTCCCAAGGCAGGGCTGCATACGAAACTAATTATTATTGATGGCGAAAAAATGATAATAGGCTCTCCCAATATCAACCCACGGTCAAGGAATCTGGATACCGAAATTGCGATTTTGGTTAATAATCCTGATATTGCAGATCGCATGAGTATTTTGTTTGGTAACTTAATTAAGCCAGTGAACAGTTATCGTGTTGTGTTGCGAAAAAGTCTTATTGATTGGACTGAAGCTGATGATCCTGAAGTTAGCGAAGAAGAGCAGCAATTAGTATGGAAAACAAATAAGAAAGGAAAGCAGGTGCAATACCGACAAGAGCCTAATACGGGCTTATTGGAACACTTGGGTATATTGTTTATCGGCTTATTGCCTATAGAGGGCTTACTTTGATTGTTCGTTAAAATAGTGGCGATCAAGTTCATTGATTCGAACAGGATCGCCACAGAGTGTAGCTAAGTACTAAACCGGCAAGAACATCGCTACAGATAATACTATTATTATCGTTATTTCCTAAAATTCAGTATCAAGGAGATTTTACATTCGTAAAATTAACTTACTCCTAAGTCTACAGTTATCCAGGCTAACTTCTCTTAAGCATGACAGCGCCGAAGATCTTTAATGAACTGCAATGCAAAGTGGTCACCTATAAATTAGCGACCGTAGTCGTAATTTCTTTAAGATTATAATTGACTGTTAGATTTATGTTTTAGCTTGCTAATGATAGTTTGTAGAGATTAGTGGTGAGTTGCCTTTTGCTTACGATGTAAATAGAGTGTTTTGAGTAGCCAGCTAGCCGTAGATTGAGGTTTTGTATTGCCGCAAATTAACATATAGGGGCGCCCGGTAAAAGAACTGCGAGTGGCAGCATAGGCAATAAACTGCTCAGTAGTCTTAATTTTTTTGCTAACATAATTGTATTTCCGTCGAATATGCTTTTCCGCATCTTCACCGCTGTGTAGGCTGCCGTTCCGCTTTAATTGGCAAGTAGTGTGTTTAATTGTGGACAATAAGAATGAAATTTCGTTTGACATGATACTGTCATGTTTTCCAGATGCTGAAAGGGTGAAGGGGAATACTAATAAAATTAGAGCGAGTAATTTCCGATTAGATTGAACTATAGATAAACTCATTAGGCTTCTCGTCTGATGTAAATTTTCGTAGTACTATTGTGAATATTTTATTATTTTGTGTCGTAAGACAATGTTACATCATATTGTGCCATATTCCATTAACCCGTTAATGGTTTGAGAGTTTGATTGCAAATTTATACTCTAATGGCTTTGATGATTCATCCTCAGTTCAGCGAGCCCGGGTTACTATTAAACTTAATCTAATGAGCAGGTTCTGGACAAGCCTGATTGTTAGGTACCCACTTGTTGGGTAGGCGACGTAGCTTGTAAGGTATTCATTGGCGCCTTGCAGCTTGCGTCGTTTTTTGTTGCTTTGTATCCACACCGTTTGCCTTTATACTGCAGTTGTCAGTTATTCTATTTCGTTGTAAAGATAAGAAAAAGGCCTCCCATGAATTATACAAATCCATTTAATTTTTTTACGGACTGGTACGCTAAAGCCCGCGAGAGTTCGATTGATAAGCCGAATGCCATGGTGCTATCGACACTCGCTAGTGATAATATGCCGACTTCCCGTGTTGTCTTGCTTAGTTCATTTGATTCAGACGGGTTTATTTTTCATACTAATTATGGTAGTCAAAAAGCCGATCAATTAAAACTGAATGCAAGCGCAAGTTTACTATTTTGGTGGGATGAGCTTGGATATCAAATTAGAATTCAAGGGCAGGTGCGGAAAACCTCGGCGCTAGAGTCTGATGAATATTTTGCAGGCCGTCCTCGAGGTAGTCAGATTGGTGCGTGGGCATCAAGGCAAAGTGTTCCTGTAAGTGATCGAGAAAAGCTGGAGCAGGAAGTCACAAAGTACACGCGAAAATTTGAAGGAGGCGACGTTGTACGACCAGAATTTTGGGGAGGGTACCAATTAAAACCGAATTTTTTTGAATTCTGGATCAATCGTGAAAGTCGTCTGCATGACCGTATTGAGTTTCAATTGAAAAATAACGAATGGCATAAAGCTCTATTAGCCCCTTAGTGGTCTTTGAAAATTAGTTAGAATTCATTTCCATAAGAGTCGAGTGGGTACTGATCGTTTTGGTGATGATCGTGATTGTGCCCATTATTGTAATTAGGGTAGCTGTCTTCATTGTCTGAATATCCATCGTAGGGGTCTTGAGGATAATCGTTTCGAGTATCTCGGTTACTCAAGTCACGATTAGAATAGTCATTATTACGTTCATAAAGTCCGTTGTTACCTTCATTGAGCCCATTGTTATGGGTTTTTGATGGCTGACTTTCGAAAAACTCTCTGTTACTATTGCTTCGATTGGCAGGTCTTCCAGGTCTAAAAGGATCTGAGTTTCTATTACGTGATGGCATTCTTTGTCTTGGGTCCTGGCGATTAGTTTTTGCGAAAGCGTACTGAGGCTTGCTAACAAACTTTAATTTTCCTGCCAGGCGTACCATTTGTTTCATGCCCTTGCTTGACTCAGAGTCAGCAAATACGTGAATATAATATTTTCTGCCACTAACATTTTTATTAGACCATGGGAGCTGGCGCGAAGCTTTAACCATGCGTCGCTTAAGGCTGGCTGCTTTTTTAAGTTTGTGCCAATTAATTAGCTTCCCTAATAATTTACTGTTAATAGTATGTTGGCTAAAATCGTAGTCACCAAAATGTGAGTGGTAAGGTGAAGGTTTATTGCCAATGTAAATGGCTAGGCTGACTTGTGGTTTACCCAGTGGTACAAGCTTACGGATAATATGTATGCGTGCGTTGTTTTGTTTTTTTGACGAGATAACAAAGCCTTTAGGGAGTCGGATCTTAAAGAAGTGAGGCTTTTGTTTTGAGCCCAGGTATACGGTGCCAGGACCTTTGCGCAACTTACTTTCACCCGATTTAATGGTGGAAAGTAATTTCTTTGCTAACCTAATAGACTTTAGTGGTCTGCTGGTTGCACTCGCATTCATAAAGATGTCAATGGATTGAAGGGTACCGTCTCGATTAACAAAAAACAGTGTACGAATGAGGGCTATGCCTTTAACCAGTATTAGTTTTGACGGAATGAGCTCATAACGGTGCCGATCAAGTTGAGCAATTTTATACTGCAATCCAACCTTTTGAGGGTAGCTGTATATCAGCTTTGCCAGATTGCCTTGTAAATTTCCGGTACGTCTTGCAAATAACTCAGTGGCGACAATGCGTAACTGTTTACCGTTTTTATTGTATTCGAGAACTGTTTGATCTTTAAAGAGGTTCTTTTCAGACTGAAGATCGATGGTGATTTCTTCGCGGCGCAGAGTAGAGGGAGCTAGAATGCTTAAGCGTCCATTGAGTAAGCTTGAGTGTTTAGTGCCCATCGCTGAGTCATAAAATCCTGCGTACAGATTGCTGCTGATTAACACCAGACTAGTTGCCACTAAACTAAAAATCGAAAATTTGTGCTTGAAGTTGGACATTTTTTTATTAACCTGGTTTGAGAGTCTTGCCGGGTCAATAGGAGGCCCGCACTATAGTATACACTCAGTTATTGGATTTTTTGTTATAGCTCATGTTAATCATTACGAATAGTAAGGTGCTTCGCTTTTACTATCGTTGAATCCATAGTAGATGAATCAGTCTGAATATAGCCTGAACTAGCTGTCGTATCTTACAATAAGTCATGAAGATAATAGGAATACATTTTTTAAATGCTTATTCATAAAATATAGCGCGTAGCAGGCATTGAGGTAGAAATACCTGATTTATTAGAGAAGAGAGGAAATCTGTTCAAATGGGCCGTTTATGTCGGATTGGTCAACTTCCGGGGACTGGATACTTGACTAAACGCTTATTTTTATGAGAAAAATAGGTCCGAATTTCATATACTAGTCATTACTGCTGTTTCGTGGTCAGGCAAGATATGCTTGTTGGACTTAAAACTTATAATAATGAGGAAATTCATTGATGGCTGCCAAAAAGAAAAAAGCAACAGCAAAGAAAAAAGCGATCACCAAAAAAGTTGCTACCAAGAAAGCTGCGGCGAAGAAAACGAGTTCTAAAAAAGTAAGCTCTAAAAAGACAGTAACGAAAAAGGCTGTTGCAAAAAAAACCACTACTAAAAAAGTGGCAAAAAAAGTTGCCTCTAAATCAGGCGCTCAAAAGAGCTCAGAAAAGAAGGTCAACGATAAGGCGAGTGATAAAAATGTGAGCGCAGAGTCTCAGCCTGATTTGAATCAAAGTCAGGCAGCTAAAGGTCATATTGAGCCACATAACTTGGCTAAAAAAGTGCCGGAGACTCCAGTGATTGAGCCTGTCAAAATTCCCTCACACCCAGCGAAGCAGGGATTTTTTGCCAGAAATTTAGTGGTTGAAGAGGATGATGAGCCATTTGAGGTTGATGAGGAAACGGGAATTCAGGTTAACTTCGTTTCAGAAAAGAAGCGTAGTGATAATGATATTGTCAAACATGTAGCAGAAGCCTTTGAACAAATAGGGCGCACGGCCGCAGTGGCAAGTATTAAAGAACTTCGCAAAATGGAGCAAAGCAAGCAGTTTAAGGAGTTGTTTGGTTGGGATTTACCGACAGAGTTGGCGGCTTGGATAGAGCATGGCCTACCTGAATATGCCATGTGTAGTTGGGATGTTGAAAATTTTGACCTCGATGAGCTTTTAGAGCTTGAATCTGAAGATGAATATACCGAATTTTTCCAAGATGTAGATCAATCTCTTCTTCTATTTATGGGGTTGTTTCCCGTGGGGCAGCATGCGAGTGGTGATGAGATTTACCTGGATATCGGCGCATTCGGAAATGGTTTTGTCAGTGTAGTGGCAATCAACAATGAAGCATTAAGCGACCATGTTGAAAGCACCTCTTTAAGTTTATTTGCTCTCAAAATGAAGGTTGATAATCTTTTGCAAATTGCAGAGGACTTTGATCAGATGTTTAAGGAAGGCGAGGGGCAAGACTGGTTAAAAGAATATGGTGTGAGCAGTCGTGAAGAGTTAGGCAAAACCATTACTACCACTAACAATATTATTGGCGATATGAAAACGCGCTATAAGCTTACCATCACTTCTGATATAGAGCATCGTTATTCCACTCTGCTAAAGAGAATTGAGTGGATTCGTGAACTATTAATTGAGGAGCAATGCGAGCATTTTGCCGAAAAAATATCAGCTTCCCCTGATTGGTCAGTATGGAAAAAAGAGCGAAAAGTATTGAAGTCCAGTCCTCAGTCTTTGTTTTACTGGATGTTAGCACATTTCTTTTTTGATAACCCTAAAGCATGCCAGGAAACAATTAAAGTGGCGCGAAAATCTTCTTCCGCTGTATTACGGGGATTTGCTGATGCCATTGATCGGCTGTTAAAAAATCCTGGGATGGAGATGTTTGGTAATATCAAAGCGGCAAGGGTGGTTCGTCTAAAAGAATCGGTTATGCAGCACATTACCAAGGCGCATCGTGAATAAATTTCTTTATTTTTGTCAAAAGCATGAGGGATCTTGAAGTAAGTTGGCCTGAATATGGTCTTTTATGTCTAAAATGAACTGCTGGAAAATATTTTCGAGTGGTTCATAGAGCCTTTGTAATTCCTCTGCTGCATCTTCCATAGGATTATCGTGTGATAGTCTTTGACCTATATTTTTAAATGCAATCCCTAAATTTTTAAGTTTTCCATAAGAGCATAACCAGTTGTAACGGGACATAGATGCTGAGGCAAGCTTTGCAGTTTCTGGCATATGCATAACATTCTCTCTTAGTGCTTTGTAAACAGAGAGGCTAAACTCTGGCAAGGGTTGTGGGTGGTATGTTTCCCAGTCACACGCTAGAAAGTGATCCAGGCTCATGTCAATAATAATGCCCGCATAGCGTCGATATGTTTTGTTAAATAAGCGTTTAGCATCAAGAATTAAAGTATGGTGGTCAGTAAAGCTATCGATGGTGCGATGCAGTGCTATACCACGACTGACTTCACTAGGGTAATGGTATTGCTCAATATTACCTTTGACAAAATCTCCCAGGAAATTACCCAGCAAAAGTTTTTCGCGATTAGGGGGTGATAAGTAAAAATGGCCAAGAAAGTTCATGTTTTTTTGTTACCTAACGTTAATTTACCTTTCTGAAATACGGTTGTTGTTCAAACATTAATTGAACTTAATGGTCAATAATTATCTTCGCTGCCGTCAATTTCTGATAAGATACTCTTATAATGATATGAATCCTATAGGGCTCATATTGACAATAATAACTTTAATGAAGACGGATATAATAACTAAGCCGACGGACCGGATCAAACGTGGTATGAGCAATGAACTTTGTTAAAATATTTAAACCAGGTCGCGCCAGTATAGTTTTATTTCTATTGATAGGCATATACTTTCTATCACAGAAAGGTGAATATCAAGGCGATTACGATGGTACTATCCAGACACAAGCAGACAAAATTACTGTTGTGGGTTATCCATATATTTATTTTCGAACTTTATCGAGTGGGTCTTATACCTTCCACACGCGTAGTTTTCTAAAGAATCTGGCTGTTTACTATATTCTGGTTAGTTTGTTGCTGGCAGTTATTAAATATGCTGGTACCACTTATCGTTTGGGTGACCATCGGCAGAGAGTCATTTTCACTTCGTCAATTCTCTATTTGTTATTAGGCTTTGTTATTTTATTGAAGACTTTTGGTGGCCAGTGGTTAAATAAATATACTGAAAGAGAGAGCACTAAAACTATACAAATTTTATTGGCGCTTGGTGTTAATCCAAATAGCTTATCAGGTGATAGTAAAAAAACGCCTCTCATTATAGCTGCACGTAAAAATAATGTTGAACTAATCACCTTATTGCTCAAGAACGGTGCGGAGGTTGCTCATGTTAATACCTTTGGTCGCAGTGCCTTGCATGAGGCTGTGAGTGCGAATGCATTGCAAGTGGTAAAGCGGCTTATTAAAGCAGGTGCTAATATTCACGCGCTTGATGAAAATCAGTCGATGCCTATTCATCTTATTAAGGGTTATGAAATTGCACTATTACTATTGGACCGAGGCGCCCTTGCCAATGTCAAAAATGCAAAGTCATTAACCCCAATATTTTTTGCGCCGGATGATCGAACATTGAAATTATTGATCAGTCGTGGTGCAAAATTAAATGTTTCTACTAATGATGGTAGCACTCCTATCGCGTATGCAAGAAATCCAGAAGTAATACGCTATCTAATCAATAAGGGCGCCAATGTAAACTCTCGGAATAGCCATGGTGAAACCCCTTTACACCGCTTAATTAGTTTGAGTGCAGAAAAAAACAAAGACAGAAATGCAGTAATTAAGTTTTTAATTAAACGCGGTGCGAATGTTGACTTACGAGATTCACATGGTTGGTCACCATTACATTATTCAATTAGAGATTGTGATATTGATTCTGCGCAATTATTCTATGTTGCTTCAAGAGAAGTTCGCAGACAATTGGCGTACCGTCGCTTACGAGGTCAGTTATCTCTAGTAAGACGGGGTAATCTTAAGTGTTGGATTAAAGTGAAAACAGCTGCTGCGAAAATTAATAAAATTAGAATGATAAGGCGAACTAGAGCTATATCTCGAAAAGCGAGTAAGGCAATCGCCGCAGGGCGGAAAGCAAGGAAGCTGAGTAAAGATTTAGCGCGACAGCAGTCGGTTAAAAAGTCGCTTATTTTAAAGTCTGACCCGCGGAAAAAGAGGGCTATCAAGCCATTTGCCAACTCAACAGTACCTGTTCCTGGGAAAAAAATTGATGTTGGCCAAAATCAACCCGTGTTGCCAAAGAAGTCAATTCCTCGAAACATACCTGCTGCGGGTGATTTACCAAAAAAGATAAAAAAGA
>VAOX01004549.1_pt1 | contig 27485 bp, 28 predicted proteins | sample 3393891 | NCBI WGS metagenome assembly VAOX01 (sample SAMN08290429, study PRJNA428436) | hydrothermal vent metagenome | isolation source: Deep-sea hydrothermal vent chimney | place: Indian Ocean: Southwest Indian Ridge | depth 2822 m m
GAAATCCAAGAAATACAAGGTAAATTTTGGTAATCGGCAACTTACTTATTTGGAGCCTGAATATTTGGATTTCGATTATAAGTTATCCAAAGTCGAGTTTATTATCGACGGTGATCTTCGAAATATCGAAATGGGCACTCGAATAAACGTAAAAGATAGTTTTATGGTTAACCCTATTAGTGGTTATCGTGTGAATGTTATAGGCTATCGTAATAAACACTCTAGAAATGAAAGTGGTTTTTTAATTAAAAAATCTTACATTAATAAACGTTTTTCTTTGGATAAAACAGCTAATGTATTTAGAGTTGAATTTTATGAAGGGAAAAAATTTAGTGGTATGATTCTCGTTGAGTTTAAGAATACTTCTTATACTTCTCGAGAAACTCAAGTGCTGTTGAACCATATGTAGCTATGATTTAATTATGTTTAAAAAAATAAAACGCTCCATATTCAAGACGTCCTGGCTTTAGCTTTTTATAATTTGTAATCATAATTATGGTTTTTAAAATTTCAGGTTTTGAAATTGTTTGAACATTGAGTCCAATTGAAATAGGTTTTGGATCAGTGTCTTGTTCTGCTATGTCGATGTACTGTCTTACACCTTTTTCGGGATTCACCAGAATGATTGATTGTAATGTGCGTATTTTTGCATCCCAAGTAAGCGCAATATTATTTAATGTTCCTCTAAACTGTAAATGAACTTCAGTAGCCGAGGAACTAATTAATTTATAGTCCATTATTTTTTTTGTGTTTACTTCTTATCTCAAAATTAACAACGGATTGAATAATATCATCATAGGGATATTCTTCGATAGAATCAAAATCGTTAATGGCATTTTTCAATAATATTATTATATTATCGATATTGTTTTTTTCATCAGGGTTATCCGCATTTAGTGCACTTTGTAAACCCAGTAATCCACCAACTTGTATTTTGATTTCTTTTTTATGAGGTAACGGGCCATCGATTTTTGTTTGTTTTAATGCAAAACGTGCATGGTCGCGAAGTGTGGTGAGAAACAAAAGACATTTTTCTTTTGATTCCTGGTTATTGCATTTAACACCTTCTCGACTGGCAAGCAAAAATTTGATGGCATACTGACAAGAGCAGCGTTTAGCCGTTATCGATTTTTCAAAACAACAGCGATCTGGATTGAGTTGTTTGTAGGTAGAGCGAAAATAATCTTCATCCATAATATTAATTGGGCAATCGAAATAGCTATTTTTCCCATTCTTTTACAATTGAGGCTTCACGTTTCTCGGATAGTTTTTCTTCTGCATCGAGTTCGGTATCTGCAAATATGACTTTTATCGTAACATTAGTCTCCGCAGGTAATTCGCTTCGGGCTGTTTTAGCCATATTTTTTGCTTCTTTAAATACCTCGAAATGCGTCAGCAATTCAAGATTTTTAACAATGTCAGTAGGACCTGGTGAAACTTTATAGATGTAATAAGGCATAATATAAATAAGTCTAGTTTAATTTAAAGGGGTATTTTATTATTCTCTTTAACGATATTCAAGATGAATATAGTGTTAAAATGGTTAATTTTTTGTGGGTTGCATATATGAGTAATTTGAGTAAATCCGTTCTAATTATAATGGAACGCGGCGGTTACCCTAACTTTTCTACTCTTATTAACCAAGCTGGCTATCAGGTCGCTATCGAGACTTCGATGCGAAAAGCCATGGGCCAATTAAAAAAAAATACGCCGAATGTGGTTATTGCCGAATTTAACTTCCAAACGGATTTTCGCGATCGAAGCAGTAATTTAGAATCTCTTATGGCGACATTGCAACGATTTCCGAATGTTAAAGTTATTGTGTTTTATGAAAAGGAACATTTAGCGCACTTTAAGCACTTACAAGAATGTTATGATTTTCATTGTGCTTTGGATTTCCCGATTTCAGAGGAAAAGTTAGAGGCCTGTTTATTAACCATCACATAGTGCTGAATATTAGGCATCCATATCGGGAATTAACTTACTTTCAATAAGGACTATATTGTCCTTTAAAATAAGTTTTCGTTTCTTGAGTCTTTTTAATAGAATTTGGTCAAAATTAGCACCTTGCGCTAAATTCGTAATGACATCATCTAAATCTCGATGTTCTAATGTCAAAGCATGTAATCGTTCTTTTAGTAGTGCTGTTTCATCATTGTTTAGCATGGTTTAAATAATAGCGTTAGTTGAAAAAATGGTGTTAATATTACTTACTTTTGACTGTATTTAGTGAGAACCACTATGTCTGTAAGTATAGATTAGCATTAATTTATAACCCAATATTGTGGATATGATAAGATATCATAACATAAGGGTTAGTTAATATTTGAAATAGAAGAAAATAGTAAAGGTCGTGTGTTTTATTGCATATTTGAACCTTATAATACTATTTTCTTACGTTATTGGTGTAGATAGAGATGTTGGATATTGATACAAGTGAACGAGTTGATTTAACCGTCAATGTGATGACCGAGTTGGATGCTTGGGGATTAACTGCTGATGAATTAGTTCAAGTGCTACAGTTACCAGAAGGAATTCCAAAACGAACGTTTCGAAAGTATCGTGAGAATACTTCCTTTCCTGTAGATGATGCGCTTAATAGTCGTTTAGAACATTTAATTGGGATAATAAACGCATTAAGAACCAGCTACCCGCATAATAAAAATATGGGATCGTTTTGGATGAAGCAGAGTAATAAACGTTTCGGAAATATATCCCCGGTCGCGTTTATTCGAGCTGAGGGGTTAACTGCTTTAATCGCTATACGCAAGCATCTTGATTGTTCTTATATGCCTGATTAACTGTTTAATCTTTTGATTTGTCACTTTTTTTCATAATACTATCGAGTTTTACTACCACTGAGCTCTTTGGCTCATCGACAAAATGAGGGCGCATTTTTAACTCTCGACCGGATGTTGTGGCTAGCTCAGATTCTCGAGCGGTAATTAATGCAAGGCAGTCTCGAATTCCCATAACGGTGTTTTCAGATAGAGGGTGTTTTAAGCCCGGCTGAATGTGTGTATCACGCGCAACGTCAGTCAATACACGTTTCATGATACGTAAAATCTTTTCTTCGGTGGTTACTTCAATTTTATCCATTATTACTTTCTCGTCGCTAACTAATGTCGGTATTTTGCCACAATTAAGCCGATATTGATATTTTAAAGATCTTGGTGAGTTAATATAAATATCATAAAGCGCTTGTTATTTATTCACAATGGCTATACTTAATCATGAAGACATGTTTAGTACATTATTAATTGACTCCCGCAATGTCAGTCTGACCTGTCTTTAAATTTAGTAAGTTATTGATTTTAAAAGATGTGTGTTTGATTTAGTGTTATTTTTAGTTCATTAATAATATTGAGTTTAAGGAGAGAGTGATGACAGATATGTTGAATTATATACGTGATGGTGAAGCTTATGAAAAAGATCCAAATGGTAATTTAGCGGAGTTAGACCCTTGGTCAGAAAGCATTGCTGAAGGATTTGCAAAACATGAAAATATTAAATTAACAGCCGAACATTGGGATGTTATCCATTTCATACGAAACTACTATAAGTTATGTGGTTCTGTGCAAAATGCCCGCGCATTAACGAAAGTGCTTGAAAAACAATATGTAAAAGAAGGTGGAATTAAAAAACTGTACAAGCTATTCCCTCACGGGCCGGTGACTCAAGCAAGTAAAATTGCTGGTTTACCTGTTCCATCTGCAAGTTGTGATCCCAGCTTTGGTTATATACACTAAAATATTTAATAACTTAAATAATTTAGGGATCTAGATGGTTTTAATCAATACGGATTTTACCCAAGATGATAAGTGCGCATTTTATAGTACACTTATTTCAGAACATTATAGTTGCTCGAATGCAACAAATGTTGTTCGACGTGGTGGTAGCGAAGTTTCATGTTGTAATATAGACGCTTCAAAAAAGTGCGATTATGTATACAATAAATTGAAAAAAAATGCCATTACTGCTTTTGATGTCGTTGATGATGATTTATTAAATATGCCCCATGGTGTTATGGTTAAAATTCAGCATGGTGGTTTATTGGGAATAAATAAACTGCTTAATGAGCAGGATGACAAAATAACAGATATTTCAAAATTAATATCGGATAGTGAAATAAAATTTAAAACTCTTGATGATATCCCCTATGAATCAACGATTGATTTTATAACGTCGTATAAAGTTCGAAAACGTAGAAAATAAGTTATTTGTCAGGCTGGCACATAATCGATCTGAATACGATTAGTTTTATACAGTACACTAATCTTCTTAAGCAATCGATCAACCGTATTTTTTCCTGCTGATAGATAATAATACGTTTTATCAGCCTCTGATAACTCAATATGAAAATTATTTAATAATTCTTGAATAATTAAATCTTGATTGTCTTTATCGAAATCATAATATTGTTGGTTATCTATATTGACCTCGACATGAATAGGTATATATCGAAAGTTATCAAGTGCGTCTTGCCAAGATCGGCATAGATTATGGTGGTAATGTTGTTTATTGTGTGTCGATATTAGATAAAGAGAAAAATTTTCTTGATAGTCGAGCGAGATTGCATGCTCAATGAGACTTTTAATCGGTGCAAAGCCACTGTCAATAGCAACAAAAACGGTTGGGCTTTGTGGCGACTCTTGAAGCTTAAATTGCCCATAAGGGCCTTGTAGCTCAACGGTTGCTCCAGTTTGAGTATTATTTAGTAATTCTTGACTAAAGTCAGAATTGTTTTTGCTATTTATATGAAACTCCAAATTTCTATCGTCACATGGACAACTTGCAATGGGGTAACAGGCTTCAATATTATTGATACTTAGTTTTATATTTTGTCCTGCTAAAAATCGTAATGTATTTGTTCTGGGGGTTTGTAAATAAATTATTGAAGTATAATCGGATATTGGATTAATTTTTTTTAATCGAGTGTTAATTTCTTGGTATGGTATATCGATATCATTGGATGCTATATCAGCCTCCAGAACTAAATCTGTAGTAGCTGTACAGGTGCACATTAATATATAGTTCTGACTTTTTTGTGCATTGGTAAATATAAAGTCCTGATGTTTTAGGGCTTTTATTGTTCCTATTTTCAGTTTAGCACTACATTTTCCGCACTTACCATTTGTGCAACCATAGTTTATATTTAAGCCCTTATCTAAGGCGCTTTCTAAGATGCTGGTTGTACCGTCTAATATAAAAGAATTATTGCTGGGTAATAGGGTAATAGTATGACTCATAAATAAAGTATAGCGAAACTTTATAGGCTGTGTTTTAAAAAAAGGAATTTAATCATTATGATTAACAAAACAATGAACTTCATTACCTGAACCAATGAATTTAACATTATCAAAACTTATCATTGCTGCAACTGCAATACCGCGCCCATGTGGATCAAATGCCCTAGTAGGATCTACTTTTAAATATTGTTTATAATCAAACCCGATACCTTGATCTATAATGACTAATTTTATACTGGTTTTATCTTGGGTAAATTTTATGGTTGTAAATTTTTCTTTGTATTGTTCTTGTTTGAGACGTTTGTTTATTTCGTCTACCCAGGTACCGTCTTTAATGAGTTTGGTTTTTTCTGCGTAAGTTATTCCTAAATTACCATGTTCAACTGAGTTTATGAGTAACTCAGTTATACCCATGATAACTTTTACCGGAGTGGGATATAAGTTCGATATCATTTTAGATAAAGTATCGGCTTCTTCTAGTGTACGAAAACGAAATTCAACCTCGTTTATTAGTCTGCAAACCGTATCATACGATAGTGATGCATTATTTATTTCTTTTTGTTTTGCATAGTCCGAGATAGCGGCTTTAACCAAAGAAAGTAATACATCACCTTCAAATGGTTTTGTTAAGTAATAATAGGCTCCAGCATTGATGCCTTCAATAATATCGCTCTTGGACGAAGCAGCAGTTTGCATGATGATGGGGATGTATTTAACGTCTTTATCTTTCTTAATCTGAGTTAAAAATTCCATGCCATCCATAACCGGCATCATGCGATCTAATAAAATAACATCTATTATACTTTTATTTTCATTTAATACATTAATGCCAAGTTGACCATTTTCTGCGGTCAATATAGTATAAGATTCTTCCTCCAAATGTTCGCGTAATATTTCAACATTAAAAGGTTCATCGTCAATAATCAGTATGGTTTTGTTTGCACCCATTACTGATAGCTCTGATAAGTTATTATTTTATACATAAATATTGGGACGACTAATTCCTAATTTTAATTTATAGCAATCACTGTAAATAAAGTGAGTATTTGTTCTATCTTATATCGACAACTATAACGTTATCTTTATTTTGCTAAAAAAAATTATGTATTACATAATAACTTGAAGAATATAAGGTATATTATTTGGATGTATTTAATAATAATATTAAAAATATTATTATTAAAATTTAAATCTAAAGGACAATAAAATTGTAGAGTGTGACTTGTTTATTTTAATAAAACATTACTAATTATCTATAATTAGTTTCTATGTATTCTAGAACAATTTTTTGAAAGTCGTCAGCGATATGTTCACCTTTGAGGGTGACTGTTTTCTCACCATCGACATAAACCGGTGCAACTGGTTTTTCTCCAGTACCCGGTAAGCTAATACCAATATTTGCAAGCTTACTTTCACCTGGTCCATTAACCACACACCCCATCACCGCGATAGACATATTTTCAACGCCGGCGTATTGTTTTTTCCAGCTCGGCATTTGTGCTCTTATAAAACTTTGAATATCTTTTGCTAATTGCTGAAAATAACTACTGGTGGTTCGGCCACAACCCGGACAGGCTATGACTGTCGGTAAAAATGCCCTCAAACCCATGGACTGTAGGATTTCTTGGGCAACAGTTACTTCAGTGCAGCGATCGCCACCGGGTTCAGGGGTTAGTGATATTCTAATGGTATCGCCAATGCCTTCCTGGAGTAGTATGGATAGTGCGGCTGTGGATGCTACGATGCCTTTTGAACCCATGCCGGCTTCGGTTAATCCTAAGTGCAGTGGGTAGTCTGTTTGTGATGATAAGTTACGATAAACACGTATCAAATCCTGAACCCCGCTCATTTTACAGGACAATATAATTTTGTCGTGAGCAAGCCCAACCGATTCAGCAAATTTAGCACTGTCTAACGCCGATTGAATCATGGCCCGATCCATTAATTCAAAGCTTTCTAATGGGTTATTGTTTTTGTTATTTTCATCCATTAGTTTGGCCATTAATGCTTGATCCAGACTGCCCCAATTAACACCGATTCTAACGGGTTTATTATTTTCACATGCAATTTCAATCATTCTGGCAAATTGGCTATCACGCTTCTTTCCACGTCCAACATTACCGGGATTAATACGGTATTTAGACAGTGCCTGAGCGCATTCTGGAAATTGATCCAACAGTTTGTGGCCATTGAAATGAAAGTCTCCAATTAACGGTACGTTAATCCCCATTGCATCAAGATTATGTCGGCATTCAGCGACAGCAGCAGCAGCTTCAGCGCTATTGACTGTAATTCGAACCAGTTCTGAACCGGCTTTAGCAAGCTCCGCAACCTGTTGTGTGGTTGCTTTTACGTTGGCTGTATCGGTATTGGTCATCGATTGAACGACCACAGGTGCACCACCACCGACCGTTATATGATCGATTTTTACCGCCGTGCTAGCGCCGTGATTGGCCTTAGCGGTAGCTCGAACGGGGGAATTCACAATGATACTGGCGGATGTTTTGTCTACTATAGCCACGGGACTCGTTCCTAGCTGATTATTGTTAGATTATACCAGTTTGTGCAGCATTGAACCGCTGATCTTCACTGATTCCGATCGATTTTCTATTGATTTCAGTATTGCTGTTATTTGCTAATACTATTATAAAAAATGCGTTTAATTAGGCGGAATGGGGTGCAGTGCTTCTGGTATACTCACATCAAAATAGTTAATCAATAAAAGGATCGTGACATGAGCGCACCCGACGAGCACAACAAAACGCTGACTTTAGCTGAGCAAGCAGATCGCCACATACTTTATCAAGATGCTGTTCAATGCACGGAAACTGAAATTGAATTTTTTGATACTACGTATACGAAAATCAAGGGTAAAAAACCATTAGTTATGCGAGAAGATTTTTGTGGCACAGCGCTACTGTCTGTCGACTGGGCCAATAGTGATCCTAAGCGTGAATCAATTGGTGTTGATATTTGTGGTGATACCCTCGAGTGGGGCAAGCTTAATAACATTACTCCAGCTGGTGCCGATGTTGAACAACGTATTTCACTGTTTCAAGACGATGTTCGAGTAATCTCTGAGCCTAAAGCGGATATTACCTGTGCGTTAAATTTTAGCTATTGCATATTCAAAAAACGCGATGAGCTACGAAGCTATTTTGAAAGTGTTTTAAAAGGCCTTAATGACGACGGTATGCTTATTTTGGATATGTTTGGTGGTACCGAATGTCAGGATGAGTTAGAAGAAGAAACGGAAATGGAAGACTATCCTGCGACTTATGTCTGGGAACACGCGAACTTCAATCCAATAACAAATGATATCACCTGTCACATCCATTTTGATTTTGACGATGACTCTCGAATGGAAAAAGCCTTCACGTATAACTGGCGCCTTTGGTCATTACCCGAAATTACAGAATTATTAACTGAAGCTGGTTTTAGCAAAGTTAGAATTTATTGGGAAAAGTTTGAAGAAAGTGAAGATGATGAAGACGAGCTAGAAGGGACTGGTGAATATTACGAAGCGATTGAAGTTGAGAACCAGGAATCCTGGATGGTTTATATCGTCGCTGAAAAATAATAGTTGTAATAGATTAAACGGAAAGCCCTTTTTATAAGGGCTTTTTTATTACCTTAAATTCAGTTTTTTAGGATAGGGTGATACGGTGAGTCACGGTTTTTATCATGAGACACCATGCGGTATTCAGTAAATGCGGCTTTATCATCAAAATGCATAAAAGGATTGCCGTGTTTTTGCTGCGCCATACTACAAGTACTGGTCTCACCGTAATTGTGGCCAGGGCATATGGTGATGTCATCGGGTAACTCGTGGGCCATGTCTTTTAAAGTGTTATACATTACTTCAGGATCACCGCCACTCAAGTCACAGCGGCCACAGCCATACACAAATAGCGTATCGCCGGTAATGAGTTGCGAGCCAACGTGGTAACAAGCCGAACCCGGGGTATGGCCTGGAGTGTGTAAGATTTTAATTTCGGTATCGCCAAGCTGGATAGCATCACCGCCATGGTGCAATGTGGGTTTTTGAGTATCATTGCCCCAAAACTCAAACTCTGGTTTTAACAAGTGCAACTGTGCATCAAACTGGTTTAACACCTCATCGATGCCATTAATATGGTCATGGTGACTGTGGGTTAATAATATATCCGTTATGATCACGTCTTTGCTGTTGGCGAGTTTGATCATTTCTGGCACATCCCAAGCCGGATCAACAATGGCTGCTCGTTTACTGCCAGGATCAGTAATTAAGTAAACAAAATTTTCCATTGGCCCTAATTCTAGAACGTCTAATTCAAACGAGCCTTCGACATCAATACTGGTATCCATTCGTACAACCTTTATGACAAAAATATAATTAAACTTAAATAGCTACTGTTGATCTTTCAGATTTTAACACTGTAAAAAATAATTGAGATACCAACGATTATGTGGCCGGATTTAACCTACAAATCGAACAAACTTGAAAGATCAACTACTTCTAATATACTCCCATTTTAGTTTGAGTGTTACAATCAATTTTCAATTAATTGACTGGAATAATGATGACAAATCAAGTTGGGTTTTGGCAGCAACGTTGGGTAAATAATCAAACTGGGTTTCATGAAGCCCAGGTAAATGAATATTTAGAAAAACATCAAGCATTGTTAACTTTACCGGACGGGGGCTCAGTATTTTTACCGTTGTGTGGTAAATCTCAAGATATTATTTGGTTGTCGGAATTAGGTTTTAAGGTTATTGGAGTTGAGTGCAGTGAGTTAGCGGTGACTGCATTTTTTACTGAAAATAATCTTGAGCCAGTGGTCACTGAACAAGGTGATTTTAAAGTCTGGAAAACGACTAACATCACAATTTATTGTGGTGATTTTTATCAATTACAGGCTAGCTGGTTTGACACTGTTACTGCCATTTTTGATAGAGCCGCTTTAGTCGCACTGCCGCAAGAACAACGCACAATTTATGTCGAACAGCTTCAAAAATTATGTCCTCGTGCCACTATATTATTTGTATCATTAGAATACCCTCAAGCCGAAATGAGTGGCCCGCCGTTTGCGGTGGTTGAAGATGAAGTTCGGGAACTTTTTCATACTTCTTATAATATTAATCTTATAGAATCTAATGATATATTAGCTGAAAATGATAAGTTTAAAGAACGCGGCTTGAGCGCTTTAATAGAAAAGGTATTTTTGATAAGCCCTAACTAATCTTCCAAAGGAAGGTTAGAAGTCCTTAAACGATTAGAAGTCCTTAAAATGTAAAAGTTAACTAGAATGACAGGTTTTTACTGAGGTTAAATTGGGATAAATTAAAGTTTACTGCTATTGGTCGATAATTGTTCTATGACCGCTACTTTAATAATTAATAAGCCTCTTAATTCACTGCGTTACAAAATTACCTTTATTTTAGTACTCTATTTTGGTTTGTCATGGTCAAACCTATTCGCTGCTATTTATATTTACCAGTTGCCCGATGGCAGCCGAGTAATGACTGATCGTCCGAAATATGACGGGATTTATAAAAAATTACGAACCAGTAACACCATGGCGGGTTTAGGGCAAATTATTACGGGTCGTTATAAGGCTAAAGATACCCACGTTAATCGCTTACGTTACTCGCCGTTGATTAAGCAATTAGCAGCGGAGTATGATGTGGATGCAGCATTAGTTAAAGCCGTGGTGCATGCTGAATCGTATTTCAATCCGAATGCCACTTCAAATAAAGGTGCCTCTGGTTTAATGCAATTAATGCCAACCACTGCCGCATTGTATGGTATTTCTGATTTATATAACCCGTCCAAAAATATCGAAGCCGGTGTGCGTCATTTACGGTATCTATTAAATAAATATCAACATAGTTTGTCATTTGCAATTGCGGCGTATAATGCTGGAGAGACGGCTGTGTCACGTTACAAAGGTATTCCGCCTTATACTGAAACGCAACAATATGTCAAAAAAGTTCTACGCTATCATTCTTATTACAGTCGTTGGCCTTAGATTTCACTGTAATAAAATTAAATCAATTTAACGGTTCAATTAACTCTTCAGAATCATTTTTGGGGGTATTGACGTTTTTACTTACCGCATGATACCGCATCACACTATAATCCGACTGCTCGAGTAATGATTGCATCATTTCAGAATGAGAACTTGATTGTTTGGTCGTCAGCCAGTCACGTTGCTGTTCTGGATTAATGATGACTGGCATTCGAGCATGAATCTTGGTCATAAACGAATTTGCTTCGGTGGTGATGATACTGCACGATTGCACCGAACTTGATTGATCCGGCGATAGCCACTGATCCCAAATTCCAGCAAAGGTAAAAATGCCACGATCTTTACGACTAATATAATAGGGTTGCTTAGTATTGGCATGGTTTTGCCATTCGTAAAATCCATCAGCAATAATTAAACAGCGTTGTTGTTTAAAGGGGATTCGAAAAGCCGGTTTGCTGGCAATGGTATCAGAGCGCGCATTATTCATCATAAACCGATTATCGATACCCTTTGACCAAGAAGGAACTAATCCCCATCGAAGTGGATGACATTCTAGGTGATTTTCATTATTGTAGCGTAAGCTTAATATTGTTGAACTTGGTGGGATGTTATATTTTAATGCAAATTTATCGAGTGATTTGATTGCAAAGCTGTAGTCAAAATGGGACTCAAAATAGTCCATTATTTCTTGAGGTTGTTTTCCGAGGGTAAATCGCCCGCACATATTACCAATGCTCTTGTTTTGAATCAGATAGGTAGAATTCAATCATGATTAATGCTGAATATCCAGTATTGAATTATAAAAATAGTCTGTTTGGTCGTTTATTATGATTATTCATATCGACATGGATGCGTTTTATGCATCGGTTGAGATACGTGAAAATCCGGCATTGCGGGATCGCCCAGTGGTGGTTGGTGGTGCGGCTACCAGTCGAAGCGTGGTGTCAGCAGCGAGCTATGCTGCGAGGCGTTTTGGTATCCACAGTGCTATGCCGATGGCGGCCGCTAAGCGTGCTTGTCCTCAACTGATAATCGTTCCGGTCAATATGGCTTTGTATATTGAAGTGTCACATCAAATTCAGGAAATATTTGGTCGTTATACGCCTCAAATTGAACCGTTATCATTGGATGAGGCATTTCTTGATGTGACGGCGAGTAGACGCTTGTTTGGCTCGCCGATTGAAATAGCAAGTAAAATAAAAAATTCAATTTTAGACGAACTGGATTTAGTCGCATCCGTTGGAGTAGCACCGAATAAATTCTTAGCCAAAATGGCATCCGATGAAAATAAACCTGACGGCTTTAAGGTGGTTCATGAGGATAAGATACACGAGTTTCTTGACCCTATGCCCGTGACCCGGTTATGGGGAGTAGGTAAGGCGACTGCTGGGCGCTTAGAGCGTTTTGGTATTACCAAGGTGAAACAATTAAGAAAGCAAGCAGAAATATTTATGTTGGAACAATTTGGTAAACAAGGTCTTCACCTTATGCAATTAGCCAATGGTATTGATCAGCGTCGTGTTAAAACAGAACATCAAGCAAAATCAATATCGCATGAAACGACCTTTGCAACGGATATTTATGATGAGCAGGTTCTTAAATCGGTGTTATTGGGTTTAACTGAACAAGTTGCATATCGATTACGCGCTAAAAATATAGAAGGGCGAACCGTACAGTTAAAACTTCGAAATGCCGATTTTAATACCATTACACGTTCCCGTACTTTAGAACATGATAGCAATTTGACCAATGATTTATGGCAAGTTTGCTATAAGTTATTTACCACTGCTCGAAAAGAAAATAATGATAGTATCCGCTTAATTGGTATGGGTGTTTCGGGGTTTAAAAATCCCCAGGCAATACAGCACGACCTATTTGCACATTCCGATAAAAAACAGGATATAATTGATAAGTTATCAGACTCTATAAATGAGCGATACGGTAAGAAAACAGTAACACGCGCCAGTGTCAAAATTAAAAGTTAAAATTTAATAAATAAAGAATTAAAAATAATCATGTTGGAGAACTCATGGATAGTTTAACTAGTGAATCAATTTCTGAACCAAAAACCATATTTTTAAAAAATTATAGTGTGCCAGAATACTTGGTCGATACAGTAATATTGGATTTTGACTTAACTGAAACTAAGACCACCGTTCGCTCAGAATTAAAAATTCGTAAAAATCCAGCGTCAGAGTCCAATAGTAGCAATTTAGAATTAAATGGACAAAATTTAAAACTAATTGCCATTACACTTGAAGCTATTAATGAACCATCTAGTTTGGTAAAAACATTAACTGAAAGTGATTATTTACTGGAAAATGAAAGCCTGGTTATTAGTGATGTACCCGAGTTTTTTATTTTAATAATAACAACTGAAATTAATCCAAAAGAAAATTTAGCTTTAGAAGGTTTGTATTTATCCAGTAATATGTTTTGTACACAGTGCGAAGCTCAAGGCTTTCGTCGAATTAGTTATTTTCCTGACCGACCGGATGTTATGGCTTTATTCACAGTGACAATCCATGCTGATAAACAACATTACCCCATATTATTATCGAATGGTAATAAAACAGACAGTGGTGATGAGGGAAAAAATCGACACTGGGTCACATGGCAAGATCCATTTCCAAAACCGTGTTATTTATTTGCCCTTGTTGCGGGTAATCTATATTGTCAGCAGGATGTATTTACTACTGCCTCGGGTCAAAATGTTGACTTGTATTTGTATGTTGAACATGAGAACAAACACAAATGTGAGCATGCGTTAATGTGTTTGAAGCAATCGATGACCTGGGATGAAGAAACGTTTGGTCGTGAGTACGATTTGAATAATTTTATGATTGTTGCTGTTAATGATTTTAATATGGGAGCAATGGAGAACAAAGGACTCAATATTTTTAATTCGAGTTGTGTTTTAGCGAGCCCGGAAACCTCAACCGATGCGGATTACTATCGTATCCAAGGCATCATCGGACACGAATATTTTCATAATTGGTCAGGTAATAGAGTAACCTGCAGAGACTGGTTTCAGCTAAGTCTTAAAGAAGGTTTCACGGTGTTTCGGGATCAACAATTTAGTTCAGACATGAACTCGGCTGCAGTGCAACGAATTGATGATGTCAATATTTTACGCAATGCCCAGTTTAGTCAAGATGCGGGTCCAATGGCTCATCCAGTTCGTCCTCAGGAATACATTGAAATTAGTAATTTTTATACGGTTACGGTTTATAACAAAGGTGCTGAAGTTGTTCGAATGATTCACACCTTGTTGGGAAATAAGGGTTTTAGAAAAGGCTCGGATAGTTATTTCAAACGTCATGATGGACAGGCTGTCACGGTAGAAGATTTCGTCAACGCCATGGAGTCCGAAAATAATATTGATTTAAGCCAGTTTATGAATTGGTATCATCAAGCAGGAACACCAAAAATTGAATTTAGTGAATCATACGATGCGCAAGCTAAACGTTATACTTTAACACTGAAACAATTTTGTGCTGCGACTCCGGGACAAGAGACTAAAAAAGATTTTCATATACCGATTAGAGTTGGTTTATTAAACTCTAATGGTGAAACGCTGAGTCTGGATTTAAGTGGTGAAGATAGTTGTAGTGGTGAGCAAGAATGTGTTTTGGAATTAAAACAAAACGAACAGCGTTTTACCTTTGATAATATCTCGGAAAAACCTGTATTATCATTGCTTCGTGGTTTTTCTGCTCCAGTTAAAATAACCACACAGCGTCCGCGTTCAGAGATGGCTTTTTTGTTTGCCAATGATCCCGATGATTTTAATCGCTGGAATGCAGGACAAGAATTGGCTCTTGATATTATTTTATCATTAATAAAAGAACACCAGGCGGGTCACGATTTAAAGTTGGATAAAGAATATGTTAACGCCTTTAGAAAAACATTAAATAATAGCTCTTTAGATAATGCCTTAAAATCTCAGGCGCTTGGTTTGCCATCTGAATCGTATATTGCTGATCAATGTCACATAGCCGATACTGACGCGATTCATGATGTTAGAATTTTTATTCGCCAACAATTGGCCAAAAATCTTGAAGCAGATTTATTAACACTATACAACTCCTTTACTATCTCGGGGGATTATCAGTTTAATGCCAAGGATATGGGCCAACGTAGTATTCGTAATACGTGTTTATCGTATTTAATGGAATTAGATAATGCTGATTACCATAAAATCTGCGTTGAGCAGTTTAAGAATAGTAATAACATGACCGACGTAATAGCTGCGTTGAGTTTATTAGTTAATCATGACAATGAATATCGAGAAAACTGCTTGGCCAGTTTTTATGAACAATGGCAACACGATGCATTAGTTATCGACAAATGGTTTGCTATACAGGCAACGTCTCGATTACCGGCGACACTTGAAAGAGTAAAATCACTAATGAATCATTCGGCGTTCACTATTAAAAATCCAAATAAAGTTCGCGCTCTAATTGGACGTTTTTGTTTAGGTAATATAGCCCAATTTCACAATAGTGATGGTTCCGGATATCAATTTTTAGCCGAACAGGTGTTATCGTTGGATAAACTTAACCCGCAAATCGCAGCACGTTTAATTCAAGGTTTTAGTCAGTGGCGAAACTACAATGACAATAGACAACAGATGATGAAACAAAATTTAGATAAAATTATTTCTGAAGATGGTTTGTCTAAAGATGTTTACGAAATTGTGTCGAAAACTTTAGCCTAATATCATAAAAGCATTATATCGTTGTAAAATATTGTTGTTGTTCTTTTGCGCGATCTAATGCTTCTTGTGCGGTTGTTAAAACTTCAAGTGGACTATTGTGGTGAGATTTTTTTTCGGCAATGCCGACACTAACCGAAATTGGAATCGACTTTGAGATGATGTTATCGGGTGCAGGCTCAATAGCTTGGTAGAATTTAAATATAGAACGTTTACCACGTAACATGAAGGGTTCGTTTGCAATGGAATCGCATAATGTTGCTAGGTACTTATTCGCTTCGTGTAAGTGCATATCATAAAAAATTAATGAAAATTCTTTATCACCGTAGCGATATGGAAATCCCTTGCGACCCAATAATTGACTTCTAGAAGCAATCATACGTAATATTTGATTACTTATTTCTTGACCATATTCATTTGTAATTTCCTTGAACTCATCCACTTCAACTAATGCAATACAATAGCCACTATCCAATTTAGTTAGCTGTTGTTTAAATGCTCTAATCGACGGTAGTTCAGTTATTAAATCAAATTTCGACAAATAAAAACTGCTTATACCTAAAGCAAAAAATAAAATCAAACATGCAACACTAAAAAACATTACTGCAGTAGCTTGGGAACTCATAAAGTGTTGTGCCAGCACAATCGAAATGAAAGCTCCTAGATATGCTGTCATTAATACTTTTTGCTTAACAATAGCGTTAGTCAATAAAATCAGAAAGACAATGCCATTAATTATTATTGTAGATTGGTACATTGCTGTATTAGCAAAAAAAGATGAAGAAAAATAGGGGTAATATAAATATTTTAACAGTAAGTCTGGAGTGAAGTTTACAAACCAAATTAAGATAAAAAATTCAGTGATAAATAAAAATGTAAGCTGTAGACCATTGTTGTTTTTCAGGCCTTTCTCTGGTTTTCTGATTATGTATAAAAAATTAAAGGCAACCAGCGGTCCAATGATTACAAATAATATTGTGGCCGTTGCGTCATTCGCATCGGTTGGCCATATAAAGTTTTTCATTAGCCAAAAACTGATAAAAAAACTTAAGCCAATATTAAGCTCTCTTGATTGTTGATTGGCAACACTGTACGCAATTAAAGCCAAGATTAATAAGTATGGCAAAAATTGCAGTGTTGAAACAATAAAGCCGGGTGAGTTAGGAATAAAATTTGCAAAATAATAGGTAAGTAAAATCATCGTAATTGCAAACAACGTCGATAGTATGATTTTTTTAAATGATAAACTCACATAGCACCTGATATCAATAGTCGAGGGTTTTTTTCTATAAACTTAGCGTCTAAATATAATTATAATTATGTTTGAGCAAATATAATTTAAAAACATGATCTTAATCACAATAATTGTGTTCTCGAATCACAAATTTAGCAATTGCTTATGAACAAATGATTAAATTTAGGTATTTTAAAGTGTACACAAATCGAAGTTCGAAATATGCTGAATTTGGATTATTGAATAAATAATTGGGTATACAATTACGTGGGAATTGTTCACACACTATAATGTTGATTTTTGGTTAGGCGTTACTGAAGTCGAGCATCCTTTGTACGGAGCGTAAGGCTTTGATGCGGATTTGTTCATCCACTTTAATTTCATTGAGGTTAGATTTAATCGCTGAAGCAAGATCTTCAAGACCATTCATGGCCATCCACGGACAATGAGCACAACTATTACACGTTGCACTGACACCGTTGGTTGGCGCTTCAATAAAATGCTTATCTTTGGCTATTTGTTTCATTTTATAGAATATGCCGTTATCAGTTGCAACAATAAAGGTGTCATTCTTCATTTGACCAACGGCATTGATTAAGGCGGTAGTTGAACCGACTACATCAGCTTGCAATATAACTTCTCGGGGTGACTCTGGATGGACCAGCACTGCAGCATCAGGATATTTTTGACGTAAACGAGTAATTCCTTCTGCTTTAAACTCATCATGAACAATACAGCTACCTTGCCATAACAACATATCGGCATTAGTTTGTTGTTGGATGTAATCACCGAGGTAGCGGTCTGGTCCCCAAATAATTTTTTCACCACGTTGGTGTAAGTGTTTAATAACATTAACCGCAATACTGGAGGTAACAACCCAATCAGCCCGCGCTTTCACTTCAGCGCTGGTATTGGCATAAACCACAACTGTTCGGTCAGGATGCTCATCGCAAAATGCTGAGAATGCATCGATTGGGCAGCTTAAGTCCAAAGAGCATTCAGCATCCAGATTTGGCATCAACACGGTTTTTTCGGGGTTTAAAATTTTTGCTGTTTCACCCATGAATTTAACACCAGCAACCAATATTGTTGAGGCAGGATGCTTGTTACCAAATTTAGCCATATCCAGAGAATCAGAGACATAGCCACCGGATTCTTCCGCTAACATTTGCATGTCACTACTGGTGTAATAATGTGCAACAAGAACCGCGTCTTTTTCAATCATCAATTGTTTAATTTCGGTGATTAAATTCGAGCGCGTTTCTGAATCCAAGATTGGAGCAGGTACCACATTACTGGCTATTGAACGGATGGTCTGTTCATCAATTTGATAAGCTTGTACTGACATTTACTGATTCTTTATTTTCTGTAATTATTTATCATGGCTACTACCCTAGAGTATTAATACTGTGTTAAGCAAGGAATATAGCTTTTTGGATATAAAACAGTAATTTATTGGATATGTGAATTATTTGGCATTATTTGTATTGGGTTTTATAAATAAAAATGCTATATATAGCAGTATGTTATAGATACTTTATAAACTAGTTTATTAAGAGTGGGGTTTTACTATATCATTTCAATGATAAATTAAGGATAGATAATGAAAAATAGAAAAATAATAGACAAAATTTTTAAATGTTTGCGTTTATCGGAGTCAAACAATCCTAACGAAGCTGCATCGGCATTACGTCAAGCACAACGTCTGATGGCGTTGCATGGTATAAATCAAGAACAAGTCTCAACCGAGCAGGGCGTTGAAGCGTTAACCGTTAAATCACAATTTATTGAGCCTGCTTACTGGGTTATTGCTTTGTCTGAGTTAATTGCACAAGCTTTTTTCTGCCGTGCCTATGTCTCACGTACAAAAAATGAACCATCTGAGTTTTATTTTATTGGTATAGGCAACCGTACTGAGTTAGCGCGGTATACATTTACGGTGTTACAGCGTTTGTTAGCGCGTGAGCGTCGTCAATTTGTAAAGTCCTTAACCACTATGAAGAAATCAGAAAAAACCCGCCGTGGCAACGTATTTGCTCAAGCCTGGTTATTCAGAATTACCCGAACCCTTGCTAATTTTGTTTCGGATCCTATCGTTGAGAAGGCTATTGATCGTTATGTGGCACAGCACTTTGGTGTCACCAATGACTTTGAAAGCACAGCTGCGGTACCAAATACTCAAGATATTTCTGCAATATCTGATGGTTACAGGGCTGCTGAAGGTGTTAGTTTATTTCGACCTGTTAATAATGATAATACCGCCTATGCTTTAAGTCATTAGTTAATCGGTATAATTGCTTATGAAATTCAGGGTTATATCAAACCGCGTATAGTGATAAAATAAATTGTCTCATTACTATTGTCGTTAGGTTTTAATGACGCTAATGTTCGAGATAAAAGTGTCGATAAATTAATATACTCCATCGTACTTTGAGCATTATATCAAATTGACAGTCGAAATTATTTGAATGTATTTTAAACGTGTTAGCAATTTAGGATTCCTTATAATAAGTAGCATTCATGGCAGCATATTTACGATATTTCAATGGTGACGATGAACAGCAAATAGAGTGCAATACTGTTTTAACGATTGGTCGTGATAAAAACAGTGATATTATTCTTAAAGATCTTATGGTCTCACGCAATCATGCCATGATTCGATTAATTGGTGCAGGAGACTATTATTTAATTGATAGTGGCAGTTCCAATGGCAGCTATATCAATAAAAAGCGTGTTGCAATGCCGACACTACTAAAAAATGGCGATAGAGTAAAAATAGGTCATTTAATTTTTACTTTTGAAGATCAAGAAGATAAAAATACTAAGAAGTCAGACTCTCTCTCATTACAAGAAACCATCGTAGTTGATAGTCCAGAAATAAAACACAATACAATTTTAGTGGCCGATATTAGAGGATTTACCTCTATCTCTGAGCAAGTTGATATTAAAACATTAACTCGCATGATGAATAAATGGTTCCATAATGTCAGTAATGCCATTTTTACCAATGGTGGCACCGTTGATAAATTTATTGGTGATTGCGTCTTTGCACGGTGGGAATCAGAAACTGAAGAGCAAGCAGCAATAATTCCAGCTTTACGCTCAGCTTGGTTAATAAACATAATTACCAATAAATTAAATCAATCTTTTACTGAAATCACTGAAAAAATTAATATTGGTGTTGGAATTAATAGCGGCGTGGCATCAGTTGGCATTGGGCAAGATAATACCGCGTTAGGTGACGCAGTTAATATTGCATTTCGGTTAGAAAATGCAAGTAAAATGTTAGATACTGATGTTGTTCTAAGTGAGACGGCATACCGTCATTTACCGGAAGATTCTTGGAAAGGTAAAGAGCAGCATATTCGCGTTAAAGGTAAACGTGATACGATTCGAATTTTGAGCTTAAAATTTGCAGAAGTAGAAAATTTATTACAAAACGTAAATTAAGTATCAAATTAAATTTTACCAATATTCGTCGTATTTGTGTGATTTCTTGAGATATACAACTTAACTTCATTCATCAACTCTTCCATATCAAGCTTAATTGAATTAATTATATGGCTGGCTTGCTCTGCAGTCTCACAGGACGTTTTATCAATACTGTCGTTATTGAATACATTATTTGCGTTTAATAAAATGGTAATTTTTTCATCTGCTATAAATTGAGCTAGAATAACATAACCCGTAATAAGACCTTCCTGAAGTTTACTATTTTCAGATCCTAATTCTAGCAGTAAAATTTGTATTGCGTTTTTAATTTCAATTTTTTTGTAAGGCAGTTTGGAAAGGGGGATACCATAACTAGACTGATCATATAACGATAATACTTTACCGTATTTTTTTAATATTGTATTTGCTGTTTGAATTGGGTCTGGATTAATCATTTTTTTAATTTTTTAAAATAATAACTTTAATTTATTTATATTGGATTATAGTATAATTATACATCTTAATAATATATTTTAAATTGATTAAAAATCTAAATAAATAATTTAATATGGACAATATTTCTGAACAGTACCAGTTTTTTTCTTTACAGACACTGTATTCTTTACAAATAGAATTTATAATTCGGTATGGGATCGTTGTATTATTGATGTTGATCGCATTATATTTACTATTTCCTAGTATTAAACGAAAAATATGTGAAAATAACAATAATAAAGTACTTAAAAATTTAGCTAAAGAACAAATAAAAAATGTATCAATCAAGATAAGTCAGGATGAAACGGTATACATCGATCACCTTTTATTACTTCCGACAGGAATATTGGTTTTAAATGTAATGAAATACAACGGTATTATTTTCGCGGGTGAAAATGTTGAGTTGTGGACGCAATTACTGAATAAAAAAAGTTATAAATTTCCGAATCCTCTACGGGATCTTGAAGTCTGTGAATCAGCAGTACGAGGCGTGCTAGGGGACTGCAATGTCTTTAGTCATATTGTATTTGAATCAAGTTGCCAGTTTCCAAAAGGAAAACCGGACAAAATATCACTATTGCACGAATTACAGGATGAACTAGAATTTCATAAAGATGCAAAAGGTAAACACCCAGAACAAAAGTGGGAAGAAAAATGGCACTATTTAAAAAATTCGGATATATGTCATTACAATATTAAGCAAAACAATTTGAGTATATTAGTTAAAGGTGAACAAAAATCCAATTTCGATGTCGTAGGTATTATCTTTTTTGTTTTATCATTGCTATTGTTGGTGCTGATAGTATTCGATGTTACTTAGCTCTAGATGGGTTTAATTGAGAAATTAGAATGACTGGAAAGCTTGTTTAAATAATGAGCTGAATTACAATTTATGGATAACATGATTAATAAATACCTAATATCTAGCATTGTAATGTTATTACTGCTTACAAGCAGTATTACAGGGTATACCGCGAAATCTGAACCTTCTAAAGGCAATATAGCTCGAGCCTTTTTTTCAACCGCTATCGTCAATAGAGAGCCTGTTAACCGCTTGTTAGTGGGTAGTGAACTAGAGAAAATTTATTTTTTTACGGATATTCGGAATATGCAAGGTCAAACCATATATCACCGTTGGGAATATAACGATAAAGTCATATCTAAAAATAAATTTGATGTTAAAAATTCTAAGTGGCGGGTGTTTTCAAGTTTTAAAATAAAACCCAATATGATCGGTAAGTGGACTGTCGTTGTTACTGATGAACGTGGTTGGCCGCTTAAAGCGGTTATATTCCATTATGTCAAACGCCAAAGTCAAACAGATTACCCGGATGTCATTTTACCACCGAAATAGTGCACGTTTCGATATTAATAATGTCGACATTAAACTTTAGTTTTCAGGACCTAATTCAACACTATCTTTCCATTTTTCCAGCATTGATTTAAATTCAGTGGCCGCATTTTCTTTTACATTTAATTCGGCCCTTGACTGGGCGGCGGCAATTCGAGAAAGTCGGCGGGTCTCGGTTTCTTCTACTACAACTTGTTGACTAGGTTCTAACCAAGCCATAACCTTGTCAAAGTTAAAGTATGTGTCATTTGTTGCAGAAAAAATACCGATTGCAATAATTACAATTGTTGACGTTGCGATTACTGTGAAAGTTTTACTTCGTGGAATCTTCTTTATCGAAGTCGTTTGCTGTTGAGACTTAAATGTGCCTGTAGCGGTTGAACTATTATTTTGTAAAAAGGTGTTCGATGTTAATGCAACACTATCGGTAGGATTAAATGTTGCTTTATTTGTAGTATTAGTAAAACTGGCTTCGCTATTATCAATAGGAGTAACGATACTGGTTTGTTGACTAAATATACTGTTATTGGAATGTGATGCTTCTTCAAAATCAAATAAATCATCATCGTCATCATCTTGATCGTCAGCATTTGAAATACTGCCGATGGTGTCGAGTAACGGTATATCATCGTCGTCTTGTTCTTCAAATACGATTTCTTCAGGTTCAGGACGTTGGAAAATGAAAATATCATTTTCGCCCTCTAAAATAATTCGACCATTTTCTTCAACTAAAGTAGATTTAGCTAAAGATATATCACTATTAAAATCAGCTTGTAATTCAGGATCAATTTTCGGTGTTGCTTTTTTCTTTAACGTTGCTGCAATTTGAGCTGCACGTTGTTTGGCCAATTCTTGTGTTTTTCGGGCATTAGCATTGGCACGTTCTTGAGCTCTAATTTGAGCAAGTTGCCTTTCTTGTTCTTCAGCATGTTCTTTTTCAAGTTGAACTGCGCGTTGTTGAGTGCGCTTAGAGGCTTCTTCAGCATTACGTTTTGCTAATTGCTCTGTTTCTAGTCTAGTGCGTTCAAAAGCCTCAGCTTCGGCTTTAGATTTTCGAGCAAAATCTGTTTCACGAGCAAGTAACTTTGCTTGTTCGATTTCAATTTCGATTTGTTTACGTGCATTTGCAGCATCTTTTTTAGCTCGCAAGGTCATTTTTTCTTGTTCAGCTATGCGCTTTTCTTCTTCGATTTGCTGGCGAATCAATCGAGCTTGTTCTGCTTCAGCCTGTGCTATTTTAGCTTGTTCTTCCATTATACGACGAGAAGACTCAACTTCGTTTTTAAGCTTGTTAGCTTCAGCTTTAGCTTCTTCACGTATGGTATCGGCTTCAGCTCGAAAATGAGCCGCTTCCATTTCAGCCGTTAAGCGTGATTCTTCCGCTTCTATCGAGAGTTTATCGGCTAATTCTTTTGCCTGTTTCTCTTGTTCTTCAAGCCTGGTATTTTGGCGATTTTTTTCTTCTAATTCAGCACGTAATTGAATAACGGCATTTTCAGCATCTTGCTGAGCTTTGGTCGCAACGTCAGTATTTTTTTGTAATTGAATCTCAGTTTCTTGACGGTGCTGCTTTATTGCTTGCTCTAGTTCAGTTTTTTCTTGTTGAACCTTTGAACGGATATCATTAATTTCACTATTGGCTTCTTGTTTCGCGGACTCTAATAGCTTATTAGCTCTAAGTGATTTTTGTTCAGCTTCTAGTCTTTTATGTTCTAAAGATTGCTGTTCTTTTTTACGCAGGAGTAATTCAGCCCGTAAAGCCTCTATTTCGCGTTGGGCATCACTTTTAATATCTGAAATTTGCTGTTTAGCTACTTGAACTTCAGTTTCGGCTTTTTCCTGTTGAGCCAGTATTTTCTGTTCAGCTTTTAAACGTTTAGCGGCTTCTTTTTTCGATTTCTTCAGTTCGGCTTCAACACGTTTACGTTCTTGTTCAATTTCGTTTTTATATCTATCTAATTCTAGTTGGGAATGCTCTCGAATAGAAAGCGCTTCTTTCTTTATGCGTTCAACTTCATCCTGTGCTTTTTTAATATCATTTGCAGCTTGAGTTGCTTTTTTACGCTCTTGCGCTAATTTATCTTGGAAATTGCTTTCAATTTTAGATTGCGCTTTTTTAATATCATCTGCAACTTGAGTTGCTTTTTTACGTTCTTGCGCTAATTTTGCCTGATAATTGTTTTCAATTTCAGATTGAGTTTTTTTACTTTGGTTTTCTACCGCCGCAACTTTTTGACGTTCGTGTTCTAGTTTTTCTTGAAATGCTTTTTCTGCTAGAGCTGCTTTTTTGCTTTGATCTTCGGCTTGAAGCGCTTTTTTACGTTCTTGTTCTAATTTTTCTTGAAACGCTTTTTCAATTTTTTCAGCTTTTTTTAAAGCTAATTTGCGTTCAGTTTCCAGTTTTTTAGTAAACTCTTGTTCAGCTTTTGATTTTATAATATCAATTTCATCATCGTTCAATGTTGGAATTTGTAATTCGACAACTTCGGACTTGATATTAAGCTTGGATGGTTTTATTTCAGTTATATTAACTTTATCGTCATTTTTTAAATCAGGTGTCACTAATTGAGGTGTTTGGCTTTCTGTTTCAGCCGTTGCGCTAGCCTGTAATTTAGATGACGTGTTAGATGGTGTCGAAACGGGAGGCTTGCTTAGTTTAGGGGCTACGATATGAGCACTGCTTGATACCCCCGACTCAATAACACTGCAGTTGAAACCTAACTGACTCATTAGAAATGCAGCAGCGGCGCTACGACTTCCCGAATCACAATAAACAACATACTTACGTGATGGATTTAATGAGCTTGCTCGATTTCGTAACATCGACAGTGGGATATTCATCGCACCTTCGATGGCATCGGATTTGAACTCATCTTTACCACGCACATCAATTAATCGGGCACCGGTTTGTACCAGTTTACTGGCAGTTTCCTGGTCTATATATTCAAGCAAAGGTTGTACCAAGATGCTGTTAAAATCTTCTTTAGTCAGCCGCATTAATGCGCCGTTTTCATTCATTGTGACGCTAGCATTTCGTTTACCATTGGTAATTAAAGCTTCTTCACCAAAACCATCTCCAACGGTTAATATGGCTAACTTAACATCTTTGACATTAGGAGCAGGGCGCCGGGAAACATCGCATTGACCTGATTTTATAATGTAGTAAAAATCATCTTGAGTGCCTTGCTTAACAACGACATCACCTTTCTTGTATTCCACTTCAGTCATATTCATGAGAAGACTTTGAATATTTTCAGTTGGTAGATTTAAGAATGCTTTGGATTGTAAAAAACGTAACATCCAGTCACTGGCATCATCATCGGATTCGTTAACATCGAGCTCGGTAACTTCATATGACGTGACAATACTATCAGCAGCAGTCAAAATATCGAGTAAGTCAGTATCAATTGAAAGCAGAGTTGCCGCTGTTTTTGTTCTAGCTGTGGAGGTTCGAGGTAAAACTTGTTCGATGGCCGAATTAGCGGCTGAAGACTTCGCTTTTATTACAACCGCACGTGATTTACCCGGGGTTGATAGTTCAACTTGACCGGCTAATAAAAAATAAGTTCTTTTATCATGATCACCTTGCCTAAATAATACTCTAGTGGCAGGAAGTTCTTCGATTTTCGCCTTATTGACGATTTCGTTTATTTTATCGGCACTTAAATCCTTAAAAGGATTTAGATTTTTCAGAATTTTTTTGTCTATTTTTTTCACGGGCTTTTTAGTTTGCTTTATTAATTAAGTTGGATTAATTAAGTATGGATTAATGTCTCTTTAATCGACTATTTATAACCACAATATTTGATTGAGCCATTTAACAGGCCAATCGTAAGCAATAATACGCATTTATTTATTAACAAAACCTATACCCATAATAGTAGGTTAGTTTTTCAATAGTGGTTGTGACATCACTCACAGCTTGAGCTATAAAAAAAGTAATTTTTAAGATATTCAGTGGGATATACTTCTAATTGAGTGAGAATATATCCTAACATAAGCACTAAATAATCACGAATGAATAAAATCAGTTTAACTATCGACGTTTAATAAAAAATCTAAATATTTAATTTCCAGATGTGTGAGTCACTTCTTAATTTAAATTTTGATGAAAACTAAAATCGAAATAATGGTTAAATATAGCCATATTGAAAATCGATTGTACAGCTTTGTTGCTACTTTTTATCATCAATATGAAAGACTAAATTAAACTCTTGTTGTTTGCGCTTCATATTAAGAACAAACATATTAGTATTTTCTAATTTACCAAGTTTTTTAATGAAATCTTCAGCATTATGTTTAACAAGAATATTATCAATACCAATGATAATATCGTCCTTAATCAACCCCAGTAATTCAGCAGGGCTATTATCCCGAATGTAGCTAATTTTATAACCCGTAAAATAACCGTTTTCGATGTGCATAAGCATGCGTATATTGTCTAACCACGATTGCGTATCGGTTTGCAGGCTATTAAATGTGTTTCGGTTGATTCTATACTCATAACTCGGCCTGTTAGCCTGTGTCGCGCTATGTTTTGTTCCAGGGTGCTTTCTATTTTTGACAGGAACCAGTGTTAAACGAATAGACTTATACTGTTGGGTTAATAACACCGACTGTTTGGTAATTGACTTGATGGTATAACCGAGTATTTTTTGATTTTGTTGGTAAATTCCTTCGGATTGATTTTTGATCCGCAATACCGCAAGCGTGTGCTTGCCAATTATGGTTCCAACTAATTCTACAGTTTGAATATCTGTTTTGTTAACATCGAGTGCTTTTGCTAAAGCACTCATCGTCAGGCTGAAATAGAAGCAAAAAATGATAATAATTTTATTCATTTTTTTACAAAAAGATTATTGCGGAATCAAATCGAGAGGATAGGTAAACGTGAAGTTTGCAGCGCCTGGTTTAGAACCAAACTTAAATCGTTTAAAGCGTAGTCGTATTCGTTTTTCAAGAGCCTTATTATTTAATTCACTCGAGAGAATAACGA